>Ga0169931_10002593_pt1 | contig 29332 bp, 25 predicted proteins | sample Kivu_15m_20L_FD_129675 | JGI IMG/M metagenome (GOLD analysis project Ga0169931, IMG submission 129675) | Freshwater microbial communities from Lake Kivu, Western Province, Rwanda to study Microbial Dark Matter (Phase II) - Kivu_15m_20L... | ecosystem: Environmental > Aquatic > Freshwater > Lake...
CCTCCTTCCCCATCCACCTCAAGGAATGCGAATGGCGCTACCGCAAAACCCCACAGTCCTTGCGCTCCCATCTACGCACCCTCATTTCTCAGAAATAAACCACATCTGCTAGTCTAGAGCCTTGGAAATTCCGAGCCTGCGGTAGGAGTTCACGGCTGGCGGGCGGGAAAACTTGGGGAAAATTTCTCCGGTGCTAGGCGGCGTTCAGTTCTGCTCGGGAGGCGGCACGGCTTTGAAGGCGATGGTTTGGAAGACGAGCACCGGCACCCGTTCGTTGCCGACGAGCGCCGGTTGGAATTCCCAGTGGATATAGGCCAGAGCGGCGTTGACCGCAAATTCCCGGCGCGTGGCACCGGCGACGTGGACGGCCTCCACGTTGCCCTCGGCCCCGATGAGCCCGATGAGGTAGGCCTCGCCCGGGATGTTCTGGCTGCGCAGGTCCTCAGGATAATCTGGGGGCAGGAGGTTGAGCGGCCGGGCAGGGCTTTGGTCGTCGGGAAACGCGAACAGCTCGACGGTGCCGAGCCGCCGCAGGCGGGCGAGGGCCCGGTTGTATTCCGGCAGGGCTACTTCCTCGGGGCTGGCGTTGATGAGCACGATCTTCGGCAGAGCGGCGGCGAAGCGCGGCAGGTCGTGGATCAGCTCGGCAAACTGCCGGAGCTCCTCGGCGGCATCGGCTTCCTGGTTGGCCCACAGCGCGGGCGCAGCGAGGGTCAACAGCGCCAGCAGGGCCGGCAGGAGGCGGGAAAATTTATTCATGCGCGGAGCCAAACGTTCCGGCCGGGTGGGCGCAAGCGTGCAGGGGCGGCGGGTGTTTCCGGCGTTGCGGCGCGGCGAGCGAGACTCATGCTGGCCCGACCTTGAAGCCAGCGTCCCCGGTCATCGCCTATTTGTTCACGACGTTTCCGAAATCCACGGAGACCTTCCTGCAGCGCGAGGTCATTGCCATGAAAGCGCACGGCGTGCGGCTGCGGCTGTATTCGCTGTGGGGCGGGGGCGGGACCTTTCGCGGCCTGCTGGTGACGCGGTTTCCGAAATGGAAGCTGCTCACGCTTTTTTGGATGATCCCGTATGAATCGTGGCGGCGGCCGGAAGTGCTGAAGCAGGTGCTGCACGGGCTCTTCACGCGCAAGCCGCCCTCTTGGATGAATTTTTGGGAAAACATGCTCGGGGCGGGTTTTGCGTGTCTGTATGCGGGGGCTTTTCGGCGAAATCCACCGACACTGATCCACGCGGCGTGGGGCGGCGCGCCAGCGACGGCGGCTTGGCTGCTCTGGCGGCTCGACGGCCACCGCTACAGCGCGTCCGCCCACGCCTACGACCTCTACGAACATGGCGGCGACTGGTGGCTGCGGGACAAGCTCGAGCACGCGGCCTTCATCCATACCTCGACCGAGATGGGCCGGCTGGCGCTGATCGAGCGCGGCTTGCCGGCCGCGAGCATCCACTGCATCCGCCGTGGGCTGGACCAGTTTCCCGCTCTGAAGCCTTTGCGCCCGCTGCGGGAGCCGCTGCGGCTGGTCTGCGTGGCGCGGCTGGTGGAGAAGAAAGGCCTGCAACAGCAGTTGCAGATCTACGCGGCGTTGCAGGCGGCGGGCGTGGCCTTTGAGGCGCGAATCGTGGGCGAGGGACCGCTGCGCCCCGAGCTGGAGCGGCTGGCGGGGACGCTCGGCATCGCGGGGCAGGTGGTGTTCACCGGCCACGCGGCGCACACCGAGGTCTGGAACCAACTGGCTTGGGCCGATGTGCTCCTGCACACGGGCATCATCGCGGTGAGCGGCGACCGGGACGGGCTGCCCAACGTGATCCCGGAAGCGATGTCGATCGGCACGCTCGTCGTCACTTCCCCGACCGCGGCGACGACCGAGGCGGTGACCGACATGCTGACAGGCCTCGTGGCGCCGGTGACCTCGCCGCTGGCGTGGGTCGAGGGCCTGCGCCGGCTGGCGCGCGACGACGCGCTGGCGGAGAAGCTGCGCGCGACCGCGCGGCGCTGGGTGGAGGAGAACTTCAACGCGCACACCAACGCCGAGCGGTTGTTGGCGGAGTTCGACCGGGTGATCACGCCATGATTTATTTCGACGTCACCAAGGCCGGCGACAGCGGGCATCACTCGGGGCTGATGCGGGTGAGCCGGCGGCTGCGCGAGGAGTTGGGCGCGGTGACGCCCGTCGTGTGGGCGGACGGCGGTTGGCGCGGGGCGGCGGGCGGGGCGGGCGTCGAGCCCGGGGCGGACGACTGGCTGCTGACAGCGGAATTGTTCGCGGAGGCCGAGCGTCCGGGTTTGACGGCGTGGGCCGGGCGGCGGACCTGCCGGTGGGCGGCGATTTTTCACGACGCGATCCCGCTGCGCTGGCCGCAGATCACCTGGCCGCAGAGCGTGGCGCGGCATCCGGGCTACCTGAAGCTGCTCGCGCAGTGCGACCGGGTGTGGGCGGTTTCGGCCGCCAGCCGGGAAGAACTCACGGGTTATTGGCAATGGCTTGGGCTCGAGCGCACGCCCACGGTGGACGTGCTGGCCTTGGGCGCGGATTTCGACGGCGGCCCGCGGCGGCCGGCAAACCCGGAGCCCGCACCGTTGCTGCTCTGCGTGGGCATCCTCGAGCCGCGCAAGAACCAGGATTTCCTGCTCGATGTGGCGGAGGCGCTCTGGCGCGAGGGCCGGCAATTTGAGCTGCATCTTGTCGGGCGGGTGAACCCGCATTTCGGCAGACCGGTGGTGGCGCGGGTGGGGCGGCTGCGGCGGGAGTTTTCCGGCCTGCACCATCACGCCGCGGCGGACGACGCGACGCTGGCGGGGTGGTTTGCGCGGGCGTGGGCGACGGTTTTTCCGACAAAGGCGGAGGGCTGTGGGCTGCCGCTTATCGAATCGCTGTGGCGCGGCGTGCCGTGCGTGGCGAGCGACCTGCCGGTGCTGCGGGAGAATGCCGGCGGCGGCTGCGTGCTGGTGACGCCGGAAGACCGGCAGGCGTGGCAGGCGGCGCTCGCAAGAATCCTGACGGATGACGCCCGCCGGCGCGAACTCGCGGAGCAGGCCGCGACGCGGGAGTTGCCGACGTGGGCCGGGGCGGCAGTGGCGTTGCGTGCCGTGCTGGGGTAGACGGCCTCAGCCGGTCTTCTTGACGGCGTAGGCCATCGCGTCGGCGATCTTTTCCAGCTGCTCGTCGGTGTGGAGTGCGGAGACGGCGGTGCGGATGAGATCCTTGCCGGCGGGCACTGCGGGCGCGATGGACATGACGGTGAAGACGCCCTTATCAAGGAGGGCGCGCCAGAATGGATAAACGCGCTCTTTCGTGCCGAGGACGATGGGGACCGCCGGGGTCTCGCTTTCCCAGGTATCGAGGCCGAGGTGTTTCAGGATGGCGCGGTATTTCTTGGTGTTGGCCCACAGCCGCTCGTGGTGCTCGGGCTCGGTCTGCATGATCTCAAGCGCGGTGCGGGCGACGGCCGTCTGGCTGGGGCTGAGCGCGGCGCTGAAGATGGTCTGCTTGGAATGTGAGCGTAGGTAGTCGATCACTTCCTGCGAGGCGGCGACGAATCCACCGGTGCTGGCGAGAGACTTGGAGAGGCTGCCGCAGATGACGTCCACTTTGTCGTTGAGCCCGAAGTGGTCCACGGTGCCACGGCCTTGGCGGCCGAGGACGCCGAAGCCGTGCGCGTCGTCGAGCACGGTGAAGCAATTGTATTCCTCGCCGATGGCGGTGAGCTCGGGCAGGCGGCAGATGTGGCCTTCCATCGAGTAAACGCCCTCGATCACGAGGTGCTTGGGGGCGTCGGGATTGGCGCCGGCCGCGATTTCGCGGAGGTCGGCGGGGCTGTTGTGGATGAAGCGCTCAACGGTCCCCATGGAGAGGCGGATGCCGTCCCAGAGGCAGGAGTGGAGGTTCTTATCGGCGAAGATGACGTCGCCCTTCGTGGCGAAGGAGGCGATGCTCGACATGCACGAGAGGTAGCCGGCGGCGTGCACATGGCAGGCTTCGCGACCGAGGAACTCGGCGAGTTTTTCCTCCAGCTCGACGTGGTAGGCGCGGGAGCCGTTGGAGGTGCGGGCGCCGGTGGAGCTGGTGCCCCACTTCAGCAACGCATCGCGGCCGGCCTCGATGACCTTGGGGTGGAAGGAGAGCCCAAGGTAGTCGTTGCTCGACAGCATGATGAGGTCGCGGCCGTCGAGCCGGATATTGATCCCATGCTGGGCCTCCATCGCGTGATAGTAGGGCGCGTATTTCAACCGCATCTTGGTCGCATAGTCGTCGCGACAACGGTTGAGGACAGCCTTCCGGTTCTTGGAAAAAAGAGTCAGTGCCACGGTAACGGGGAAAGTGGGACGGAGTGACGGAGCTTGCAAACCGAAAGCTGCTAGGTCCGGCGCAGGGTTTGAAGCCAGCAGGTGAGGTCGGCCGCGTAGTCGGTCCAGGTGCGAAAGCGGCGGGCGCGGGTGGCGGCGGCGAGTTGTGTGGTCTCGGCCGGCGTGGTGAGCAGTCGGCGCAGGGCGGCGGTGAGGTCGGCGGCATCCACGTGGTCGAGGGCGAGGCAGCCACCGTCGCGGGTGGATTCGCCGAGCGCGCCGCGGCCCGAGCAGATGCAGGGCCGGCCGCGGGCGAGGCTTTCGAGCACCGGCAGGCCGAAGCCTTCCAGCAGCGAGGGATAAACCGTGAAAGTGCAGCGGCGGTAGGCGGCCTCAAGCGCGGTTTGGTCCACCGGTCCGTCGTAGCGCAGCGGGTGGCCCCCGGCCTGCAGCGTGCGGATGCGGGTGATGGCGGCGCGGCCGGTCTCAGCCTGCGCGAGACCGACGAGGTGGAGTTCGAAGCGCAGACCTTCCTGCCAGAGCGCGGCGGCGGCGGCAAGCAGCGCGAGGTGGTTTTTCCGGCCTTCGATCGTGCCGACTGAAAGCACGACCGGGAGACCGGCCGGCGGCGGCTCGGGGGCAACCGGGGCCGGCGCGAGCCCCAGGGGGATGGCGATGACCGGCGGTGGGTTTTTCACGCCGAGCCAGCGCCAGTAGTCGAGCAGGGTGTCGCGCGAATCGGCGGAGACGGCGGCGATGCCGTCGAAGGCGAGCAGTTCCTGCAGGTAGGCGGGGAAGCGCGCGACGGTCCGCGCCGGCGAGTGTTCGGGCAGCCGCAGCGCGATGGCATCGTGAAAAAGGGCGACCTTCGGGCCGCGCACGGTGCGGAAGAGCGCAGGGAAGGCGGCGGCGGTGGCAGAGGAGAAGAGTTCGGGCACCACGAGCGCGTCGGCTGGCGGCAGCACTGGGGTGGTGCCGGTCATTTTTCGCCAGACCCCGCGCAGGCGGGCGGACCACGGCCAATACGCGCCCCGGCGTCCGCCGGCTTCCCGCGCGGCGAGATTCGCGTGTTCCCAAGGATCGAGCGGACGCCATTGCCCGGCGTGGGGATCCCAAGTGATGCCGGCGGGCTCCGGCAGGGCGCCGTGCAGCGCGCGCGCCACCTGCTGGATGCCGGTTTGCGCCCGGGTGTGGCTGGTGTGGGTGAGATCGAGCAGGAGCATGCGCTACGGACTGGCGCGGAGATTCGGATTAGTCGAGCGCGGTGTCGAGCGCTTCGAAGAAGCCCCAGGCCTGCTGCTCAAGCGCGATCTCGGTGAGCACCACCACGACGGCGTCAAACTCGGCCAGATAACTTTCCCACTCGATATCCGCGATGGCTTCATCCTGCCGGTGCAGGCCGGGCAGGTTGTAGATGTTTTGGAAATAGTAGAGGGAGTGGGTCGGCTGCATCGCGTTGGCGCGGTAGAGCGTGTCGATCAGCCCGAGGCCGAAGCTGTCGTTGACCCACAGGAGCCGCGGCAATTCTTCCGCGGGCACCTGATCCTGCGCTTGGATGACGGGGAAGGGCTGGATCGGCTCGTGGAAGGGCGGCAGCAGGAGGTTGAGCACACGGTGCAGGTCGGTGTCCGTGCGCTGGGGCTGCCCGTAGTCGAGGCTGGTGAGCCCGAGCCCGGGCAAGGGCCGGCGGAGGTGCGGGTTCAGTTTTTCCCGGAGTTCTTCCAGCACATGGTAAATGGCGTAGTAGCTCCAGTGCGTGCCGGTGCGCGCGAAGAGGCTGCCGTGACCGGCGGCTTTCCAGGCGGCGAAACGCTCCGGTCCGTCGTAAAACTCCACGCCGGCCTCGTGCAGCAGCGGGCGTAGCCGTTCGTAGCTGGTGAGGATGGCGGCGGGGTCACGGCCGGCAAAATGGGCGGGCGGCACGTGCTCGGGGTAGAGCTCGACCTTGCTCGGGGCGACGACGAGCAGGAGGCGGGTTCCGCGTCGTTCGAGCTTGGTCTGCACCCGCTGGATGCGCGCGGCCATGTCCGCCAGTTCATCGGCGGACAGCTTGCTCGGGGTGATGGCGGCGGTGATGTAAACGTGCTCGAAGAGACAGTCGCCGGGGCTCACGACGACGCGCGTGCCGGTCTCGCGGACGGGGGACTCGCGGAGGAGGGTGTAGGAGACTTGGTTGTCGAGCCGCACCCAAAGATTGTGCAGGCCCACGTGGGAGGAGAACCAGTTTTCCGCGGCCCGGAAGGAGGAGCCGTCCAGCACGCCCTGCAGCGACCACGCCGGCGCGGCGGTTTTTTCGGTCACCCCGCGGAGCGCGCCGCCGATTTGCAGGCCCGGCAGGAAGGTCAGGATGCCGACCAGCCAGAGCCAGCCGAAGAACCCGCAGGTGAGCAAAACTGGAAGGCGGCGGGACATGTCAGAAGCGGAAATATATGAAAGGGTTGTAGCTCTGGCCGGCGAGCGAGGCACAGGCGAGCAGCAGGCAGAGCACGGCGAGGCCGACCCGCAGGGCGGCCTGCCACCGGGTGGCGGGCAATGCCTCATCCCAGCCATGGCGGCGCCACCAAGGCTCGGTGATGAAACTGAAGCCCGCGGCGAGCGCGAGCAAGGCGAGCGTGCGCCGGCTGATCACATCGGGCCAGAGCAGGGCGGGATTGGTCCATGCCGCGGACCAGGAATCCCAGGCGGTCAGCCGGCTGAGATAGACCAGCGCATCCGGCAGGGTTTCCGTGCGGAAAATGAGCCAGCCCAGCGTGACGAGGGAGAAAGTGAACGCGACGCCAATGAAGGCGGGCAGCCGCTCCAGCCGCGCGACGCCGATGAGCCGCTCGAGGGTAAGCAGGGTGCCGTGATAGGCGCCCCAGAAAACAAAGCTCCAACTGGCGCCGTGCCAAAACCCGGAGACGAGAAACACAAACCAGAGGTTGAAGCCGGTGCGGGCGGGACCGGCCCGGTTGCCCCCGAGCGGGATGTAAAGGTAGTCCCGCATGAAGCTGGAGAGCGACATGTGCCAGCGGCGCCAGAACTCGGTGACGGTGCGCGCGGTGTAGGGCCGGTTGAAATTCTCCGCAAACTCGAAGCCCATCATGCGGCCCAGGCCGATGGCCATGTCGGAGTAGCCGGCGAAGTCGTGGTAGATTTGGAACGCGTAGCACAGGAGCCCGATCCAGGCATAGGGCACGGGCAGGGTGGAAAGATCCTGCGCAAAGATGCGGTCGGCGGCCGCGCCGAGCGGGTTGGCGAGGAGCACCTTGCGGCCGAGGCCGAGGCTGAAGCGCCACACGCCGGAGAGGAAGCGGTCGTGGTTGTGCTCGCGAGCGGCGATCTGCGCCGCGACATCGTGGTAGCGGATGATCGGTCCGGCGATGAGCTGGGGAAAGAGGGCGACGTAAAGCAGGTAGTCAAAAACGCTGCGCGCGGGCGGGGAAGTGCCGCGATAGACGTCCACCAGGTAGCTGATTTTTTGAAACGTGAAGAACGAGATGCCGAGAGGCAGCGCCACCGCCGTCCAGACCACGCTGCCCTGCGCGAGCCAGGCGAGGGCGCCGTCGAGCTGGTCCACGAAAAAATTGCTGTATTTGAACCAGGCCAGCACGCCGAGGTGCCCGGCAACGCCGAGACTTAGCAGGGCCCGCCGGGCCGCCTGACCCCGGGCGCGAACGAGCAGGAGGCTCAGGCCGTAGCCAAACAACCCGGAAAGCACTAGGATGCCGGCGAAGCGCGGTTCGCCCCAGGTGTAGAAGACGAGACTGCCGAGCAGCGCCACGCCGTTGCGGGCCTTCGGTGGCGCCCAGTAGTAGAGCGTCAGGAAAACCGGCAGGAATGCGTAGATAAAGATGAGGGAGCTGAATACCATGAACTGTGGGCCAACCGCCCCGGACCAGGCCGCCAAACGAAGCGGCGAGCGTCCTGCAATTTTGCCGGGTGGCGCGAGAAAAAACCTTGGCCGGTCGGCGGCGGGTTTGCGTTTGACTTGACCGGGGTGCGTTTTGTCATCCGCCAGCGCCGATGTCCATCACCCCGCCCAGTCCATCCGACCGCGTTGCCGCGCCATGCTGAGCGAGCCGACCTCCGCCCGCGTCCCGTGGCGGCGCAACCCGTGGTTTTGGGCGGCCCTGCTGCTGATGGCCCTGTTTGCCGGGCTGATCGTCCGCTATTACCATCCCGGCACCGGTTGGACGAGTCTGATCTCCATCGGGTCGAAAATGGAAAAGCACCGGGTGGAGGCGCTGGTGCAGACCGGGCCGCACATCTTTGAAGATTCGCACGGCTACGACGGGCAGTTTTACGTCCAGCTCGCGCTGCATCCCCTGCTGCGTTCGCCGGAGTTGGAGCGGGCAATTGATGACCCGGCCTACCGGGCGCGCCGGATAATGATGCCTTGGGCCGCGTGGCTGCTGGGCGCAGGACAGCCGGCGTTGATCGTCCAGGCCTACGCCTTGTTGAACCCGTTGTGCTGGCTGCTGCTGGCTGTCCTGCTGTGGCACTGGGTGCCGCCGGTGAATGCGGGCAATTTCCTGCGCTGGGCCGGCGTGCTCGGCTCCCACGGAGTCTGCATGAGCGTGCGGCACTCGCTGACGGATGCGCCGAGCCTGTTGTTGTTGGCGGTTGCGATGTGCTGGTGGGAAAAGCAACGGAGCAAATCGTCGGTGGCGGCGTTGGCGGCGGCGGCCCTGACGAAAGAGACGGCGGTGCTGGCCGGCGCGTTGTGGGCGGAGCCGCCGTTGCGCGGGTGGCGGCAGTGGGGCCGGTTGGCCCTAATCGGCGGGCTCATCATCGCGCCGCTGGCGTTGTGGCTGGGTTACATCCGCTGGCGCTTCGGTTCGACTCCAGGCGAAGAAGGGTTGAACAATTTTACGCTGCCGCTGGCCGGGCTGGCCGGGAAATGGGCCGAAACTCTCGGCGAAATCCGCAACGAAGGCTGGTCGCGGTATAGTTTCCCGACGCTACTCACCGTGGCGGCGCTGTCTGTGCAACTGGCGTTTTTCCTGTTCCGGTGGCGCTGGCGCGAGGCGTGGTGGCGGGTGGGCGGCATTTTTGCGGTGCTGGGGCTGTTCGTTTCCCAGCCGGTGTGGGAAGGTCATCCCGGTGCGGCCACGCGGGTGCTGCTACCGATGATGCTCGCCTTCAACCTGCTGGTGCCACGCGGCCGCCGCTGGCTGGCGGTGTTGCTCGCCGGCAACCTGTCGCTGGTCGCCGGGGTGCTGGAGTTTCACCCGCCGCGGGCCAATCTCGTTTATTTCCAAGGCGAACCCGCGCTGGCCGGCCGGCAGACTTTCGCGGCGGGGGCAGGCTGGTATCTGCCGGAGCTGAAAGGCTGGCAGACGCGCCGGTGGGCGCGCCAATCGGCCGGACTCGAACTGCACAACCAAGCGGACGCGCCGGTGGCGGTGCAGCTCAGGGCGCGCCTCTCCGCTCTGAGCGCCCGGCAACTGCAGCTGCAGTTGAACGGCGCGCCGGTGTGGTCAGCCGGGTTGACCGAGCAGGCGCAGTGGCTGGAGTCGCCGCCGCTGGTGCTGCAGCCCGGGGTGAACCGGCTGGAGTTTGTGACCGACAGCCCGGCGGAAAAGCCGGCGCAGGGCGATGAACGCGAACTCAGCTTCTGCGTGTGGGAACTGGCGGTGCAGGTGCGGCCGGCGGCCGCGAATTTACCAGCTCGCGATTGATTCGAGCCGCCGCCGATAGCGGGCGCCGATAACGGCCGGGGCGAAGCGTTGGGCAATCGTCGCGCGGGCGGCTGCGCCGAGCCGGTCGCCCAGCCCGCGATCGGCGCACAGCCGGCGCATCCAGTCGGCGGCGTGATCGACGTCCGCCTCGGCCCAGAACTGGCCCTTGCCGTAGGGGCCGAAGTTTTGCTCCAAGGGCTTTACTGTGCAGCGCACCGGGCAGCCGTTTTCGGCCGTCACAAATTCCGCGGTCGCGGACCAATCGGTTGAGATGACCGGTTTGCCTAGGTGCATGCATTCGGCCACCGCGAGGCCAAAGCCTTCCGAGCGGTGCAGCGAGACGTAGCAATCGCACGCGGCCTGCAGGCCGTAGATGTCCGCGCGCGAAAGGGTCTCGGTGATGAGCACGGTGCCGGGCAGGTCGGCGGTGGCGGCCTGCAGGTGGGCGAGATCCTCCTCGTTGCCACGCACGCTGTGGACCTTGAGGACGAGGGTGGCATCCCGGCCGGCGAGACCGGAGCGGCGGAAGGCATCGATGGCGGCGTGCGGGTTTTTACGCGCGGAGTAGGAGTTGAGATCGTAAAGAACGAGGAAGAGAAATTTGTCCGCGGGCAGCTTGAACCGTGCCCGCAGGTCGCCGGCGGGCGGCGAGAAACCGATTGCGTGCGGCATGGCAAAGACCGGCAGGGGAACCTTCGTGGCAATGGCGTCGCGCGCAAATTCACTTGGGCACCAGATTTCGTCAAAGAGGGCGCAAGCGGGCACCCATGAATCGGGAAACTCCGCCAGTTCCCAGGCCCAGTAGGCGATGTTGTATTTGCCCGCGCGGAAACCCGGGTGGTGGTGATCGAGGTCGAACGACGCCGGCGGATCGATGTGCACGACATTGACGGCGTAGGGATTGGTCTCCTGCGCGCGGCCGGCGTAAGTGCGGTCCTGCTGCCGGTTTTTGCAGTGGAGCTTCAATTGGATCAGCGCGGTGCCGAGGCCGGCAGCGTCGGCGGCACGCACCATGCAGCGCGCGGATTCGCCGACGCCGAGCTCGGCGTCGAGAAAGCCCGCAATGTTCAGGCCGAGGCGCGAGTAGCGGCGGGCGTAGGCAGCGGAGTAGGGGTGATTGCGGATGGAGAAATCAAATATGACTTCTCCGGTTACGGTCTCAATCGTAGCGATTCGCATTTGCCGGTTTTTGTGCTGGGTGCGGAAGCGCTGCCAGAGCGGCAGGTCGGTGATGCGGCCGAGCCAAGCCAGAAAATTGGTGAAGCCCACGCCGCCGAGGGTGAACGTGAGCAGCGGACCGCGGTCGGTCTGCGTCGTCGGCAGGGTGAAACGAAGCGCAAAGGGACCGGGCGCGGGTTGATCGAGCTGGGCGACCGTCCGGCCGTCGAGCCGGCATTCCAGCGTCGGCAGACCGGTTTCCACGCCGCGGCCGGCGGGGTGGGGCCGGCATTCGCCGCGGATGACTAGTTCAATTGCGTCCGGCAGGGCCGGCAGGCGAACCCAGCCGGAGTCACGGAGCCAAGCCGAGTCGGTGGCAAAGCCGTCGAAAAACAATCCCGCCATGCGGGCGGTGAAGCGTTGACGGGCCACCGGCGGATATTCAGAGGGATCGGAAGACATGCGGGTGTGGATGCAGCGTTATCACCCGCGCGGAACGGGCCAAGCCTTATTGGCACACCCATCAGACTGACGGACCACGGGGCTGGCGCGGCAACCCTCTCGGAGAGCGGACTCTAACAAACGCAGGGACGATCTCCGTGCCGTCCGATTGGAGTCGCGAGAGTTGAGGGTATTCGCGGACCGGACCGAGCTGGTCCCTCCACGCGCGGGGACTCCCGAGCCACCAGGACTGGGCAGGATACCGAGATGCGCCCGGTAGCAGGCTTGCCAAGGCCGGGCGGATGGGCATCAAAGGCGTCCTCTTGGAATCAACCCCTGTCCAAGCAAGCCGCGGATTGTCAGCCTGGCGGCGGCATTGTGTGCTCTGGCTTTTGCCGGTGGCGGTGACGCTGCTGTTTTGTTGGGTGCATGAACGTTGGACTCTGGAGCAGTGGCGGATTCCCGTGCACTATGACGGTGACTCGTTGGAGGTGCTCGCGCGCCTCAAGGCGGCAGGCGAGGGGGATTTGGCGCCGCTGCGTTCGCAGATCGTTTCGCGGCTGGATGCGCCGGGAGCGGCGGATTGGAACGAGTATCCTGGCTCCGATGCCTGGGCCAATTATGCGCTGGGGTGGGTGGTAAAAATTTGCGGGCTTGGCTTTGCGGCCAACTTTGCGCTTTGGCTGGCGCATCTCAGCGCCGCGTTGGCTTTTTACGGCTGGGTGCGGCTGCTGGGTCACCGGCGCGAATGGGCACTGGCCGGCGCGCTGCTGTTCGCGTTTTCCTATTTCAGCCTCAACCGGGGGCTGCCACATCTCTGGATTGTGTTCACCTGGCAGGTGCCGTTGATCCTGCTGAGCACGTGGCTGGTGGGCGGCGGCGGGCGGGTGCTGCAGCGGACATGGGTGCGCCGGCTTTGCGTGGGAGGTGCGATTGTCCTCGGGGCGAGCAATCCCTACACCCTTTTTCTCTACCTGCAACTGATGGCGTGGGCCTTGCTCGCGGCTTGGCGGCGGCCGGAGGGTGGGATGAACCGCCGGGTGGGCTTGCTCTGCGTGGGCGCGGCGCTGGGGGCGTTTGCGCTCAGCCACCTGCCGGTCTGGTTGCACGCGCAGGATGAAGGCGGCCAGCCGCTGCTGACGCGGAACTACGCGGGCACCGAGATTTACGGGTTGAAGCCGATCGAGCTGGTGCTGCCGCCGGGTGATCATCGCGCCGGAGCGTTGGCGTCGTTCGGGTCGCGCTACCTGCGGTGGTCGGATTGGCGGGGCGAAACGTTTTCGCCCTATCTTGGTTTGATCGGGGCGGCGGGCCTGTGCTGGCTGCTCGCAGAAATGGCGTTGCGGCTCACCCACCGGCGCGGTCCGCGGCCCGGCGCGCCGGGCTTGCAGGCGCTCTGGGTGCTGCTGTTTTCCTCGATCGGCGGCCTCAACAGCATCCTGGCGTTTTATTTCGGGCTGCAGGTTTTCCGGGCCACCAACCGCTACAGCATTTTTCTGCTGGCTCTGGCGCTGTTTTTTGTGGTCGCGCGGCTCTCCCGGTTGACGCGCCCTTGGCCGGCCGCGGTGCGCTGGGGCGCAGCGGGTGCGGTCTTGGCAGTGGGTTTGTGGGACCAAATTCCGGTCCGGCCGTCGGCGGAAACGCGGAGCGCGTGGGCGCAGGACTATGCGGAGGACCAGCATCTGGGGGGCGTGGTTGAGGAGCAGCTCGGTGCGGGGGCCGTGATCTTTCAGTTGCCGGTCGTGGATTTTCCCGAAGGCAATCCGCGGCACCGGCTCAAAGCCTACGATCACTTCCGGCCCTATCTGGGTTCGGAGAGCGCCCGCTTCAGCTTTGGCACCAGAAAAGGCCGGGCTTACGGGCGTTGGCAGAAGGACTACGAGCGGAAGCAGCCGGCCGACTTGGTGACCGCCCTGGAGGCAAGCGGATTTGACGGTCTGCTGATCGATCAGGCGGGCTACGCCAAGCCAAGCGAATGGGCGAAGATGATCGCGGTCCTGACCGAGCGGACGACGGAGGTGGCGCTGGGCGGGGACGACACGCGGCGGCTCTTTCGTTTGCAGCCGGCGGCCGCGCCTCGCTTCCCGCTGGCCCACGAACCCACCTATGGGCAGGGCTGGCACCCGCGGTTTTTGTCCAAGGACGGAGAGGCGTCGGCACCCGTTTGGCGATCGCCTTCGCGAGGTCCAACGCGGAACGGCTGGGGCGACCGGATGGCAAGCACGCGTTGGGCGCACAGCGATGCGGTGTTGAAGTATCACAATCCGCTGGACCGGCCGCTGCCGGTCCAGGTCGAACTGTGGCTGAGTGCGCCCGACCAACGGACCTTGGTGCTGCGGCACAACGGCGTGGCCGTGGCGAACGTGGGACTGGACGAAGATCCGGTGCTGCTGGAGACCGAGCTGCTGCTCCGGCCCGGGCCCAACCGGCTAGATTTTGTCACCTACCGACCGGCGAAGCGCGTGAGCGAGCAACGGTGGAGCCTGTGCGCCTTCGCCCTGCACGAACTGGTGTGGGTGATCGGCGAGCTTTAGCCCGTGGAGCTGGACGACGAGGAGGACTAGAAGAGCGGCATATTGACCTTTGGCTCAGCGCCCAAGGAGTCGAAGCTTGCCTACTTCACTTTCTGTTCCGAGGTCTTGGCCCAAACCTAGCACCAACGACTCCATCGGTTGCCCCGCCTGACGCCATTGCATAGCGGTGAGCAGTTCGATTCTGAATGTGGCGAGGAAATTGAAGTGGACAGTTACGGCTTGCGCCCGGTCAGTCACCGTTCGTGGATTGCCTGCGATCGCATGATATACCTTTTGGTTTCGTTCGGCCTGCTAGTGCACTGCCTGTTCTGGGGTGCGGGCTTGGCACTATTGGCGACCCCGGCGCGTTGGAGCCGGCTGTGGCCGCTGATGATTGCACCGTGCGGACTGGCGCTCCAGTCGGCTGTGGTGTGGCTGGGCGCGCATACTACTTTGCCGGGCACGGATTCCTACGCGCACTGGACGTTGCTTCTGCCGGGGGGATTGCTGCTGTGGGCGCTGCGGCGTCGCGGGGTGAGACGGTATGGGTGCGATCTGCGGCAGTTCGCAGGTCTAGCGATGGTGATGGGATTGTGCCTTGTGTTGCTCACCCTGCCACTGGCGCTGGCCTCAAAACTGCTCACGACGGTGTCCATTGGCAGTTGTGACGCGGCGGATTACGCTGCGGGGATGCGGGTGTTCAAGGAATTCGCGAGTAATGATCGCGGTGGATTTCTCGGGTTGACCGAGGTTGTGCGCGTCGCCTCGGCCGATAATTTTTTCGATTACTGGCTCAAACTGAATCACTTCACGCCGTCGGCGCTGATGGCACTGAATGGCTCGGTGCTGGGGCTGGAGCCCCACGAGCTCGTGGGGATCATGACGGTTGTCCTTTTGCTATTGGGCCTGCCGATGGTCTATCTGCTCGCACGGGCGACGGCGGGGTTGGGTGGCGCGGCTAGCGGCTGGTTGACGCTGCTTTATGGCATCAGTCCCATCACGTGGTATGGGGTATATCAGGTGGCCCCGGGACAGCTCATCGCGGCGCAGGCGATTGCGTTGCTCACATGGGCGGGAGTCGCCCTGTGGCGGGAGCCGGCGACGAGGCGGCGTGGTCTGGCGTATGCGGGTTTGCTGGTCGTGGACTTTGGGCTGATCTGGGGCGCCTATAATTTCATCGTGATCGTGTGCCTAGTGCCGGCGTTGGGTTGTGTGGTGGGCTGGGCGCTCCACGGAAGGCGCTGGCGGAAATTATTCTGGTGGCTAGGCTGGATGTTTCTGCCGCTGACGGTCAGCGGGCTGTTCTTCTTCGGGCGGGCGGCGGGTTTGATGGAACGATTTTCCCTGTTCCAGCAATATGACTTTGGTTGGAAAATCGCGCCACTGATGCCGGAAGGATGGCTGGGTATCGTTAACACCGCCGACCTGCGCCCGCTGGAAGGTCCGTGGTCCTGGGTATTCAGCGCGGCGACCCTGTTACTGACGGGCGCGTGTTTTTTCTCGACCTTGCGCCGTGGCCGTCAGGCTTGGCAGGCGCTGACGTTTGTGCTGCCGGTGATGGGCGGGTATGCCTATCTGCTATGGCGGGGGGCGCGGCTGGACAACAATGCGAGTTATGATGCCTACAAGCTTTTTTCGGTCTTCTACCCGGTGCTGTTGGTGGGCTTCTGCCACTGGCTGTTCTGGCTCAAGGCCCGCAACCCGCTGCTGCGGGCGATCGCGGTCGGAATGATGCTGGTGGTGACGGTCATGAATTTTCGCGTTGCCCGCCAGTTCGCCGAGCAGGTTGAGTCCACAACGCTCAGTGTGGACAGCGACCTGATGGCCTTGCGCGCGGTGGAGGATATAGACGGGGTGGATTCCCTGAATATCTTGGTGCCGGATTTCTGGGCCCGGCTCTGGGCCAATGCGCTAATGCTGCGCAAGGCGCAGTATTTCCCGACGCACACCTACGAAGGGCGACTGGATACTCCGTTGCGCGGCGAATGGGATTTAAACGGCGGCATGCTGCAGGTGCGGTTGCCCGGGCAGGATACGCGAATGATCAATCGGCGGTTCTCCCTCGCGAGCAACCGGAGTCCATTTTTTCTGCGCGCCCGATTGGGCGATGGCTGGCATGGCGCCGAACTGTTACGCGGCCCGCAGGCGCAGTTGTGGAGCTGGAGCAAAGGGGATGCGACGCTTGAGCTGGAGAACCCGCAGGATCATCCACTGAGCGTTGAGCTGGTTTTTTCCGCGCGGAGCCTGCTCGAACGAGAGGTGCAGGTCTGGGTGCGCGAGCAGCAGATCGCCACCCTGCGCATCGGCACTGAGCTGGCGCCAATGCGGGTGCCGGTGTTTACGGTCCCGCCAGGCAAGACGATCGTGCGGTGGCTTTCCGACTTGCCGCCCACCCTGCCCAGCATGAGCGATGCGCGGCTGCTTGGCTTTGCGCTCTATACGATGGTTGTGGACGTAAAGCCGGATGATGAATTGCGAGCCGAGCCAATATACATCGGTGTCGAGCCGGTCCCAACGAGAGCCGGTCTTGGAGTAACAGGCGATTAATACCAAACAGCACTCTGCACAGCGAGTGCCTTAAAACGCGCGAGCGTCTGCAACGGATCCACGTTGTAGGCCGCCGGCGTCGCCCAGTCCGTCGCGGTCCAGCGGTTGGCCGCGGCCATCCAGATCAAGGCCGCCGCGGCGGCGAGCAGTATAACGCGTAAACCTTCACGACGAAAAGTGGCCGGAGACATGGCGGTCAACAGCTAGGCGCGGCGGACCGGGGGTGCCGAATCAATTCCGCTGGCGGCGGGCACGGCAAAAATCGCCAAGCCGCCGAGCAGGCTCCAGCCGGTGGTCACGGCCCAGAAGGCGAGCGCCAGCAGCAGGACCAAACCGGGCGCCCCGGCGCCGACTCCTAGCCAGCCCAATACGATGACCAGCGAGCCCTCGCGCACCCCGTGACCGCCGATGCTGATCGGCAGGCTGGCGACCACATAGGCGGCGGCGGCGGCCACGGTCATCTCCAGCGGACCGACGGCCAGACCCACACCTTTGGCCAAAAGCCAGAGGGCGACAAAATCCAACAGCCAGACCGCCACGCTCAGGCTGATCACCGCCAGCAAGGTGGCGCGTTGGGTGCCGACGGCCGCAAAAGCTGCGCCCAGCGCGGCGGTGCGATCGGCACCCAGCCAGCAGCCAACCCACGATGTCCAAAGAGTCGGCCGCGTCATGACCAGGGCCAGCGTCAGCAAAAGCAGCAGGCCGAGCAGGCTGACGTAAAACAACGAGCGCAGTTCGCTGCCACCATCGTTGAGACCCAGCTGAAGACCGAGCGCGGCGGCGGCCAGCACCAGCAACGCGGCGAAGCCGAGTAGGCGGTCGGCGACAATGCTGGCGGCGGCCCCGGCCTTGTGGGCGGGGGCCGTGCGCCAGGTGTGATGCAGGCGCACGCCGTCGCCGGCGATGCCGCCTGGGAGAAATGAATTGTAGAAATTGCCGATCCAGAAAACGACCTGCACCCAGCGGCCGGTCGGCCGGATGTCCTGGGCCGCAAGGAGCTTTTGCCAGCGGCAGGCTTGCAGCGGGTAGGCGAGCCCCGCGAGGAGGACCGCGGGCAGGGTGAAACGCCAATCGAGTCCGCCGAGGTTGCCGAATTCGCGCCACTCGACCTGCCAGGCGATCCAGCCGAGCACTGCCAGGGAAACGGCATAACGCAGGCCGGTGCGGAGGCGGCGTGGGGTGGTAGCGGACACGCCTGCTGTCATGGCAGACGCGACGGCAGTGGCAAGCGCGGCGCTTTTTTGTCGCCACCTGCCCGGCGGCACGGGCATCCAGATGCCGGATGCAACTGGACGAATACCGCAAGCTGGCTGAGGTGGAGGACCGGATGTGGTATTTCCGCGCGCTCAACCGCCGGCTGCACCTCTGGCTGGCGCGCGGGCTGCCGGCCGGCCCGGCGCGGATCCTGGATGCCGGCTGCGGAACGGGTGGGTTGATCAAGCATCTGCGGCAGGCCCGGCCGGACTGGCAGTTGACGGGATTGGATTTCTCGGCCCGAGCCTGCGAACTCGCCCGGCTGCGAACCGAGGCCGAGGTCGTGCAGGGCTCCATCACGGCGTTGCCGTTTGCCGATGAAAGTTTCGATGCGGTGGTGTCCGCGGACGTGGTATGCCAAGTCGAGGACGGGGCGTGTGCGCTGCAGGAATTTTCCCGGGTGCTGCGCCCGGGCGGGCTGGCGCTGGTCAACGTGCCGGCCTTCCGCTGGCTCTGGTCGTATCACGACGATACCTGCGAGACGAAGCACCGCTACACGCGGCCGGAGCTGATGGCGCTCATGCAGGGCGCGGGGTTGCGGGTGACCTTTGCCAGTTACGCGAACGGCCTGTCGCTGCCGTTGGTGGTGCTGCGGCGGAAGCTTTTCCGGCCGGCGAATCCGACAAGCGATGTCCGCTTGTATCCTGCGCCGGTGGAGGCCATTTTCAGCGGCATGGCGTGGCTGGAATACAAATGGATGAACCTTGGCGGACGTGTGCCGTCGGGCAGCTCGGTCTTTGTCGTCGCCTCGAAACCGCACCGCGCGCGATGAGCCCGACATCTCAATTCAGGCGGCATTTTTCAAACCGGCAGGTGCTCATCACGGGCGGCCTGGGGTTTATCGGTTCGAACCTGGCCCGGCGGCTGGTGGCGCTCGGGGCCAAGGTCACCATCCTTGACAGCCTCATCCCCGAATACGGCGGCAACCGGCGCAACCTGGCCGGGATCGAGCGCAAGGTGGCCGTGCATCTCTCCGATGTGCGCGACCGGCACAGCCTGCCGGCCTTCGTGCGCGGACAGGATTTTCTTTTCAACCTCGCGGGGCAGACGAGCCACATGGACTCGATGACCGATCCTGAGACCGATTTGGAGATTAACTGCCGCGCGCAGCTTTCGATTTTGGAAACCTGCCGCCAGCACAACCCCGGCATTCGGGTGGTCTTTGCGAGCACGCGGCAAATCTACGGCCGGCCGGACTATCTGCCGGTGGACGAAAAGCACCCGCTGCGCCCGGTGGACGTGAACGGCATCAACAAGCTGGCGGGCGAGGAATACCACCTGCTCTACAGCGAGGTGCACGGCATCCGCAGCACGGTGCTCCGGCTCACCAACACCATCGGGCCGCGCATGCGCATCAAGGATGCCCGGCAGACCTTTGTCGGCGTGTGGGTGCGACGCCTCCTGGAGGAGCGTCCGTTCGAGGTGTGGGGCGGCGCACAACTGCGTGATTTCACCTATGTGGACGATGCGGTGAAGGCCTTGCTGCTAGCCGCCACGCGGCCGGAGGCGGAGGGCCAGGTTTTCAACCTGGGCGGGCCGCCACCGGTGACGTTGCAACAACTGGCGGACCTGCTCGTGGAGGTGAACGGCGGCGGGCGGTTTGTGGTGAAAAGGTTTCCCGCAACGCGGAAGAAAATCGATATCGGGGACTTTTATGCGGATGACGGCCTGATCACGGCGAAGCTCGGCTGGCGGCCGCGGACATCGTTGCGCACGGCGCTCGGCCGCACCGTGGGCTATTACCGGAAGGAGCTGCGGCACTATGTCTGAGAAACTCCTGCTTACCGCGGATCCGAAGGCCGGCTACCTCGCGCACAAGGCGGAGATTGACGAGGCCATCGCGCGCGTATTGACGAGCGGGCACTACATTCTCGGTCCCGAGGTCGAGGCATTTGAGCGGGAGTTTGCCGCTTATCACGGCGGCGGCTCGGCCGTGGGCGTGGCCAATGGCACCGAGGCGCTGGAGCTGGCGCTCCGGGCGGTCGGCGTGCAGGCGGGGGACCGGGTGGCGACCGTCGCGAATACCGTCTCGGCCACGGCCGCGGCCATCCAGCAGATCGGGGCGCAGCCGGTGTTCGTGGAGATTGATGCGGCGACTTTGGTGATGTCGGCGGTGGCGCTCGAGGCGGCGCTTCTGTCGGCGAAGGGAGCGATCAAGGCGGTCGTGCCCGTGCATCTTTACGGGCATCCGGCGGACATGCCGGCGATCATGGCGGTGGCGCGTCGGCACGGGGCGAAGGTGGTCGAGGATTGCGCCCAATCCCACGGCGCGGAGATCGGCGGACGCAAGGCCGGCACGTGGGGCGAAGCGGCGGCCTACAGTTTTTATCCGACGAAAAATCTCGGCGCGCTGGGCGACGGCGGTGCGGTTTATACCGGCGACGATGCACTGGCCGGGCAGGTGCGGTTGCTGCGGCAGTATGGCTGGCGTCGGCGATATCTCAGCGAGGTGGCCGGGCGAAACAGCCGGTTGGATGAAATTCAGGCCGCGGTTTTGCGGGTGATGTTGCGGCGGTTGGATGCCGGGAATGCCCGGCGTCGCCCGCTGGCCGACCGTTACCAAACAGCCTTGGCGACGGCGGGCGTGCGACGGCCGACGGTGGCCGATGGAGTCGTGCCGGTGTGGCACCAGTATGCGATCCGCACCCCGCGACGGGACAGTTTGCTGGCCCATCTGGAAGCGCAGGCCATTCGGGCGGGGGTGCTCTATCCGGTCCCGCTGCACGAGCAGCCGGCCTATGCGCAACCGGGATGCCGGCTGCCGCATACCGAGCAGGCGTGCGCGGAGGTCCTTTGCCTGCCGGTCCACCCGGGGTTGGGTCTCGCGGACGTTGACAGAGTTGCCCGGGAAGTCATTCGCTGGGTTGCCACATGAGCCACCCCCCGGCCTGCGCCCTGAGTTTTGTCATTCCGCTCTACAACAGCGCCCAGACTATTCGCCCGTTGGTGAAAGCCATCGAGGCGCTGAACATCGAGGGCGGCCACGAGGTCATCCTCGTAAACGACGGCAGCCGCGATGAAACGGCGGCACTGTGCCACGAGATCGTGCGCACGGCGAAGGTGCCGGTGACATTCGTCAATCACGCGCGCAATTACGGGGAGCACAACGCGGTGTTGAGCGGCTACCGGCATGCCCGCGGGGCGCATGCGGTGAATCTGGACGATGACGGACAAAATCCGCCGGCGGAGGCGGTGCGCCTGTGGCGGCACGCGGTGGGAACGGGGCAAGATGTGATCTTCGGGCACTACCGGATAAAGCAACACTCCCTTTGGCGTAACTTTGGTAGTTGGTTTACCAACCGGGTGACCGACCTCGCGCTCGACAAGCCGCCGGGATTTTATCTTTCGAGTTTCCGCTGTGTCGCGGCGCTGGTGGCCAGGGAAGTGGCGGCCAACCAAGGGCCATTTCCCTATGTGGACGGGCTCATCCTGCAGGTGACGCAGAATGTCGGCTCGCTCGAAGTGGAGCACGCGGCGCGGCAGGCGGGCCGCAGCGGCTACACCCTGCGCCGGCTGATGCGGCTGTGGATGAGCGCGTGGGTTAATTTTTCCGTGCTGCCGCTGCGCATCGCGACGCTGCTGGGGCTGCTCACCGCGGCGGCCGGGTTGGTCGGCGTCGGCGTGGTGGTGTGGTTGAAGTTCAGCAACGCAGGGCCGGCCTTCGGCTGGGGTTCCCTGATGGCCGGTCTCCTGGTTTTTTCCGGCGCGCAACTCGTGATGCTGGGCCTGCTCGGGGAATATCTCGGCCGGATGTTTCTGACCATCAACCGGCGCCCGCAGTCGGTGGTGCGGGAAGTGGTGCGTTCAACTTCCCTTCCAGAGCCTCCCACCGGCTGAATTCCTCATCCATTACGTTTTGCATACCCGCTAGAGCCTCCGCCGGAGGGTGCTTGGCTAGGTGCATGACATAGGCGAGCAACCTTGCAGCCGAGTCCCAGCCGACGGGGTCCCGGCTGGACGACCAAGAATGCTCCAAGGCGTGCCAAGACCAAGCTTGGCATCCGAGGCACACCAACTCCTGGCGCCACTTGGCGGCGAGCCGCCGCGAATTGGCTTCGTCATGACGCTTGCGGCCCGGGCTGGCGCTGACGTGGTGGCTTACGCGGCTACGGAGAGCAACGGCGTTAAACCGACCGCGCGCCCGCAGCCGAAAGCAAAGGTCCACGTCTTCGCCGCCATTCCTGAAATTTTCATCAAAGCCACCGCTCTCCAAAAAATCCTCCCGTCGGACCAATAGACAGGCACCAGTCACGGCCGGGACTAACCGCAGGCGGGTCAGCCATGGCCGCCAAGCGCGATCGTGCTCCGGCTTGCCCCGATGGTTGATGACTATCCCCGCGTGATCGAGCCGTCCGTCGCCGGTCGCATACTGTAAATTTCCGATACAGCCAGCGCGGACACCCAGACGAGCTTGTGCGGCCAGCATCGGCTCCAGCCAGCCGGGGGCGAAAACCAGATCATTATTGAGCAGGACGAGGAATTCGCCGCGGGCGAGGGTGGCACCGCGGTTGTTGGCGGCGGCGTAGCCGAGGTTGCGTTCGTTCAACACCACGCGATGGGGTGGATACAGGGTTTGCAGCCAGGCGCGGGTGCCATCGGTGCTGCCGTCGTCCACGAGGATAATTTCGTGCGCCAGCGCGGCCGGTAGCGAAGCCGCGAGCGTGCGCAGCGCCTCCCGCGTGTGGTCGAGGCAGTTGTAGAGGGGGATAATGAAGGAAACCAACATACCGGCAGGCCAAGGCGTAAACCGGGATGCGGAGAGCTGCACGGATAAAAGCGGGGCTCGCGGCTTGCCTGTCCGCCGGAGGCGGCCCTTGCTTCGGGCGATGCCTGCACTCCTTGGCAAGCTGTTTACCTGGTTGGAAAGAATGCTTGGTCGCAAACCGGCTGGCGCCGGCCTGCTGGGTTTGGTCGCGATCGGCTATACCGTCGCCTATCTGCATCATCCCCTGCTGCCGCTCGCGAATCCGCTGCTGGAGCGCGATGGCTGGTGGACTTGGTATGACCAGTTCACCTACTGGCAATCGGCGGCGGAATTGACCCAGTTTGAACTGACGGCCGGGAATTATCATTACCCGCTCGGCTATCCGCTGCTTGGAGCGCTTGGCTGGAAACTTGCCTCATCGCATCCCTTTTTTTGGCCGAATCTGTTGTCGGTAGTCGCCACCGCCTGGGTCTGCTGGCGGATCTGGCGGCTTTGGCTGACCCGGGTGATTTGCCTCGCGGTGGCGATTGGCTTTGTGGTGCTGCATACTTCGCTGATGAAACTCACGCTGGTGGTGCCATGGAATACGATCCCGACGAAGTTAACGCTGCTTGCGGGAGTGCTGATCCTGCTGACCGGGCGCGATGGGCGACGGGTCGGCTGGCTGGCGGGATTGGCGGCGCTGACGTATCTGATCCGACCGGTCGATGCGGTTTGCTTTGCCCCGATGCTGGTTTGGTCCGTGCTGCGATTGTCATCCTGGCGGGAGCGGTTGGCCCGGGGTGCCTCCGGGGTGGCGGTGGTATTTGCGGCCGTGCTGGTGGTCGGCTTGGTAAATCTGGCGGTCTTCGGCACCTGGAAGTCACGCTACGAGCAGATATCGATCGAAGTGGTGGGCTTTGCGTCCTATCCGGCGCTTTGGCAGTGGTTCTGGTTGATGGTGGATGGCGGCAGTTTTTTTTGGCGAAGCTGATGCGGCGCTGCTGTTTCGTTATCCTTGGATGCTGCTGGTGTTGCCGGGGGTGTTTTGGTGTGTCCGGCGCGAGGGGATTTCGGCGCTGATTGTGGTGATCAGCCTGTTGATGAACTGGGGGATTTATACCCGTTACAATGACTTCGTTCCGTCCGGTATATTTCGCTACAGCCTCATCCACTACGTTACCTGGGGCTTTCCGCTGATGTTTGGGCTCGCGGCTGCGGCCGTCCGCCATGGTTGGCGGGACCGGGCTGCGCAAGGCGGCTTCCTGCTGGCGGTGGGGCTCGCAGTCTTCGTCACGGGATGGCAGCTTGAAGAACGCGCACTCGCTGTGCCGGTCGGTCTGGGAGCGGTGGAATCACTGCCCGGTGGACGGCCTTTGTGGGTCCGGTTTCCGGGCGAGCCCTTGGCAAGGGTCACGGAATTGAAGCTCGACGGCCGGACGATGCGGGAATCGCGGGATTTTCATATTCCTTATGTTCCGGCGGATCTGCGGATACTCTTGGGGGAGTCGGCCCATGGAAGCCGACTCGAGCTGCCTGGTTCGGAAACTTTGCCGCAGGTTGGAGAGTGGGTGTGGCACTGGCGCTTCGATCCACAGCGCTGGTGGCCTCGGCGGGATTTTCCTTAACCCAATTAGCCGAGCAGCCGCTTGAGGTATTCGCCGTAGGAGGACTTGCCGAGCTTCTTGATGTTGGCCTCGAGGCCGGCGCGGTCGATCCAGCCGGCCTTGTAGGCGATCTCCTCGATGCAGGCTATCTTCAGGCCGGTGCGGTTCTCCAGCACATGAACGAAGGTGGCGGCCTCGACGAGCGAGTCGTGCGTGCCGGTGTCGAGCCAGGCCGTGCCGCGGCCGAAGAGCTCGACGTGCAGGTTGCCCTGCTGGAGATAGAGGCGGTTGAGATCGGTGATCTCGAGTTCGCCGCGCTTGGAGGGCTTCAGGCTGCGGGCCAGCGGGACGACGTCCTTGTCGTAGAAGTAAAGGCCGGGGACGGCGTAGTTGGACTTGGGCTGGGCAGGTTTTTCCTCGAGAGAAAGCACCCGGCCGTCGGCGGCAAACTCCACGACGCCGTAGGCGGTGGGGTTGGCGACGTGATAGCCGAAGATGGTGGCACCGTCGGTGCGCTGGCCGGCGTCGGTGACCGACTGCACGAACTCTGAACCGTAGAAAAGGTTATCGCCAAGCACGAGGGCCGAGGGCTCCTTGCCAGTGAGGAAGCCGGTGTCGCCGGCGATGTGGAAGGCTTGGGCGAGGCCGTCGGGGCTCGGTTGTTCGGCGTAGCTGAACTTCACGCCGAGGTTGGCGCCGTCGCCGAGGAGCTTGCGGAAGAGCGGCAGGTCTGTCGGCGTGGAGATGATCAGGATCTCGCGGATGCTGGCGAGCATCAGCACCGACAGCGGGTAGTAAATCATCGGCTTATCGTAAACCGGCATGAGTTGCTTGGAGACCGCGATGGTCAGTGGATAAAGACGGGTGCCGGAGCCACCGGCGAGGATGATGCCTTTGCGATTCATGGTCGGGTTCAAGCCTTGCCGAGGCGTTCGAGTTTGTAGGAGCCGTCGAGGATGGCCTTCCACCAGGCCTCGTTGTCGAGATACCAATGGACGGTTTTGCGGAAACCGGAGGTGTGGTCCTGCTTCGGGGTCCAGCCGAGCTCACGTTTGATCTTCGAGGCGTCGATGGCGTAGCGCAGGTCGTGGCCGGGTCGGTCGGTGACAAAGGTGATCTGGTCGGCGTATTTCTTGTCATCGGCGCGCGGGCGCAGTTCGTCGAGCAGGCTGCAGAGCAGGCGCACGAGGTCGATGTTCTGGCGCTCGTTGTTGCCGCCGATGTTGTAGGTCTGGCCGAGGCGGCCCTTGGCGATAACGGTGTGCAGGGCCTCGGCGTGGTCCACGACGTAGAGCCAGTCGCGGATGTTTTCGCCCTTGCCGTAAACCGGGATCGGGTCGCCGCGCAGAGCCTTGAGGATGACAACGGGGATCAGCTTCTCGGGGAATTGGTAGGGGCCGTAGTTGTTCGAGCAGTTCGTCACGAGGACGGGCAGCATGAAGGTATCGGCCCAGGCGCGCGCGAGGTGGTCCGACGAGGCCTTGCTGGCGGAGTAAGGCGAGTGCGGATCGTAGGGTGTTTCCTCGGTGAAGAGGCCGGTGGCGCCGAGCGAGCCGTAAACCTCGTCGGTCGAGACGTGGAGGAAGCGGAAGCGGTCCTTGGCGGCGCCGGTGAGTTTCTCGAAGTGGCCGCGGGCGGCCTGCAGCAGCGTGAAGGTGCCGACGACGTTGGTCTGGATGAAGGCGCCGGGGCCGTCGATGGAGCGGTCCACGTGGCTCTCGGCGGCGAGATGCATGACCCAGTCGGGCTGGAACTGGGCGAAGAGCTTGGCTATGGCCGCGGCGTCGCAGATATTGGCCTGCGCGAAACGGTAGCGCGGGTTGTCCTCAAGATCGCTCAGCGAGCGCCTGTTGCCGGCGTAGGTGAGGGCGTCCACGTTGAGCACGCTGTGCTCCTTCGTGGTGACGAGGAGGCGGACGAGGTTGCTGCCGATGAAGCCGGCGCCCCCGGTGACGAGGATTTTCATGAGAAAATCAGTTTAAGTGGGAAGCTTAAGTTTAAGCAGACGGACAGAGGCAGGGGACGGAGTGGAAGTTGGAGGACAGGCTTCAACTTAAACTTCGGACTTCAACTGGCGCTGGCGCGGACCCAGCGCCGCAGGTCACGTTCGATGGCTTCGTTGACCTCGGTCATCTTGATGCCGGTGGCGGCGAGCTTGGAGGAATCCATGGTGCAATTGGAACGCGGGGTCTTGGCTGCGGTGCGCATGAACTCTGCCTCGTCGGTGAAGAACTTGAAGTCTTTGTCGGAGACGCCGGTCTTTTTGATGAGGGCCACGACCTGGCGGGTGGTGACTTCGCCGGGGTTGGTGACGTTGTAGATGCCGAAGGGCACGCGCTTTTCCCAGCAGGCAAAGGTGGCGGCGACGAACTCCTCGAGCTGCGAGATGGAGTTGGTGGCTTCGAGCAGGGTGCTGTAGCGCAGCAGCTTCGTGAGGTAGTTGCGCGGGTTGTCGATCTCGTTGAACGGAATGCGCAGGCGCCAGATGTAAACGTCGGTTCGGCCTGCGAGCACTTCCTCGCCGAGGGCCTTGGTGCCGGAGTAGAAGCTGCAGTTGTTGGTGCGGAACGAGAAATTGGGCGTGTCGGTCTCGGTGAACCCGCAGCCGTCAGCGCGCGATCCGGTATAGATGCAGCCGGAAGAAACGTGCCCCCACGGCACGCCGGCGTCGGTGCAGGCCTGCGCGATGATGCCGGGCAGCACACCGTTGCCGAAGAGGCAGTCGGCCTTGTGCAGCTCGCAGGCATCGACGTTGGGTTTGCCGGTGTAGCCGGCGGCGTTGATCAGGAACTCCGGCTTTTCGCGGCGGAGCAGGTCGGTCAGCGCGGTGCGGTTGGTGTAGTCAAAGTTAGCGCGGCGCAGATTGCGAAAAGGCAGACCCTTGCGCTGAAGCAGCGCCTGGTAAGCCGAACCTACGTAACCGGAACCTCCCAAGAGATAGATCATGTGATTAGTAAGTCAGTTGGCCGGACATGGACGGGTCAATACGTCTTCTCGCGTAGGTTTCACTTCTTCCGGTAGTCACCGCGGCTGAAGTATTTCTCGAGCCACAGGTAGGCGCAGATGAAGAAATAGCGGCTGCCCATCTCCTTGATCTTGAGTTTGGCTTCGCCGTATTTCCGGTTTTGCCACGAGATGGGGATCACGGTCCACGAATAGCCCCGCACGATGGCCTTGAGAGGGATTTCCACGGTGAGGTTGAAATGAGGGGAGAGGAAAGGCCGGCAGCCCTCGATGACGGTGCGGCGGTAGGCCTTGAAGGCGTTGGTGGTGTCGTTGAGGGCGATGTTGAAGCTGATGCGGACGAAGAAATTGGCGATCCGGTTCACCAGCAGCTTTACGCGCGGATAATCAATCACCCGCCCGCCTTCCACGAAGCGGCTGCCGAAGACACATTCCCAGCTTTCGTTGAGGAGGCGCCAATACTTGACCGCGTCGTCTGGTGAATCCGAGGCGTCGGCCATCATGATGGTGCAGGCGTCGCCCTGCATGTGGTTGAGCCCGCAGATGACCGCGCGGCCGAAACCGTGTAGTCCGTGGTTTTGCACCGGCGCGAGCGTGGGGATCTCGCGCTTGAGTTCCTGCAGCACAGCCCAGGTGCGGTCCTTGCTGCCATCGTCCACGACCACGATCTCGTGGGGCACGTTCTCGCGCAGCATCACGGCGTAAACATCACGCACGGTGGGAGGGAGCGACTCTTCCTCGTTATGCGCTGGTATGACGATGCTGTAGAGCTTGAGCGGGGCGGTGGTGGCCTCGGGCATTCGACCAATGAGGGCGATGGCCGGCGTGGCGGCAAGCCTTGGCTTAGCGGGGAGCTGAGAGCTCCAACCAGTGGGGATTCTGCTCGGCGTGGCGCGCGATTTCCTCGAGCACAGCCGGTGTGGCCGTGACGGGGCGCCAATCCCACAGGCGCGTGGCCTTGGCGTGGTCGAGCACCATCCAGCCGATATCAAAGGGGCGCGGCGTGCCGTCCTGCACGACGGGGTGTGCGCCGAAGCGCTGCGTGCACCATTCGCTTAATTGCCGGAGCGACATGGCCGAGGCGGCGCCGCCCGAGAAATTGGCGAGCCGGTCCGCTGCGGCGAGCTTGGGCGCGGCGAACTGTTGTTCCAAAACCGGCAGCAGGTCGCGCGGGTGCAGACAGTCGCGCACCTGATGGCCGTGGCCGCCGAAGCCGAGATACTTGAGCGGCCGCTTCCGCAGCCACGCGTTGATCCAGTAGGCGAAGATGCCCTGGTCGGCGCGGCCGAATTGGCCGGCGCCCGCCATCACGCCGCAGCGGTTGACGAAGACCGGAAAGCCGAAGGTCTGGCCGTATTCGAGCGCCATGGCCTCGGAGGCGAGTTTGGTCGCCCCGTAGAGTGAAACCGGCGCCAGCGTGGCGAAGGTTTCGTTGAGCCCAGCGGCGGTTAGGCCGGCCGGCAGGGGTTTGGTCGTGGCGGGTGCCAGCGCGTGGTCGCGCACGACGGTTGGCAACGTGGCCAAAGGAGGGATGGAATAGACGCGGCTGGTGGAGAGCAGAATGAAGCCCGCCTTGTGCGTCTTGCAGTATTCGAGGATGTTGATCGTGCCGGTGAGGTTATGGTCCACGAGTTCGCGCGAACTGGTCTTGCCGTCCACGCCGGCGAGCACGCTGGGATTGGCGGCGGCATCCACCACGAAATCCGCGGCCGGCAAGGTGTCCATCGCCCGGACGTCGCGCAGGTCGGCGGTGATGATTTTCGCGCCGAGCTTTTCCAGCGGCTTGCGGTTGGTTTCGCTGCCGGGACGGATGAAATTGTCGAAACCTGCTACTTCGTGACCGGCGGTCGCTAGCCCGCGGGCTAGCGTGCTTCCGACGAAACCGCAGATACCGGTGATGAGGATGCGCATCTTGTTGGTAGGCAAGCAGAGCAAAATCCGCAGGGAAAGGTCGAAATACCGGCAACTGCGCAGGTCCGTCGTGGATACAGATCTTCAAAACGTAGCGGTCAGCGAGAGCGAGTAGGTCTGCCGACGCCAATCTCCGTAGGGCTGGATGCCGGTGCCCGACGATTCGTTGGCGTAGTGCGAAAATGACGTGACCCCGAATTTTTGAGCCGCCATTGGGGTTAGTCTGGGCCAATAGAGAGGACCCAGACGATGAAAGGCAAAAGACATACGACCGAGGACAAGATCCGCATTTTGCGGGCAGCCGA
>Ga0169931_10002594_pt1 | contig 29327 bp, 30 predicted proteins | sample Kivu_15m_20L_FD_129675 | JGI IMG/M metagenome (GOLD analysis project Ga0169931, IMG submission 129675) | Freshwater microbial communities from Lake Kivu, Western Province, Rwanda to study Microbial Dark Matter (Phase II) - Kivu_15m_20L... | ecosystem: Environmental > Aquatic > Freshwater > Lake...
ACTGCGCCCCCAAACCGTGGCGCCCCTCAGCGGCGGCCTCGACCGGGTGCTGCTGGTGAACGACAACAACCCCGAGCTGATCCGCGAGCCGGGGATCCTCCTCTCCACCTTCCCAGGCAAGGGCCGCGGCGTGCCGGCGGCCCACCTGGATGTGGCCCTCAGCGGCCGCTTCGACCTGTTCAGCCACCACGTGTATGCCGGCAAGTCGGAGAGCCTCGATTCCACCCTGTGGCTGGCGGTGCTGGCGGCTCCCCGCGGGCCAGAGCCGGTGGTGCTGAAGCTGCTGAGTGGCTCCACGGCCCTATCGCAGGCGGTGGAACCCGGCCAGGCCAGTGCGCCCTTCCTGCCCCTGCCGGCCCTGATGGTCCAGGGCAGCACGCCGGTGTGGGCCGGGCCCGGCAGCCGGGTGGCCACCGAACTGCTGGCCCGCCAGCGCAGCCCCGAATTGCCCGCCAGCTGGACCCTGCCGCCCGGTGCGCCCAGCACCCTGGTGGTGCTGCCCCTGCCGGTGCGGGGCCTCGACCCCCTGCTCAACGGCCGCAATCTGCAGCTGCGCCTGGAGAGCTCCGGCCCCGTGAGCCTGGCCACACTGGCCGCCTTCGGCCGCGGCAATGAGCCGCCGAGCGCCTCCAGCTGGGCCGCCTTGCTGGAGGGGGGGCTGAGCCCACGGGAGCACGCGCCCACCCCCCGGGGTAGCAAGGCGGGAATGATCTATTCGCGGGTGAGCGGGGTGCAGGTGGGCAGCACCTGGCGCACCCGGCTCACCGATCCGGGCCAGCGTTGGCTAAGCGTGCGCCGCGCGCCGATCTCCTGGCCGATCGCCTCCCTGGAGCGGGGCACCCTGGGCAGCGGCCAGGTGCAAACCGCCGAGCTGCAGGCCTTCTACCCCGGCACCGCCTGGGCCGCCCACGGCAACTACGGCGTCGAATACGACCTGAGCATCCCCCTGCGCAACGACACGTCCGAGCCGGTGGCGCTGCAGCTGGCGCTGGAATCGCCGATCAAAGGCGACAGCGCGGCAGGCGGGCTGCGCTTCCACAGCACCCCCACCAGCAGGCCGGTGATGTTCCGCGGCACGGTGGAGGTGACGGGCCTCGATGGCGCGCCCTCCCCCTCGGGTGCACCAGGCCGCCCCGCAGGCCGCCGCAGCTTCCACCTGGTGCAGCGAGCCGGTGAACCCGGGCCTGCCCTGGGCACGGTGAGCCTGGCGCCGGGGGCCAGCCGCCAACTGCAGGTGCGGTTGATCTATCCGGCCGATGCCACACCGCCCCAGGTGCTGAGCCTGCTGCCGATCTCCGAAGGACTGGCGCCACAAGCTCAGAAACAACCTGTGCAACAAGCTGTGAAACAATCCAAAACCACGTCAGCCAGCCGTCCGTGACGCCAGCTCCCCGCAAGCGCAGGGTCTTCCCCTTCACCGCGATCGTCGGGCAGGAGGAGATGAAGCTGGCCCTGCTGCTCAACGTGATCGACCCGCGCATCGGCGGCGTGATGATCATGGGCGACCGCGGCACGGGCAAATCGACCACGATCCGGGCCCTGGCCGACCTGCTGCCCGAGATCGACGTGGTGGCCGGCGACCCCTACAACAGCTCCCCGGACGACCCCGACCTGCAGAGCGCTGAGGTGCGCACCCGGGCCGAGCAGGGCGAACAGCTGCCGGTGGAGCCCCGCCAGGTGCCGATGGTCGACCTGCCCCTGGGCGCCACCGAAGACCGGCTCTGCGGCACGATCGACATCGAAAAAGCCCTGAGTGAGGGCGTGCGGGCGTTTGAGCCCGGCCTGCTGGCCAAGGCCAACCGCGGCCTGCTCTACGTCGACGAGGTGAACCTGCTCGACGACCACCTGGTGGACGTGCTGCTCGACTCGGCGGCGTCGGGTTGGAACACGGTGGAGCGCGAGGGTGTGAGCGTGCGCCACCCGGCCCGCTTCGTGCTGATCGGCTCCGGCAACCCGGAGGAAGGCGAGCTGCGGCCCCAGCTGCTCGATCGCTTCGGCATGAGCGTGGAGGTGCGCACCGTGCGCGATCCCGAGCTGCGGGTGCAGGTGGTGGACCAGCGCACCAACTTCGACAGCGATCCCGACGGCTTCAACAACGCCGTGCAAACCACCCAGGACGCCCTGCAGTCGCGGGTGGTGGACGCCCAGCAGCGGCTGCCGCACGTGGCCATCGACGACGACCTGCGCATTCGCATCTCGGCGGTGTGCGGCGAACTGGATGTGGATGGCCTGCGCGGCGACATCGTCACCAACCGCGCCGCCCGCGCCCTGGCGGCCTTCGAGGGCCGCACCGAGGTGAGCGAAGACGACATCGCCCGGGTGGTGGCCTGCTGCCTGCGCCACCGGCTGCGCAAGGACCCCCTCGAGCAGATCGACTCGGGCGACCGGGTGGTGAAAGTGTTCTGCAAGGTGTTCGAGCGCCCCGACAGCAGCGACCGCAGCGCCTTCGAACTGGCCCTGGCGGCCTGACTCCGCGCCCCCGGCATTGATAACGGCATATGATGCCGATATCAATCAGAACCGTGGGGGTGCGGGCCCGATGCGCACGATCATCGATCTGCCCGACACTGATCGGGAACGGCTCGACAGCCTCTGCCGCCAGCGCGGCCTGTCCCGTGCCGAAGGCCTGCGCCAGGCCCTGCGCAGCTGGCTCGATCATCAGGGCGTTCAGCACCAAAGCGTCTTCGGGCTATGGCGCAACCGCCCGGAAGACGCTCTGAGCCTGGAACGGGCCCTGCGCAGCGAATGGGAGCGCTGAGGTGGCCGCTGGGATTGCGACGGCAGGGCTGCTGCTCGACTCCAACATCCTGATCGACCTCTTACGCGGGGAAGCCCAGGCCCTCGCCTGGATCGAGGCCCACGCCGGGGCAACCTCGATCAGCGTCATCAGCTGGATGGAAATCCTGGTGGGCTGCCACGACGACGAATTGGGCGCCGTGGAACCCTGGCTCAGCAGCTTTCCCCGCCTGGAGCTGACCCAGGCCATCGCCCGGGAGGCACTGGCCTGCCGCCGCAGCCTGGGCCTGAAAATCCCAGACGCCATCATCCTCGCCACGGCGCGCTGCCATCGTCTGCAGCTGGTGACCCGCAACACCCGCGACTTCCCAGAGTCCCTCGGCGGTGTGCAGGTTCCTTACCGACTCAGCCCCGAGGCCTGAGCGATGCGCATCCTCGGCATCGATCCCGGCCTGGCTCGCGTGGGCTACGGAGTGATCGACACCGGAGGGGGCCGTCAAGCGCTGCTCGACTGCGGGATCCTGCGCACCGAGCCCGGCCGCAGCGAGGGGGAGCGGATGGTGGAGATTGCCCGCGACCTGCGGGTGTTGATCCGCACCTGGCGGCCCGAGCTGGCGGTGGTGGAAAAGTTTTTCTACTACCGCTCCAGCACCACCATCGCCGTGGTGCAGGCCCGCGGCGTGCTGATGATGACCCTGGCGCGCTTCCAGGTGCCAGTGGTGGAGTTTCCGCCGATGCAGATCAAGCAGGCCCTCACCGGCCACGGCCACGCCCAGAAAGACGAGGTGCTCGAGGCGGTGATGCGCGAGCTCGACCTCGACACCCCACCCCGCCCCGATGATGCCGCCGACGCCCTCGCGGCCGCCCTCACGGGATGGTTCCAGCGATGAGCGCCGCGGATGACGCCACCGCCAGCACCAAAGCGGCGCTGCGCCAACAGTTTCGGGCCCAGCGCCAGGCCCTGCTACCGGCGGCCCAACCCGCGATTGAGACCCAGGCGCTGCGGCATGTGCCCGGGTTGCTGAGCCCGGGTCAGCGTCTGGGGCTCTACTGGCCCCTTCCCGGCGAGGTGGATCTACGAGCCCTGCAAACCCTGCTGCCCGGCCGGGTGGCCCTGCCGGCCATCACCCACACCGCCGAGGATGGTGACGCCCAACTGGTGTACCGGCTCTGGGACGACGCCAGGGCCTTGGCGCCCGATGGCTGTGGCATCCCCGCCCCAGAGGCCTGCACGAAAGCGCTGGGAGGGGGTGGGCTGGGAGGAGGCGCGCTGGAGCCGGAGATGCTGGGCTTGCTGCTGATCCCAGCCCTGGCCTGCGACGCTGCCGGGATTCGGCTCGGTTATGGCGGCGGCTGGTACGACCGGTTGCGGGCGGATCCGACCTGGGCGCGGGTGCCGGCGCTGGCGGTGCTGCCCGGGGGCTGCCGGGTGGAGCAGCTGCCCCGCGACCCCTGGGACGTGCCCCTGCAGGGCTGGCTGGATGAAAACGGGCCGTGCTGGCTGGAGGCCGCGCCTCGGTGTAGAACCGGTGAGACAGGTTGTTAAACAACTTGTTCAACAAAGGCTTCACGGGCGGCGCAGTCGCTGCCCCCGTTTGCCAAGATCAAGTTCATTCCACCGGCATCGCCTTGGACCTGTCTGCGTCGCGCATTCCCAGCAGCCACGCCTCAGCCCCTGAGCAGGTGCTGGCCGCCGAACTCCAGGAGCGCGGCCAGAGCCACGACGCCCTGTCCATGATGGTGAGCTCAATGGTGCGGATGGTGCAGGCCGGCAAAAGCAGCGATAGTCGCTGGAAAGCGTCCTGATCCAGCCATGACCCTGCGCCACCCAGCGGTCCGCTTCAGGGCCGCCAGCAGCCTCGCAGCGGTTGCAGCCCTCCTGCTTGGGCCAGCGCCTGCCCGCTGTCATGCCCTGGAAAGCAGCCTCGAGCGGCTGAGCAGCCTTACGGACCAATTGGTGCTCGACAGCCGCTTCGGCAACGGCGAACCAGCCGACGATGCGGTGGTGCGGCTGATGCCACCGGGTGGCACCCCGATCGACGTGGGCCGCACCGACGCCAACGGCCAGCTGCGCTTCCGCCTGCCCCAAGAGGCGACTGCCGCCTGGGAAGTGCAGGTGGACAAGGGACCCGGTCACCGCGACTACCTGGAACTGCCCGGCGCCAGTCCCACCACCACCAGCTCACGCGCCGCTGGCTGGAAGCCGCTAGACCTCAGCGCCATCGGTGGTGTTCTGGGCGTTGGGACCCTGGGCATGGGAGCCCTGGGTGGGACCCTGGCCTGGCGCCGCGGCCGGCGCACGGGACGCCGCTGATGGCAGCAGTCCCCACCGGCAGCCCTGCCCTCGATCAAATCGTGGCGCGTCTGGCCGGCACCGCCGATCCCCGACGGCGCTACGAATATGTGCTTTGGCTGGCCAAGAAGCTCGAACCCCTTCCGGAAGACTTTCGCCACGATGCCTTCAAGGTGAAGGGCTGCGTCTCCCAGGTGTTCGTGGTCGGGGAACTGGTGGACGGCAAGCTCCACTGGCGGGGCGATTCCGATGCGGCGATCACCAAGGGGCTTCTGGCCCTGCTGATTCAAGGACTGGAGGGGCTCACGCCCGAGCAGGCCGTCGCGATCGATCCGGCGTTCATCGCGGCCACGGGTCTGCAGGCCAGCCTGACGCCGTCGCGGGCCAACGGCTTCCTCAACATCCTGCGGCTGATGCAGGCCCAGGCCCAGGCGCTGGCGGGCTGATGTCATCACAAGCGGGCTGATTTCTAGGATCGCCGCTCTGCAATCCCCCAGCGCATGACCATCGGCATCGGCTTGCTCGGCCTCGGCACGGTTGGGGCAGGCGTGGCCGGCATCCTGGCGACCCCCTCCGGGCGCCATCCGCTTGTGGCTGAGCTGGAACTGCGTCGAGTGGGGGTGCGCGACCTGGCCAGACCGCGGCCGGTGGAGCTGGCCGCCGCGCTGCTCAACACCGATCCCGAGACGGTGGTGGATGACCCTGCCGTGGACATCGTGGTGGAGGTGATGGGCGGCCTGGAGCCGGCCCGATCCCTGATCCTGCGGGCGATCGCCGCCGGCAAGCCGGTGGTGACAGCCAACAAGGCCGTGATCGCCCGCTACGGCGAGGAGATCGCCGCGGCCGCCGCCGAGCAGGGCGTCTATGTGCTGATCGAAGCGGCCGTGGGCGGCGGCATCCCGATCATCGAGCCGCTCAAGCAATCCCTGGGCGCCAACCGCATCCAACGGGTGAGCGGCATCATCAACGGCACCACCAACTACATCCTCAGCCGCATGGCGGCCGAGGGGGCCGCCTACGCCGACGTGCTGGCCGACGCCCAGCGGCTGGGCTACGCCGAAGCCGATCCCGCCGCCGATGTGCAGGGCGGTGACGCCGCCGACAAGATCGCCATCCTGGCGGGCCTGGCCTACGGCGGCAGCGTGCCCCGGGCCGCCATCCCCACCGAGGGCATCGACCGGCTGGATGCCCGTGACGTCGCCTATGCCGCCCAGCTGGGCTACGTGGTGAAGCTGCTGGCAGTCGCCCAGGCGATGCCCAGCGAGCCGGAGTCGACCCAGCTGCTCGATGTGCGCGTCCACCCCACCCTGCTGCCCAAAGCCCATCCGCTGGCCGGGGTGAACGGGGTGAACAACGCGATCCTGGTGGAGGGGGATCCGGTGGGCCAGGTGATGTTTTACGGCCCTGGGGCCGGCGCCGGCCCCACCGCCTCGGCTGTGGTGGCCGACATCCTCAACATCGCCGGCATCCGCCAGGCCACCGGCAGCGGTGCCAAGGTTCCCCTCGATCCCCTGCTGGCGGCGGGCAGCTGGCGGGCCTGCCGCCTGGTGGACAGCGCCGTCACCACCCACCGCAACTACGTGCGGCTGCGCACCAGCGACGAGGCCGGCGTGATCGGCAAGATCGGCACTTGCTTCGGCGAAGCGGGGGTGTCGATCCAGTCGATCGTGCAGTTCGAAACCCAGAGCGCCGGCGACGCCGAAATCGTGGTGATCACCCACGACGTGTGCGAAGCCAACTTCCGCCAGGCCCTCGCCGCCATCCAAGCCCTGGCTGGCGTGCAGACCGTGGCCGCCTGTTTGCGCACGCTTTAGGGAGCAGGCTCGCTATCGTGATAGCAGTGGGGTGTGGCTGCGGTGGCTCAACTTTTGGTGCGCAACCTGGATGAAGCGGTCAAGGAGGCCCTGCGCCTCCGTGCACGACGCCATGGCCGCAGCATGGAGGAGGAGGCGCGGCTCATCCTCAGTCAGGCAACCCAAGATCAGGACTCAGCCACGACGCCTGCGGGTCTGGGCCTCGGAAGCCGCATGGCCGCACTGTTTGCGGGCCTTGGGCTGGACGACGCGATTCCGCAATGGGAAGGACAAGAGGCTGAACCAGCCGATTTCGGTGGGTGAGCCTGCGGGAAGCCGATGATCTTGCTGGATACCAATGTGGTGTCTGCGCTGATGCAGAACCGCCCCAACCTGGATGTTGTGCGCTGGCTCAATGAGCAGTCAGCTGACGAGATTTGGCTTCCCAGTGTTGTGGTGTTTGAGCTGCGCTATGGCCTCGCCACACTGCCTCTGGGTGCTCGCCGCACCCAGCTTGAGCAGGGGCTGGAGCAGCTCCTGAGCCAACTGGTGCAGGGCAGAATTGCCCCGCTGGATGGATTGGCAGCCCAGCGGGCGGCGCAGCTGGCTACGCACCGCAAATCCAAGGGCACACCCGTTGATCTGCGCGACACCCTGATCGCCGGCATTGCCTTGGCCCGTTGCGCCTCGTTGGCGACACGCAACATGCGCCATTTTCAGGATCTTGACCTGGCGGTGGTCAATCCATTTCGCGACTGATCAACGCCATCAGGTCTGCAAATCGCCACCCGCTGGGCGAAGGGCCCCATGACAGGCCACAGTGGGTGCATCAATCCGAAGCAATCCTTAAGACGCCTCTCGCCCGGTGACTGTGACGATCCCCTCACCAGGCCGGTCTTGGTAACGTCACGAACAGTTTCAGCCTCGCAAGACCTCCAGGATTCCGTTGTGACAAGGGCTCCCACGACAACCCTTCACGGCTCTGTCCCGATTCCCACCCTCCAGCCCCGTCATCTATCCCGCCGGCGTCCGTCGCCGCCTTCCTCCATGACTGGTCCCACCTGCTCCACGGCCACCGCGACTGCCGCAAGCGCCCTTCACCAGGGGGCTTGCGTGCAACTCGGCAGCGATGAGCAGCTCTACCAGGTAATCGGCATCGACGACCACCACGACCGCTGCTGGCTGCGCCGCTGGCCCCTGTCGCGCCAGGGCTCGGAGGTGTTTGAAATTTCCCTGCAGCAGGTGCGTCCAGCCCGGCCGCATCGGTCTTGAATGACATCGCTTTGACGGCCGCCCCTTGCCCCGCGCTCCGCGGCTGAACCGCACCCAGGCTGCTGCCCTGCTGATGGCCGGCCTAGGGGTTGGCAGCCTGGGGATGGGCCTCCTCGGGGGCTGCCAACCCCGCCGTGAGACGCCCGCCACCCCCCAGGCCAGCAACCGCCTGGTGGTGGCCAGCAAAAACCGCATCGACACGGTCGATCCAGCAGGCGCCTACACCTTCGGCGCCATGCAGCTGCTCAGTGCCATCGGTGATCCGCTGTACGCGATCGACACCCGCGGCCAGCTGGAGCCGCGGCTGGCGGTGGCCCTGCCCCACGTGAGTGCCGACGGGCTCACCGCCCGGGTGGCGCTGCGCCAGGGGGTGCGCTTCCACGACGGCACGCCGTTCAACGCGGCGGCGATGGTGTTCACGCTGGAGCGGTTTCTGGCGATCGGCAAGCTCAGCTACCTGCTCGGCGATCGGGTGAGCGCCGTGCGAGCCGTAGGGCCTTACACGATCGAACTCACGCTCAAGCGCCCTTACAGCGCCCTGGCTGAGCTGCTCAGCGCCGTCAACCTCACGCCGCTCTCCCCCAGCGCATACCGCACGCACCACCGCAGCTTCCTCAACAACCGCTTCGTGGGCACGGGCCCCTACCGGCTCAGCTTCTTCACCGACCAGCAGCAGCGGCTGGAGCCCTTCGCCGGCTACTGGGGGGCCAAGCCCGCCAACGGCGGCCTCGACCTGGTGGCCCTGAGCAACTCCACCGCCCTATTTGGCGCCCTGCAGAGCGGCGAGGTGGATGTGCTGCTCTCCACCAGCCTGGAGATCGACCAGCAAGCGGCCCTGCGGCGACGGGCAGCGGCGGGGGCGCTGCGGGAGGGCAGCGGCCCGGCCCTGGAGATCGGCTACCTCACCCTGCTCACCGACCAGCCGCCGCTCAACGATCCGCGGCTGCGCCAGGCGGTGGCCTACAGCCTCGATCGCGCCACAATCAGCCGCCGGGTGACCCTGGGCCTGCGGCCGCCGCTGCGCGACCTGGTGCCGCCCAGCCTCAAGGGCTCCGATCCCCAGGCCTGGCCCAACTACAACCCAGCAATGGCCCGCCATCTCTACCGCCAGGCCGGTTACTGCCAGGGCAAACGGCTCAGCCTGCCGCTCACCTTCCGCTCCAACGTGCCCGCCGACAAACTGTTTGCCCTCACCTGGCAGGCCCAGCTGCGGCAGGATCTGGGCGACTGCGTACAGCTGGAGGTGACCGGCATGGAGGCCACCACCGCCTACCGCCAGCTGGGCGATGGCGCCTTCCCGCTGATCCTGCTGGAGTGGATGGGCGACTTCCCCGACGCCGACAACTACCTGGTGCCGCTGCTGGGTTGCGACCAGGCCGAGGGGGACCGCTGCCGCAAGGGAGCCAGCGCCGCCAGCGGTAGCTTCTGGAGCCGCCCCGGGCTGCAGCAGGAGCTGGAGCGCAGCGCCGCCCTGGCCGGTCCGGCGCGCACGGCCCTGCTGCGCCGCATCCAGCGCCAGACCGCTGCCGCCAACCCCTACCTACCGGTGTGGCTGGTGGCGCCGCGGGCCTGGGCCCAGCGCCAGGTGAGTCAACCCCGCTTCGATGGCTCCGGCCGGCTGCTGCTGCAGGAGCTGGCGCGCACCAAACGGGGCAAGCCATGAGCCGCCGCCGCACCCTGCTGCGCTACCTGGCGGCCCGGCTCGCCCTGGCGCCGGTGATGCTGTGGCTGATCGCCAGCCTCGTGTTCCTGCTGCTGCGGGTGGCGCCGGGCGACCCGATCGACGCCCTGCTCGGCACCCGCGCCCCCGAGAGCGCCCGGGCCGCCCTGCGGGCCCAGCTCGGGCTCGACCAGCCCCTGCTGCAGCAATACGGCACGTTCCTGGGCAAGCTGCTGCATGGCGACCTGGGCGCCTCACTCACCAACCAGCAACCGGTGACCGACGTGATCCGCCAGAGCCTTCCGGCCTCGCTGGAGCTGGGGGTGGTGGCCTTGCTGCTGGCCGCCGTGGTGGGCCTGGCGGTGGGCTTCTCCGGCATCGCCAGGCCCGAAGGAAAGCTCGATCTGGCCGGCCGCCTCTACGGCATCGGCACCTATGCCCTGCCGCCGTTCTGGGCGGCAATGGTGGTGCAGCTGGTGTTTGCGGTGTGGCTGGGCTGGCTGCCGGTGGGCGGCCGCTTCCCGCCCACCTTGCTGCCGCCCGAGGGCAGCGGCTTCTACCTACTCGACAGCCTGCGCAGCGGCCTGGCCACGGGCCAGTGGCAGCAGCTGGCGGGGAGCGTGCGCCACCTGGTGCTGCCGGCGACCACCCTGGGGCTGCTGCTGAGCGGCATCTTCGCCAATGCCCTGCGGCTCAACCTGCGCCGCGCCCTCGGCTCCGACTACGTGGAAGCGGCCCGCAGCCGCGGCCTTGGCGAAGCCCGGGTGGTGCTGGGCCACGCCCTGCCCAACGCCCTGCTGCCGGTGCTGACAATCACGGGCATCACCGTGGCCTCGCTGATCGGCGGCGCCCTGCTGATCGAGGTCACCTACTCCTGGCCCGGCATCGCCTTCCGGCTGCAGGAAGCCATCGCCCAACGCGACTACCCGCTGGTGCAGGGGATCGTGGTGGTGGTGGCTGGCCTGGTGGTGCTGGTGACGGTGGTGGTGGACGCCCTGGTGGCCCTGCTGGATCCGCGCATCAGCTTCTGATCAGGGCCTGGGAGCGGTCATGGTGCGACGCAGCCGATCACTGGGCCTGGTAGGTGCATCCAGCTCACGGCGAAACCCCTCGAGCTGGTCTGGAGACACAGCGCACCAGGCCTGCTCCACCAGGATCTGCTGGGCGGCTGAGCGGGCGGCTTGCAGCAAAAAGTCAGTTCTGGTGAGACCTGAGGCGCTGACAGCGCGATCAATCAGCTCCTGATCACCGGGAGACACCCTCAGATTCCAACTCAGAAGTGGAGTCGCAGCCATAGCCTCAAGGTCCTGGCGGAATCTGCTGGCGCCAACGGCGGGCCTGGTGGCGGTCGAGCACGTAGGCGCGTACGCCGTCCTGGTCGCGGCGCTGGGGAGACAGCAGCAACGGGTGCTCCAGGCCTTGGAGGAATTCAGTGGTGAAGTTGAGCAGCAGAGCCTGCACCTTGAGGGGCTCGATGCCCACCAGCTCATTGCCCAGGCGGAACAACACCTCGCCCCGGTTGTCGATGCGCACCGGTGAAAAGTGGCTGGCCCCCTCCACCAGCACCAGGCGGCTGCGGGGGTGGCGTGCACCGGCGAACACCGCCAACTGCTCCTGCACCGGTGGGGTGACCAGATCCAGCCCGCCGCCGATCAGCAGCACCGGCACATTGAGATCCTCCAGGCCCCGGTAGGGCCACAGCAAGCTGCCAAAGCCGTTGAAGGCCACCACGCCCAACAGGGGCGATGACGCGGATGCCGTCGCAGGCAAGGGGCCAGAGCTTGCAGCTCCATCGCCGGTGACCTGGGGCAGCTGGCACTGCAGCAGCCGCGACAGGTTGGTGAGTGGCAGCGACGCCAGGGCGAGTTCGCAGCGGCGGCCCAGGCCCCGCTCCGGCACCAGGCCGGCGCCCATCAGCGCCGCCAGACCCCCGAGGGAATGGCCGATCAGCACCACCCCCTGCTCCCCCGCAGGCGCCGGACCGAACGGCGGCAACAGGCCGTCCCGCTGGGCTTCAAACACGGCCTGCAGATCAGCCAGCCGCTGGGGCAGGGTTTCGGCGCCTGGAGGGGGCGCATCACCCAGCAGGGAGGCCTGGATGGCTTGCTGGTCGCTGCCGGGATGCTCCACCACCAGCACGGGCCAGCCGCGATCGGCCAGGGCTGCCGCCAGCCAGCTGAGCTGGTCGGGGCTACCGCCCAGACCCGGCATCATCAACACCCAAGGGCCCAGGCGAGCCTGCTGGGCGGGCCAAAGCTCCAGCGGCAAGGGCGTCACCCGGTGGGGCACGGCCAACTGCAGCCGCTGGGGCTGGCGCCGCACCACGTTGGTGAAGGCCAGGGGCCGGGAGCTACGCCGCGGCAGGGGCAGCTGGCGCAACTGGGCCAGGGCACCGTTCTGGCGCTGCAGCTGGCTGCGCCACTGGCTGGCCAGCTCCAGCACACCGTCGATGCGCAGGGTGACGCTGGGCACCGGCAGGGCCCGCAGCAGCTCCAGGCTGGACACGCTGCTTTGACGCTCCAGCAGCTTGCGCAGGCTGCTGAGCAGCAGGGGCGCCGTGCTGCGGTGATTGGGGGTGGTCAGCAGGGTGCCGGCCTCCTTGAGCATCTGCTCGCCGGTCCAGCTGTTGAGCAGCTCCAGCCCGAAACTGCGACGGCGCAGCAGGGGCGCCTGCAGCAGACGGACCAGGTCGCGGCGGCTGGTGGGCTCAAGCAGGTTGAGCCACACGGCCAGATCGCCGCCCGCGGCGCCGGGCTGGCTGGCCTGGCCGGGCTGGCGGGTCCAGGCCTCAAGCGCCACCAGATCGATCGGCACCTCCAGCCCATCGAGTTGCAGCCGCAGCTCCTCAGCAGCCCGCACCGGCCCCGGGGCCCACGCCGCCCACGCGACCAGCAGGGCTGGCAGCCCGGCCAAGGCGGCCCGGCGGCAGGGCAGGAGGAGGGGCAAATCCAGCGGCATCGTTGCTCCAGTCTCCCCCCTCCTGGCCGCGGCAGCAGACTGCAGCCCAACTGACTGCCGTGTTGCTTGAGCCCACCCCACCGCCTGAGCCCAAGCCTCCGGTCCTGGCTGGCCCAGTTTCCAAAGGCCCTGCGGGAGGTGGCCCTGGTGCGGCTGGTGGCCTCACTGGGGGCCGGCGGGGTGCTGTATCTGACGCCGATCGTGTTTCACCAGGAGGCCTTCAGCGCCCAAGCAGTGACCCAGGGGCTGGCCCTGGCAGCCTTGGCGGGCACGGCCGGCCGGTTCCTGAGTGGCGCGCTGCTGGACCGGGGGCTGCCCTGCTCGATCCCGGTGCTGTTGGCGGCCCTGGCGGCACTGGTGGGCGATGCGCGGCTGCTGGGCACAAGCGCCTTCGGCGGTTATGTGCAGGGCCAACTGCTGCTGGGCATCGCCGCTGGGCTCTACTGGCCAGCGATCGAGCTGGCAGTGCCGCTGGGCTGCCGTTTGGGGCCCCAGCCGATCCCGTCAGCCCGGGGCTACGCGTTGGTGCGCAGCACTGATGCGGCCGGTATCGCCAGCGGGGCGCTGCTGGGGGCCCTGCTGGCGGCGGCCGGGAAGCTGCGCGGCATCTATCTGGTGGACATCACCTGCCTGGTGGCGGTGGTGGTGGTGCTGCTGCGCCAGCCGCTGCCACGCGCCGAACCCCCCAGCGGCGATCCGGCCGACCACACCCCCTGGCGCCAGTGGCTGCCCCCGCTGCTGCCGGTGCTGGCTATTGCTGTGCTGGCCACGTCGCTGCCGGCGCTGATGCAGAGCGCCCTGCCGCTGGATCTGGTGCGCGGTGGCCTGGAGCGGGCGGCCATGCCCGAGAGCTTGGGGGCGCTGTTGATCGGCCTGCAGCTGGGGCTGCTGGTGCTGATCCAGTGGCCGGTGGGGCAGGCGCTGGCCAAGCGGCCGGTGGCCCTTGGGCTGGGGCTGAGCCTGGCCAGCTTCGCGGCGGGCACGGTGCTGCTGGCCTTCTCGGCGCTGAGCAGCCACGGCCTATGGCTGGTGCTGCTGGCCCAGCTGCCCTTGGCGCTCGGTGAGGCGGCCTTCCTGCCGATCGCCACCGAAGCCGTGATCGAGCTGAGCCCGCGGGAGCACCAGGGAATGGCGATGGCGCTGTTTTCCCAGTGCTTCGCCTTGAGCGCGCTGGGAGCTCCCCTGCTGGCTGGCGTGGCCCTCGATGCCCAACGCCACGCCGGCGGCTTCTGGATCGTGATGACCCTGCTCTGCCTGGCGGGCCTCAACCTGGTGAAACGGCTCAGGCCGCGGCCGGAGGTTCGGAGTTAGGGGCGTTCTTGCAATCCTGGCGCTGCTGGGCCACCCAGGCCTCGTGGGGAAGCGGCTCGGTGCCGTACTCCCAGTCGTCGTAGTCGGGGTCGTTGCGGATCTGCCGGTGCAGCTCCTTCTGCACCTCGAAATCGTGCTGCGTGTCGTGCTGCGTGTCGGTGGGGGTGTCGTGCTGGGGTGCGGGTTGCTGGGCCGGATCCGTCATGGCACCACTGAACATCTTTGGCTCATTCTGGAGCACCCCGGAGGCGGGGGGGGAGCTGGGAGCACTGCCCTAATTCCTGACGGCCTGTACGGAATTACCGACGCAAACGAACCGAGCTGACCCCAGCAGAACTCGGGGCCCCTCACACGTTGAACAGAAACTCCATCACGTCGCCCTCGGCCACCACGTAGTCCTTGCCCTCGGCCCGCAGCCAGCCCTTGTTGCGCGCCTCCGCCAGCGAGCCTGCCTCGAGCAGCTGCTGGGTGCCGATGGTCTGGGCGCGGATGAAACCGCGCTCGAAATCGGTGTGGATCACGCCGGCGGCCTGAGGGGCGGTCATACCGGCCTGGATGGTCCAGGCGCGGGTTTCCTTCTCGCCGGTGGTGAAATACGTGCGCAGGCCGAGCAGGGCGTAGGTGGCGCGGATCAGGCTCTGCAGCCCCCCCTCCTGCACACCCAGGCCAGCGAGGAATTCGGCGCGGTCTGCTTCGGGCAGCTCGATCAGCTCGGCCTCCACCTGGGCCGAGATCCGCACCGTGCCGGCGCCCTCCTGCTTCGCCAGGGCTGCCACCTCCTCGCAGTAGGTGTTGCCGGAAGCCAGGTCGTCTTCACTCACATTGGTGGCATAAATGATCGGCTTGGCGGTGAGCAGCCCCAAGGGCTTCACCATCAGCGCCTCTTCAGCGCTGAGAGTCACGCTGCGGGCGGCACCACCGGCCTCCAGCACCGCCTGGATGCGCTCGAGGGCCGCATCTTCGGCCTGGGCCTCCTTGCTGGTGCGCACCTGTTTCTTGAGGCGCTCGCGCCGCTTCTCCACCTGGCTCAGATCAGCCAGGCCCAGCTCCAGGTTGATCACCTCGGCGTCGCGGGCCGGGCCCACCGAACCGCTCACGTGGATCACGTCGTCGTTGTCGAAGCAGCGCACCACGTGGACGATCGCGTCCACCTCGCGGATGTTGGCCAGGAATTTGTTGCCCAGTCCCTCACCCTGGCTGGCCCCCTTCACCAGGCCGGCAATATCCACAAACTCCACCTTGGTGGGGATGATCTCCTTGCTACTGCTGAGATCCGAGAGCTGCTGCAGGCGCGGATCCGGCACCGACACGATGCCCGAGTTGGGCTCGATCGTGCAGAAGGGATAGTTGGCTGCTTCGGCTTGAGCGTTGGCCACTAGGGCGTTGAACAGGGTCGACTTGCCCACGTTGGGCAGCCCGACGATTCCGGCTTTGAGCATGGCTGAAATCTACGGGCCGCAGGTCAAGCCATCCAGCAGCGAAAATGGTGGTCTCTGCCCTCCAGGCCGATTCCCACCCTCACCCCACCGCCGGCGGTGCCCAGCCAGTCCGTGGTACCTGGACCAGCCTCCAGCCCCAGCCCCAAAACCAGTCGGCCGCGCTGGCAGCGCAGGCGGGTGTGGGCCGGCGCCGCCGCCGCATTGGTACTCGTGGCCGGAATCGCCGTGATGCAGCGCCAGCGCAGCAGCGGCCGCGCCAACCTCGCCCCGTACACCGTGGTAGCCGAATCGGGCGACCTGCCCGGCGTGGTGAGTGCCAGCGGCGAGCTCGAGGCCGAAAAGCGGGTGAATGTGAGCCCGAAGCGCCAGGGGGTGATCGAAGAGCTCTACGTCGAGGAGGGCGATCCGGTGCGCCGCGGCCAGGCCCTGGCCCGCATGGATCGTGGCGATCTCGACGACCGCCTCGGCGAACTCCAGGCCCAGCTGCGCTCCGCCCAGGCCCAACTGGCCCGCAGCCGCAGCGAGCTGGAGCGCAACGCGCGTCTCTACCGCCAGAACGCCATCAGCCTCAGCGATTACAACACCGAACGCAGCACCTTTCTGGTGGATCAGGCCGCCGAGCAGGCCGCCCGCCAGCGGTTGACAGCCCGTCAGGTGGAGCAGGCCGACCTGATCGTGCGCGCCCCCTTCGATGGGGTAGTGACCCAGCGCTTCGCCGATCCAGGCGCCTTTGTGACCCCCACCACCACCGCCTCGGCCACCGCCGGTGCCACCAGCTCCTCGATCGTGGAGCTGGCCCAGGGCCTCGAGGTGGTGGCCAAGGTGCCCGAGAGCGACATCGGCCGGGTGCGCCTGGGCCAAAGCGCCACGGTGCGGGTGGATGCCTTCCCCGATCAGCGTTTTGAAGCGCGGGTGAAGCGCATCACGCCCCGGGCCGTAAAGCTCAACAACGTCACCTCCTTCGATGTGGTGCTGCGCCTGGTGGGTGACACCCCCCAGCTGCGCATCGGCATGACCGCCGACGTCGGCTTCCAGACCGGCCAGGTGCAGGCCGACACCCTGGTACCCACCGTGGCGATCGTCACCGAGTCGGGCCGGCCAGGGGTGCTGCTGGTGGGCAAGAACAACCAGCCCAACTTCCAACCGGTGGAGCTCGGCATCAGCAGCGGCAAAAACACCCAAATCCTCTCGGGCCTCAAGAGGGGCACCCGGGTGTTCATCGACCTGCCGCCCTGGGCCAAGAAGCGGCCCTAGCCGGCCAGGAACGTGCGGGAAGCCTCGACGATCCGCCCTGAAGCCTGGCCGTCGCCGAAGGGGTTGTGGGCCAGGGCCATGGCCTTGTAGGCGGCCGGATCATCCAGCAGCCGGCTGGCCTCCGCCACGATGTCGACGCTGTCGGTGCCGATCAGCCGCGCCGTGCCCGCCTCCACCGCCTCGGGCCGCTCGGTGGTGCGGCGCAGCACCAGCACCGGCTTGCCCAGCGACGGCGCCTCCTCCTGCAGGCCGCCCGAATCACTGAGCACCAAGGTGGCGCCGCGCATCGCCGCCACCAGCTGGTCGTAGTCGAGCGGTTCCACCAGGAAGGCGCGGGGGTGGTCGCCGAGCAGGGCCTGCAGCGGCTCGCGCACGGTGGGGTTGCGGTGCAGGGGCAGCAGCAGGGCCGTGTCGGGGTAGTGGTCGAGCAGCTCGCGGAAGCCGCGGCCGATGTGCTGCAGCCGCTCACCCCAGTTTTCGCGGCGGTGCACCGTGGCCAGGATCACCCGTTGCGTGGCGAAATCGAGGCCGGGCAGCACGTAGGGGGGCGCCTGCTCCGCCATCAGCAGCAGGGCATCGATCACCGTGTTGCCGGTGGTGAGCACCGTGCCCACCACGCCAGAAGCGCGGCAATTCGCCGCCGACAGCGGCGTGGGGGCGAAATGCAGCTGGGCCAGCTGGGAGATCAACCGCCGGTTGGCCTCCTCGGGGAAGGGATCGAGCAGGTTGTCCGTGCGCAGCCCGGCCTCCACATGCCCCACCGGGATTTGCTCGTAGAAGGCCGCCAGGGCGGAGGCGAAGGCGGTGGTGGTGTCGCCCTGCACCAGCACCAGATCGGGTCGATGCTCGCCGAATTCCTGCTTCAGCCCCTGAAGCGCGCCGCAGGTGATGTGGGTGAGGGTCTGCTTGGGGGCCATCAGGGCCAGGTCGTGGTCGGCCGTCAGGCCGAACAGCCCCATCACCTGGCTCACCATCTCGCGGTGCTGGCCAGTGAGCACCACCCGGGTGCGGAAATCCTCAGCCTGCTGAAACGCCCGGATCACCGGCGCCAGCTTGATGGCCTCCGGACGGGTGCCCAGCACGATCGTGACAAGGGGCTTGGACACCAAAGCGCTGCAGACAGGCGGATCCTACGAACGTCGCCTGGATCCAGCTGAACGCTGACAGGAACGGCGGCGGCGAAGCTGGGGCGATCCCGGTGGCCGCCGATGACGGCCTCACCCTTTCCCCCCTCTGCCTTCCCTCCCTCTCCGTTTCCTCCAGCCGCGGCCCCACCTGCCGTACCCGCTGCACCGGCTCTACCCGCTGCTGCCCAAGCCCCCATCGACACCGGCCGCCAACCAGCCAACCTCGGAGAGATCGTGCGGATCGCCAGCGAGAAGGGCTACTCCGACGTGCACCTCGGCGTGGGCGAAGAACCCCGCTACCGGGCCCGCGGTGAGATGGCCGGCACGGGCTGGCCGATCACCGATGCGGCCACCTTCAACGGCTGGATGCGGGAGATGCTCAGCCCCGCCGAGATTGATGCTTTCCAGCGCGACAAGGACGTCGACGGCTCCCACGCCTTTTCCTTCGTGCGGGTGCGCATCAACCTGCTGGATTCGCTGCGGGGGCCGGCGATGGTGCTGGTCACGGGCCCCACCGGCTCCGGCAAGAGCACCACCCTCGCGGCAATGATCGACTGGATCAACCGCACCATGAGCCGCCACATCCTCACGATCGAGGATCCGGTGGAGTTCGTGCACGAGAGCCGTCAGTTGCTGATCCGCCACCGGGAGGTGGGCCGTGTCACCGCCGAAGACGCCATCTCCCAAAGCCTCAAGCCCAATGAACTGGCCCAGGCCCTGCGCGGTCGCACCTGCATGACGAGGGCTAATGGCTCGCCAGCCGGGCCACCAGCAACACCGACAGGCCGACCGACAGGCCCAGCATGGCCAGGCGGCCATTCCAGATCTCCGCCTGGGGCGTGAAGCCGCGCCGCCAGGCATTGAGCTCGGTCGGCGTCACGTGTTCAACGCCCTGTTGTACGGGCTCACCGTCGAGGGGGGTCATGGCGCCACACCGATCCCACAGGGCTCCCAGCCTACGGGCATCAAAAGCAAGGTTGCTGCTCGTACAGCCGATCCGCCTGCTCCAGCGGCAACCGTGCCGCCACTCCTAGGTCGAGGCAGCTGGTCTGGCCACCGGCCAGCCGCTGGGCTGCGGCCACGCCGATCATGGCGGCGTTGTCGGTGCAATAGGCCAGCGGCGCCACCCGCCAGGCGAGGCCATCGCGCTGGCAACGGGCCTCCAACAGAGCCCGCAGCCGCCGGTTGGCGGCCACCCCGCCCACCAACACCAGGGTGCCCAGCCCCTGCTCGCGGGCGCAACGGCAGCTGCGCTCCACCAGCACCTCCGCCACCACCTGCTCAAAGCTGGCAGCCAGGTCGGCCAGCGGCAGGGGCTCGGCGGCGGTGTCTGGGACAGAGTCCCGAGCCGCCTCCAACGCCCGCACCTGGCGGAGCATGGCCGTCTTGAGGCCGCTGAAGCTGAAGTCGTAGGGGTAGTACCCCCCCTCAGGCCGCGACACCCGGCCCTTGGGCAGGGCGAAGCGGCGGGGATCCCCATCGCGGCCGGCGGCCTCGATCGCCGGACCGCCCGGATAGCCCAGCCCCAGCAGCCGCGCCACCTTGTCGAAGGCCTCGCCGGCCGCGTCGTCGTGGCTGCTGCCCAGCCGCTGGTAGCGGCCCGGCCCATCCACCCGCAGCAGCTCGGTGTGACCGCCGCTCACCAGCAGCACCAGGTAAGGCCCTGGCGGCAGTGGCTCACCCAGCTGCACCGAGCAGAGGTGGCCCTCCAGGTGATGCACCGCCACAAAGGGCTTGGCGTGGAGGCGGGCCAAGGTGCGGCCAGTCACCGAGGCCACCAGCAGCGCCCCCACCAACCCCGGTGCCGCGGTGGCGGCGATGCCATCGAGCTCAGCGAGGGCCACGCCGCTCTCGTGGCACACCTGCTCGATCAACTGGGGCAGGGCCTCGACGTGGCGCCGGGAAGCGATTTCCGGCACCACCCCGCCCCAGCGGGCGTGCTCCTCCACCTGGGACGCCACGGCGCTGGCCAGCACCGTCTGATCGCGCACAATCGCTGCCGCTGACTCGTCACAACTTGTTTCGAGGGCAAGAACCGTGGGCATTGATCTCGAGCGACTCCCGTACTGTCCGGTGGTGTCATCCTGCCCCGCGGCCTTGCGTCTGATGCGCCGTCTTTTTTCCCGCCGACTGTTCGCAGTTCTGCTCTCCGCCTTCCTGCTGCTCGGCTTCGCTCCCGTAGCCAAGGCCGATGTGGCAGGGCTGACCCCCTGCTCTGAAAACGCCCGCTTCCAGCAGCGTGCCGCCGGAGCCAAAACCGATCAGGCCAAGGCCCGCTTTGCGATGTACAGCCAGGCCGTTTGCGGCGCCGATGGCCTGCCCCACCTGATCGTGGACGGTCGCTGGAGCCATGCCGGTGACTTCATGATCCCCGGCATCGCCTTCCTCTACATCGCTGGCTGCATCGGCTGGGCGGGCCGCAACTACCTGCGCGCCATCCGCGGCGACAAGGACGCCACCATGAAGGAGATCCAGATCGATCTGCCCCTGGCCTTCAAGAGCACCCTGGCCGCCGCCACCTGGCCCCTGGCCGCCTTCGGTGAGCTCACCAGCGACAAGCTGCTCGAATCCGACGACAAGGTCACGGTTTCGCCTCGCTGAGCGGTTTCGCCTCGCTGAGCGGTTTCGCCTCGCTGAGCGGTTTCGCCCCGCTGAAGCCCTGAGCCCCAGCGCCTCTTCTGGTTTCTTTATCTCTCCAACGTCCAGCCATGAAAAAGTTCCTCACCACCGCTCCGGTGTTCGCCGCCATCTGGTTCACCGTGACCGCTGGCATCGTGATCGAATTCAACCGCTTCTTCCCCGATCTGCTGTTCCACCCGCTCTGAGGTGGTCCAACCCTGGGGGTCTTGAACCTTCTGGTGTTTGAACCCTCAGCTTGTTTCACGTGGCGTAAAACACCATCAAACCCTCGGGCGGCCCCAAGAGGGCCGCTTTTTTGATGGCGCCAGACTCCCGCCAGGTGCGTTGGATGCGCTAACTGGCCAGACCCATCAACCGCTCCAGCTCCACCAGGGCGGCATCCAGGTCGCCATTGACCAGCACGGCATCAAATTCCGGCGCCGCCGCCAGCTCCACCCGGGCCCGCTCCAGCCGCCGGCCAATGGCCTCCTCGCTGTCGGTGCCACGGCCGCGGATGCGCCGCTCCAGCTCCGCAAAACTGGGGGGCTCCACAAAGATCTGGAAGCCGGCGGCAAAGCTGCGCCGCACCTGGCGGGCACCCTCCAGCTCGATCTCCAGCAGCACCGGCCGACCTGCTGCGAGCTGGGCCTCCACCGGTTGGCGTGGGGTGCCGTAGAGGTTGCCAGCGAATTCAGCCCATTCCAGGAAGCCCCCCTCCGCCACTTGGCGCTCAAACGCCTCGCGGCTGAGGAAGAAGTAGTGCTCACCCTCCACTTCCCCGGCCCGGGGGGCCCGGGTGGTGGCCGAAATCGACAGCCAGATCTGCAGGTGGTGCGCCAGCAGCCGCTGCACCAGGGTGCCCTTGCCCACGCCACTGGGGCCGGTAATCAAGGTGAGGCGGCCGGGCGGGGCGCTCATGGCGGGCGTCAGCTCTGGCCTGCAGAGTAGAAGCCAGCCTCAAAGCCCATGGCCCCCTCCCGCCTCCAGGCACCTTCCCGCCTTCAGGCACTCGACGTGACGACCCTGCGGGCGGTGCTGGCTGAATGGCGGCCCTTGCTGCTGCCCAGCCGCTTCGAGAAGGCCCAGCAGGCCAGCCCCCACGCCCTGCAGATCGGCCTGCGCAGCCTCAGCGGCATTCACTGGCTCGAGCTCAGCTGGCAGGCGGAAGCGGCACGGCTGCACACGATCCCGCCGCCGCCGCGCCAGGGCGATGGCAGCACCCTGGCCCAACAGCTCCAACACGGCCTGCGGGGACTGGCCCTCGTCGAGATCCGTCAGCAGGGCTGGGAGCGCGTGGTGGAGCTGGGATTCGCCAGGCGTCCCGGCGAACCGGTGCAGCGCTGGCTGGTGGCCGAACTGATGGGGCGCTACAGCAACCTGCTGCTGCTCGATGCCGAGCGCCAGGTGGTAGCCCTGGCGCGCCAGGTGAGGCCACAGCAGTCGCGGCTGCGGCCGATCGGCACCGGCGACCCCTACCAACCGCCCCCGCCCCTGGCGGGCGAGCCGCCGCGCCTTGAAGAGAGCTTCGAGGGCTGGCAGCGACGGCTCAAGCTGCTTCCCCTGCCCCTGGCCCAGGCCCTGCGCGGGGCGTACCAGGGCATCAGCCCGGCCCTGCTGCGCCAACTGCTTCCGACGGGCTGGGGGGAGCGGCCCGTGGACACGCTCAGCCCGTCCGAGTGGCAACAGCTCTGGCAGGCCTGGCGCGGCTGGCTGGAGGTGGTGGAAGGCGAGTGCTTCAGCTGGCAGCGCGAGCCTGAGGGCTTCCGCTGCTGGGGGGCACCGGACGCTGGTGCGGTGACGCCCACAGCGGCGCCCACGCTGACGGTCAACCAGGGCTTGGCGGCCTTTTTCGGCGAGCACCTCACGGCCCAGGCGCTGCTGCAACGGCGCCAGCAACTGGCCCACCGCCTCCAGACCGCCGCCGAGCGGGAGCACCGCCAGGCCGAAGAGCAGCAAGCCCTGCTTGCGGCCGTGCCCGAAAGCGAGGCGCTGCAACGGCGCGCTGATGCCCTGCTCAGCCAACGGCAGCCGAGCCGTGCGTGCATCGAGGAAGCTCAGAAGCTGTACAAAACCGCCCGCAAACGCCGCCGCTCCGTGGCGGCGATCACCCCGCGTCTCGAGCTGCACCATCAGCGGCTGGCCTGGCTGGACGCGAGCCGCACCTACCTCGAGCAGGCCGACAGCCTCGAGCAGGTGGAGCAGCTGGTTGGTGAACTCGAAGCCCTGCTGGCGCAGCGCAGCCGGGGGGGCCAGCCCGATGATGGCCAGGGGGGCGGGGTCCAGAAAGGCAACCGCCAAGCGCGACGCGGCCCCACGACCGAAGGGGTACCCCAGCCCCTGGAGCTCCACACCGCCTCGGGCCTGCCGCTCCACGTGGGCCGCAACCACCGCCAAAACGAATGGATCGCTTTTCGCCAGGCCCGCCGCGGCGATCTCTGGTTCCATGCCCAGGAACTGCCAGGCAGTCACGTGGTGCTGAAAAGCTCGCAGCAGGACGCCAGCGAGGCCGATCTGCAGGCGGCCGCTGATCTGGCAGCCCACTTCAGCCGCGGCCGAGGCAACCGACGCGTGCCGGTGGTGATGGTGCCCACCGAAGAGCTGCAACGCATTCCAGGCGCCGCTCCCGGTACGGTGCGACATCGCGGCGGCACCGTGCTCTGGGGCGAGCCGCAACGCGCTCTTAGCCTTTTGCCAGAGCAGCGACCATGAGCGCCGAACCCGACTCCACCACCACCGAGCCACCCCTCGCACCGCCGCCGCCGATCCGGGTGCCTACCCCCTCCGGGGCTGGAGACAGACCCGACAACGACTTCCCTAACGAAGTCGAGATGAGCCTGGTGGACCACCTCGAGGAGCTGCGCCGGCGGGTGTTGCGCAGCCTGCTGGCGGTGGTGGTGGCGGCGGCGGCCTGCCTGGCGGCCGTGAAGCCGCTGGTGCGGCTGCTGGAGATGCCGGCCGAGGGCATTCGCTTCCTGCAGCTGGCCCCAGGGGAATTTTTGTTTGTGTCGCTGAAGGTGGCGGGCTACGCCGGCCTCACCCTGGCCCTGCCCTATGTGCTCTACGAAGGGCTCTGCTTCGTGCTGCCGGGCCTCACCCGCCGCGAGCGGCGCCTGGTGGCGCCTGCGGTCGCCGGCTCAGCGGTGCTGTTTGCTGCGGGCCTGGCCTTTGCCTGGTGGGCTCTGGTGCCGGCGGCGCTGCGTTTTCTGGTCAGCTACGGCGCCGATGTGGTGGAGCCGAGCTGGTCGATCGAGCGCTACCTCGACTTCGTGCTGCTGCTGATGGTGGCCACCGCCCTGGCCTTCCAGCTGCCGGTGCTGCAGCTGCTGCTCGGCGCCCTGGGGCTGGTGAAAGCCCAACCGATGCTGGCCGGCTGGCGCTGGGTGGTGCTGGCCAGCGCCCTGGCCGGCGCCGTGCTCACCCCCTCCACCGACCCGGTGACGATGCTGCTGCTCTCCGGGGCCATCACGGCCCTCTACCTGGTAGGCGTGGCGCTGGTGGCCTTCACCGAGCGATTGCGTCCCGCCTAGAGCAGAAACTCACTGGCCCGGCCGGCGGGAATCTCAAGCGCCAGCCCCATGGCCTTGCCCAGCCGCGGCTTGTCGCTGGTGGTGCGGAGCCAGCTGCGCACCTGGGCCGCCACCCCGAGCCCGTTGAGCAGCCCCACCAGCTCCTCCAGCTTCTGGCCGTAGCCCTCCTCACTCAGGGGAAAGGATTGCTGCTCCAGGTAAGCCCACATCACCTGCAGATACATCCGGCCGCGGCGCTGCACGAGCTGCAGGTCGTAGGAGGCCTGCCAGCGCTCCTGCAGCAGGTCCCAAAGCTCCTGGGCCAACAGGGGTGTGCCATCATCGGCGGAGGCAGGCAGGGCGTTGGAGGGCAGGGACACGCCGGGGCGCACAGGGCGGATTGCACAACAGCATGTTGCAGGCCCAAGCGCGCGCTGGCGACAGGGGCCCGAGGCTGCGCAGGCAAGGTTCATAATGGGCGCCACATTGTCCCGGCGCGTCTTCATGACCCAGATGCCAGCGAGCGCTTCAACTGGTGATGTGCCCGGAATGGGTCGTCGGCAATTCATGAACCTGCTGACCTTCGGGTCAGTGACTGGCGTGGCCCTGGGCGCCCTCTACCCGGTAGCCCGCTATTTCATTCCCCCCAAGGCAGCCGGCGGCGGCGGCGGCACCACCGCCAAGGACGAACTGGGCAACACCGTCACCGCCAGCGGCTGGCTCAGCACCCACAAGGACGGTGATCGCAGCCTGGTGCAAGGGCTCAAGGGTGACCCCACCTATCTGATCGTTGAAGGCAGCGACGCCATCGGCAGTTACGGCATCAACGCCATCTGCACCCACCTGGGTTGCGTGGTGCCCTGGAACAGCGGCGCCAACAAGTTCATGTGCCCCTGCCACGGCTCCCAGTACGACGCCACCGGCAAGGTGGTGCGCGGTCCCGCTCCGCTCTCCCTGGCCCTGGCCCACGTGTCGGTGGAGAACGACACCGTGTTCTTGAGCCAGTGGACCGAAACCGACTTCCGCAACGGCGACAAGCCCTGGTGGGCCTGATCCCCCGCCCGATCCCCGCGTTTTCCCTTCCTGTCTGTCGCCTGATCCCGTGATGCGTCGTTCCCTTTCCCTCCTGCTCGGCACCCTGATCGGCACCACCCTGAGCCTGGCCGTGCTGCTCAGCGGTGCCAGCCCCAGCTGGGCCTACCCGTTCTGGGCCCAGCAGAACTACTCCAGCCCCCGGGAAGCCACCGGCAAGATCGTCTGTGCCAACTGCCACCTGGCCAAGAAAGCCACCCGGGTGGAAGTGCCCCAGGCCGTCTTCCCCGACACGGTGTTCAAGGCGGTGGTAGAAATCCCTTACGACACCAGCGTGCAGCAGGTGTCCGGCGACGGCAGCCCCAACGGCCTCAACGTGGGTGCGGTGGTGATGCTTCCCGACGGCTACACCCTGGCTCCCCAGGATCGCCTCAGCGATGAGCTGAAGGAAGAGACCGCTGGGATCTATTACACCCAGTACTCCGACGACCAGCCCAACATCCTGCTGGTCGGTCCTCTCCCCGGTGATCAGCATCAGGAGATCGTCTTCCCGATCCTGTCGCCTGACCCCGCCACCGACAGCAGCATCCAGTTCGGCAAGACCCAGATCCACGTGGGTGGCAACCGCGGTCGCGGCCAGGTGTATCCCACCGGTGAGAAGAGCAACAACGGTGTGTTCAACGCACCAGTCGCCGGCACCATCTCCGCGATCACCCCTGGCGACAATGGCGCCACCGTGGTGGAAATCACCGCTGAAGACGGCAGCAAGACCACGGAAACCGTGCCCGCCGGTCCCACCCTCACCGCAGCCGTGGGTGATGCCGTGCTGGCAGGTGCGGCTCTCACCAACGATCCCAACGTCGGTGGCTTTGGCCAGATCGACGCCGAGATCGTGCTGCAGAACCCCGTTCGGATCTACGGCCTGCTGGCCTTCTTCGCCGCCATCGCCCTGGCCCAGATCATGCTGGTGCTGAAGAAGCGTCAGGTGGAGAAAGTTCAGGCGGCAGAAGGCCTCATCTGAGCAGCGTGCTGGCCACCTTCACCTCACCGGGGCCCCTGGTTTTCCAGCTGGGCCCCTTTGCCTTGCGCTGGTACGGCCTGCTGATTGCCGTGGCCGTGCTGCTGGGCCTCAGCCTGGCCACCCGTCTGGGGCGGGCTCGGGGCATCGAACCCGCTCTGATCGCCGACCTGCTGCCCGTGTTGGTGCTGGGTGCGGTGATCGGCGCCCGTCTCTATTACGTCGCCCTGGAGTGGCGCCAATACTCGGGCAACTGGCTGGATGCCTTCGCCATCTGGCGCGGCGGCATCGCCATCCATGGGGCCCTGCTGGGGGGCGCACTCGTAACGGTGCTCTACTGCCGCTGGCGCAAGCAGCCCTTCTGGTCGCTGCTCGATGTGCTGGTGCCGGCGGTAGCCCTGGGCCAGGCGATCGGCCGCTGGGGCAACTTCTTCAATTCCGAGGCCTTTGGGCTGCCCACCGATCTGCCCTGGAAACTGAAGATTCCGGCCGACAGCCGCCCGGCCGAATTTCTCGAGCAGCTCTACTTTCACCCCACCTTCCTCTACGAATCCATCTGGAATCTGGGGGTTTGCATCCTGTTGCTGTTGCTGTTCCGCGCCGCCAGCCGCGGCCGCATCCAGCTGCTGCCCGGAGCGCTCAGCTGCGTGTATTTGATGGCCTACAGCAGCGGGCGGGTGTGGATTGAGGGCCTGCGGCTCGATCCGCTCTGCCTCCTCTCCAATCCCCCCTTCTGTGAGGGTGGTCTGCGCATGGCCCAGCTGGTGAGCCTGCTGCTGATCGCCCTGGGTGGCGTGGGCCTCTGGTGGCTCTACCGCCGCCGCCGTCCCCTTCCCGACCCCAGTGGAGTGTCTGCTTGACCCCAACCGATGCAGCTGAGCTGAGCTCGAAACCCGTGTGGATCGTTGGGGCCGGCCCCGGCGCCCCCGACCTGCTCACCCTGCGCGCCGCCAAGGTACTGGAGCAGGCCGAGGTGCTGGTGTGGACCGACTCCCTCGTCAATCCCCAGGTCGCGGCCCTGGCACCTAAAGGCTGTGAGCAGGTGCGCACCAGCACCCTCACCCTGGAGCAGGTGCTGGATGTGGTGCTGGATCGGGCCCGCGCCGGCAAAACCGTCGTGCGACTCCACGACGGCGACCCCTGCCTCTACGGCGCCATCGCCGAGCAGATCTGCCGCCTGGCCGATGCCGGCATCGGCGTGGAGGTGGTGCCCGGCCTCAGTGCTTACCAGGCGACCGCCTCAGCGCTGCAAAGCGAACTCACCATTCCCGGCCTGGTGCAGACGATCGTGCTCGGCCGCGCCGGCGGCCGCACCGGTGTACCGGAGCGCGAGAGCCTGGGGCGGCTCGCTGCCCTGCGGGCGTCCCTGTGCCTCTACCTGAGCGCCCGCCACGTGGAGGAGGTGCAGACCGAGCTGCTGCGCCACTACCCCGCCGACACGCCCGTGGCGATCGCCTACCGGGTGAGTTGGCCCGACGAGTGGATCCAAGTGGTGCCCCTAGCCGAGATGGCCCAGGTGAGCCAGGAGCGGCAGCTGATCCGCACCACCCTGTATGTGGTGAGTCCGGCCCTCGCGGCGCCGGCGGAAGCCCGCTCCAAGCTCTACTCAGCCAGCCACAACCACCTGTTCCGCGGCGGCATCTGAGACCGTCTCGCCGTAGAGCTCCTGGGCTAGGCGGTCGCGATCAAAGGCGCAGCCCAGCCGCGCGGCGATCGCCTCCACATCGCGGGCCGCATTGCCGAGGCAGCAGGTGCCGCCCGGTGAGGGGGTGACGTTGAACACCAGGCCCGGCCTAGCAGGGATGCTGGCCTCACCCAGCATCAGCTTGCGGTTGAGCTTGTCGATCAGCTGCGGACGCACGCCGCCATAGCCCTCGGCGAAGGTGAGATCACTGAGCTGCATGCCGGGCACGATCTTGCGGGCATCGGCCAGAAACAGCCGCAGCCGCAGCCAGGGCACCTCAAACAGCAAATTTTTAACGATGTAGTTGCGGATGTCGGCGATGCGGAAGAGCTGCCAGAACACGGCCAGCACGGCCCAGTCGAGCCGCAGCACCTGCAGAAACTCCCAGAACGACGCCGGCTGATAGCGCTCCAGCAGCGGCAGCAGCAGGGCCGTGGGCCCGAAGCGGGTCTTGCCGGGGGCGCGCACGTCCGGGTCGCCGTGGATGGCGGCGAAGGGCAGCTTGTCGTTCTGCACCGTGTACACCTTGCCCTGGAGCAGGTCGGGCGTGAAGTAGAAGCTGCCCGCCACCGGCAGGCAGGAATACTCCAGGCCGTAGCCCATCCGCTGGGCCATCAGCAGGCTATGGGCGCCGGCATTCACCACCACGTGCCGGGCCCGCACCGAGCGGGGCGTCAGCGACGTGCCATCGGCGACCAGGCCAGCACTGCAGCCTGGGGTGGGGGCCAGCTCCACCCGATAGCCGCCTGCCTCAGGGGTGATCGTGCCCACGCTGGTGCCGAGCTGCACCGTGAGCTGGCGCTCGGTGCCGGCCACGTCCTTGTTGACCTGGGCCACAAACGAAGCCGAGAGCTCCTCGTAATCAACGGCGGTGTAGGTGCGGCGGATGCCGATCGCCACCAGCTCTTCCGGCCGCAGGGCGCCATTCACCAAGCCAACCTGGGGCTCCCACGCGGCGATCTGCTCCTTGTCCAGCAGTTCCATCGCCGGGAAGTGGGGCGAAAAGCGTTCAAACCGCTGCCGCAGGAAGGCGCACTCCTGCTCGCCCACCCCCAGCACCATCTTCGGGGTGCGGAACACGCAGCGCTCGCGGGTGGCCTCATCGAGCAGCTCGGCGTAGTGCACGATCATCTCGGCGGTGCGCTTGACCTTCACCGCCTTCTCGAGGGTGTAGTTGGTCTCGATATCGCCGCAGTGGATCGTCTGGCTGTTATTGGTGGCCTTGGAATTCACCCGGGCCAGCTGGTCGTAACGCTCCACCAACAGGATCCGCTCCACATCGGTGTAGCGGGCCAGCTCAAACAGCAGAGCCGTGCCACACACGCCACCGCCCACGATCAACACATCGACGTCTGCCTCCCCCTGTGCAGAAGCGGCCGGCTGTGCAGCAGGGTCTGGCTGTGCGGCACTGGCTGGGGAAGAGAAGGGGGTGGCGCTCACGCGAGACGGCTGGTTCTGAACCCATGCTCGCCGATGGGGTGCCGGTGGTGTTTTAAGCTCTCGTGGTGCGGGCGATTAGCACAGCGGTAGCGCACTTCCTTCACACGGAAGGGGTCACTGGTTCGAATCCAGTATCGCCCATTTGACATGCTGATTTGAGGCCAAGGCCTCTGAGAAGCCTCTGA
>Ga0169931_10002596_pt1 | contig 29301 bp, 32 predicted proteins | sample Kivu_15m_20L_FD_129675 | JGI IMG/M metagenome (GOLD analysis project Ga0169931, IMG submission 129675) | Freshwater microbial communities from Lake Kivu, Western Province, Rwanda to study Microbial Dark Matter (Phase II) - Kivu_15m_20L... | ecosystem: Environmental > Aquatic > Freshwater > Lake...
CTGAAGTGGACCCCATTTTTTGGACAGGTGTTTAGGGGTAATTAAAGGCACCTGTTTAGGAAAGGAGGCTACTGTGAGGAAGCGAGGAGATGTTAGCAGTAAGATCAAGGCTATGGCGGCGCTGGAGGTTAGGATCCACCCCACATGAGAACAGCTACGAAGAAACCCGCAAAAAGTGACCAGAAGGATATTAGCATTTTCGTGGTCCTCCCGTATGGAAGCGGAATAATTGGTAACAATGAAACAGCTAGTAGCACTCCGAGCGCAACCCAGAGCTCTTTTGCGGTACCCCCATAATCCAGCGTTGAAAAAGCATAAGCGCAGCAAATGAAAGTTATGAGAAAAATAATAATGGCTGCTAAAGCTCGCAAAAGATTCATTAAGCCTCTAAAAACAATAATGCTTCAGTGAGCCGGCGCTAAAGCGATCCGCTCAGATGATTTTTGTACGCCCCGCACGGGTGTGAACTAAAGGGTGAAAATCCCTTACGGAAGAATCACTAACCGGTGGAGGATACCACAAGCGGAAACTGTTAGTCTAAAGCAACCGCGTCGCCGTGAGGTTCGGCACTTCCTCCTAGAGTTTCAAAGCACTAAGGACTTGGTCTCACGTATCTCGGCTAGGGCTCACAGCAGACGGTAGACTAAGCGGTCCGGAGAACAGAGGGTGGCGATTTGCGAGATCCCTTCACAGGATTCCCCGGCTATGAGTCGAGCTATAACGTCTCCCGCTGCGGGACACGAGAGAAGTCCCCGACTGCCGTGTCCTGCGCTGATGAAGAGGCCAGGTAGGTGACGCAACGGAATCTTTGTGTGCAGGTCGGTACCTGAGCGATACGTAGCTGCCTCCTGTGCCATGCTAGGAAGATCAGGAACCGCACCGATGTAGGGGAGGCGATCGATGGTCGATGTGCGAAAGCATACTCGGCTTGATGATACGTGTGGTGTAGAGAAGTCCAACTGCGGTAGCCATCTCTTACAACGTGACAAGATATCGTGTGTGTCTTCGATTGCCGGATTTTCCCTGTGATCTGCATGCCGGTAGTGTGCGCCGATCAGGTGCTCTCCAGATTCACTCGGCGTTAGGTATCCATCGAAACAGATCACGGTGCGTAGCGCGCTTGAACGGTTTGAGGCGGTCATTATCGCTGTTTGCCCCCGGATCGGTTCTAGCGGAAGCCACTTCGTGAGCTCCAAACCTACTGACTCATAGGCGGCACACAGCACCACATAACGAGCTGTAATATGCTCCCCGGAGCGCAGCTCACAGGTCCAGTCGTGAGCATTCCTGCTCAGCCGCGCAACGCTAGTGCCGGTGTGCACTATAGGCTTACACTGCTGCGCGCCGTCCGGGTTGAGGAGCGCTTGCACTAAATCTCGTGGATTAATGTAGCCAGCCTTAGGGATAAAAAACGAGGAGGATGGTAGAGCGATACCGCTGAGCTCTGAGCCCTGGAGCTGGTCGACGCGAGCGATTTCGTTGCCTGCCAGCAGGGGTTCAAGACCAGCTAAGGCGTTCTTAAGGCGGGTCGTCGACGGTAGCTGGATCCCGCCGCAGCTTCTGAATAGTTGATGGTGAGCGAGGGTTGATGTCAGCAATTGATGTGAATACTCAAACCCCATGGAATAGATCGTATAGGGTATTGAGTGACGCGTTGAAATGTACGGCATCAGAAGGGCGTGACGGTTACCAGAGGCTTTGTCGCACACGTGCGCAGTTGCTTCGCACACGAGGGTCACGAGGCCGCGGCGCGCGAGCGCGAACGCACAGCTTGCTCCCGCAAGCCCACTTCCTACGATTGCTACATCAACTGTGGTCGTGCTGCTCATGCGTCGCTGAATGTGCGGTGATCATCTCATGCGAGCTTGGTCCCATTTGATACCGCCCGCTCCGGTCTGGCTAAAACGACGCTTCCGTCATCCTGTACGAATCCAGTTACGAGCACCTCAGAGCGAAACGGGCCGACCTGCTTTGGGGGAAAGTTCGTAACGCACAGTACCTGAGAACCGGTCAACTCCGAAGGTGTGTAGAGAGCGGTAATTTGAGCGCTACTCTGTTTGATTCCGAGCGCGCCGAGGTCGACCCAAAGTTTGTACGCTGGTTTGCGAGCTTCCGGGAAGGCTTCCGCACGAACTATAGTCCCGACCCGGACATCTATCCGTTCAAAATCGCTCCAGGTGACGGTATCGCTCTCCATAGGTAGATCCCATTTGCATCACATCGTATGTCATCAGTATCACAGATGAGTGCGGCAGCCTATACGTGGCTGTTAGTATCACACCGTGCTACGCCACGACTTGCGAATTCCCGAGCGCGTAAGTAGCCTGTCGCATGAGATTTATGTGTTGAGGATAGAGGGTGTGACAGAGTATCAGATAGCCATGATTTTAGGGGTTGTTGAAGGGGTCACTGAGTTTCTCCCTATTTCAAGTACCGGACACCTGATCCTTGCGGGCAAGGCCCTTGAGTTTCCGGATGATAAAGCACAGATCTTTAATGTCGTGATCCAGCTGGGTGCTATCTCGAGCGTTCTGGTCTTGTATCGACACCGGTTCGCGGCGTTGTTGCAAGGGAGTCGCAGTACGGATTACCTCAGGAGCTTGTGGCAGCCTGGTCTTAACGGCTCTGCCGGTATGCTTAAACTAGCGATGGTAACGTTTCCGATCCTTGCGCTTGGATTTCTTGGTAAGGATTTTATCGAGGAGCGGCTCTTTTTCCCCGATTCAGTAGCTATCGCTATGGCGGTAGGGGCGCTCGTTATACTCCTCATAGAGCGGCGTAATCGCGGTGGAGGTGGTTTCGATGCTGAGTCGCTTACGTGGAAGCAGGCGCTTATCATCGGGTGCATTCAGTGCTTCGCACTGTGGCCTGGAATGTCACGTGCGGCATCTGCAATTATCGGGGGGATGTTGATCGGATTTAATCGTAAGGCGGCGACGGAGTTCTCGTTCCTGGCAGCAGTGCCAGCACTGGCAGCGGCTGCCTTGGCAAAATTTTTCGGAGCCTTTCACACCATGACGGCCCACGATCTAGAGTTAATTGCGATCGGATTCGTGATATCATTCTTCACTGCGATCCTCTCGATTAAGTGTTTCATCGGGATCGTGAGCCACTGGAGCCTGCGACCCTTTGCTTTTTACCGATTGGCTCTGGCAGCAGTAGTTCTGATAGTGCTCTGGAGGTAGGAACTGTTCGTCGTCAATGCGCTTTTGCAGGGGGATCTTTGAGTTTCAAGGGGAGTAGAGGAGATGAAATGGAAGAAGCAAAAACGATCTACAAATAACCTTTAAAAAAAAAGCTTAAAAAAACCAAAGACCTGATAACGGAGAACTAGACGCATCAATTCCCTCGCGCAGGAGGACCCTCAGGCGTCTAGTTCAAACGTATAAAAACCGCGTCGGTCATACGACCTCCGCAAACCTAGAAAAAAACCATCCACACCTTACACTTGTGGACCGTTTTGCTTCGTAAGACACCCTCAAACAGGATAGCTTGCGAAACCGAGAGGTAGCTCTCGAAACACTCCCACTAGTATATCCAGGCCCTTCAATCAATTCAAAATGCTTTTTTGAGATTCTGAGGGCCTTTATTCCTTTCTACATTAAAAGCTCGTATAAACAAGTGCTTACCTTCATCAGAAAATCATTGGTGGCACTCAAGGCTTGTGTCGGTTCCTGTATGAATTCAACGCTCCGGTAACCCGCTCCGTTCAGCCGTCACCCTTAGTGGTGTGGGCGTCCGGGAAACGCCAGCCCTTCTTACTTGATGCCGAGACCTGCCAGCGAGGTGCGGGAAGTCTTTGGAGGGGGGTGGCTTTGCGGAAAATCGCTCAGGAGCGGTGGCTCAATCTTTCAGCTCGACCCGTTGTAACAAGAGCTCTCGACCGGCCATGACACCCTCAATCGTACGGGTCAGAGTGTCGAGGGCTTCTCGCGCCGCCGCGAGGTTGCTCTCAATCGCTGCAAACTCGAGCTGTGCTGCGATCTCGGACACCTGAGGAAATCCGTAGAGGCCGGCGCTCCCCTTTAATTTGTGGGCCAGGGACTCAAGCGACTCTACGTTTCCGGCTTCGAGATTCCCAGTAAGCTCATGTAGTCTGAGAGGAAGCCTACCCGTGAAATCGATTACAAGGGGGATCATCTCCGGATCGAAATCGAGACGGTCACTAATGATAATTGTGGTGTCTGACGCAGCTGATGTATCACTTTTCAGAAAACGACTGACCATGGTGAAAAATGCCTCACTGGTGAAAGGTTTTGATACATGCATCGAGCAGCCTGCTTCGATTGCTCTGAATACATCGTCGCTCATAGACCCGGCGGAGAGAGCCACTATCGGGGATTTGATCCCGCCAGCTCGCAGGACACGCGCTGCGCTGAGCCCATCGAGTATGGGCATCTGCACATCAAGAATGATCAGATCGAAGGGTTCGGCAAGCGCAGCATCGACAGCCTCCCTACCGTCTTGAGCAAGGGTGGCCTCCACACCGACCTTCCTAAGAAGGAACTGAACTAACCTGCGATTGTCGAGTACATCATCTGCAAAGAGCACCTTACCCTGCAGTCGGGGGAGGCGCCCGCTTTCGAGGCTCTTTTGCTTCTTGAGCGCAGGCATGCTGGTCAGAATCTCAACTGATTGTGATACCTCGGGAGCGATAAAAAACGAGAACTGTGAGCCGCTTCCGGGTTGCGAAGAGGCCTCGATAGTTCCGCCAAGTGCGTGCACCAGGGTCTGAGAGATCGTAAGTCCGAGACCTGTGCCACCATACTTGCGATTTATGGCCTCGTCGGCCTGCAGGAAGGGACGAAAGAGTTTCTGCCTCTGTTCAGCTGTCATGCCGATACCGGAGTCAGATACCGTAAAACAGAGTCGCCTGGAGCTTGAGTCAAAACGTACATGAATATCGATCCAACCGTGGTCGGTAAATTTTATGGCGTTACTAAGGAGATTGATGATCACCTGTTTAAGGCGTAGTGGATCAGTGGTGATGTGCCGCGGTAGGGGCCATTCGTAGTTGATCGTGAACGAGAGAGCCTTTTCAGCGATGCGCGCGGCAAACATCGCGCGAACCTCTTCAAGGAGCTCAAGTAAATCACATTTCGTGCGTTCAATGGTCAGAGCCCCTGCATCGATCTTGGAGAGATCCAAGATATCATTGATGATCTCCAGAAGGTGGCGGCCGTTATTCAAGATCGCTTTTACACAGTACTGCTCATCAGCGGAGCAGTCATCCTCGCGGTGTAGCGCCTCCGCAAATCCGATTATCGCCGTAAGAGGCGTACGAATTTCGTGACTCATATGGGCCAGAAATTGCCCCTTGCTGTGCACAGCAGCTTCAGCAGCTTGCTTGGCAGCTCGAAGCTCAGCCTCTGTCTGAAGGCGGGAGGTGATGTCTTCAACGGTGCCGACCCATCCGCTGACCGTATCGGTTGAATTGATAGCAGCGGCTTTGACGTTACACCAGACAACGGTTCCATCAGGTTTGCAGTAGCGATGAAGTTCCTCGAAACAGGTTGCCGCTCTCGTAGCAGCATACCAATTCGTTTGAATACGGTCCCGATCCTCCTTCGGTATCGCCTTGAGCCATCCCAACCCAAGGCTCTCCTCACCTCGCTGTCCGGTAATTTCCTGGAAGCGGTGATTCGTGTAGATAAAGTGTCCGTCAGAGTCAGTAACAAAGATCCCGAGAGGTGCCGCTTCACTGACCGCTCTGAAACGTGCCTCGTTATTCTGACCGCGTAACTCATCTGCGTTTCGGGTACTGAGGTCGAGGCAGGAAGACACGTATGCCTCGACTCGCCCCGCCGGAGATACAAGGGGTATAGCCTGCTCCATAACCCAGCGGTAGATTCCGGTGGCGTGCTTCAGACGGAACTCGAGTTGAAAGCGCCCACGATAGTAAGCTGCTTCCTTCCATTTGCGGTGATAGAGCTCGCGGTCGTCGGGGTGCACCACATCGTGCCAACTATCGGCGATACTATCTTCACGCGATAATCCGGTGAATTCACACCAAGCTTTGTTGAAGAACGTCCTGTTGCCGGCATCATCAGAGATCCACAAAAGCATCGGAGAGGCATCTGCGATACTACGGAATCGGCGCTCGCTCTCGCTCAAAACCTCGATGCGTTGTTTGAGGAGGTGTTTCGTTTGCAGGAGTTCAAACTGGGCTACGATGTTTTTGGAGATCAGGAGGAGTGCTTCTCGTTGTTGAGGGCTAAGTTCACGTGATGCCTTGTCGAAGATGGAGAGGGCCCCTATGCACACGCCAGTAGGGGTGATGAGCGGTACTCCCACGTAATAACAAACAGAGTGATCGGCGATGATTACGGGATGTCGTCGTGTATGAGGATCATGAGCTGCATCACGTGCTTCAAAGAGTTGGTTTCCAAGCATCGCTTTGAGCGAGAATTGAGGTTCATAGCTAAGGTGCTCGAGGGTAATGCCGAAGCTACCCTTGATCCACTCGCGTCGATCGTAGGCGAAGGACACGAGGGCATACGGCGCGCCGCACAGGTGGGCAGCCAAGGTCGCACACGTATCAAAGGCGTGTTCATGCTCCGAGCTTAGAAAATCACCGAGCCGAGACTCTACGGGGTGCTCGTGTGGGCGGTAGGGGGTGTTCATCTGTGACTACTCTAATGATTACGATGGCAGGAGCTTTCTGCTATCAGTAGGTAGTCATCGGCACTCTCAAACATTAGCTCAAGTCCTGCGGATCCGAGAATAATATACGTAAGTATAGGGGGTTATAAAGCGGACCGTCTTTCCAGGTCAGTCTGACTGGGCCCGCGCACAGGCTTTATCAAGGCGTGCTGCAGAGATCGGATAGGCCGTTCCTAGCTCCTGTGCAAAAAGAGAGACCCTGAACTCCTCTACCATCCATCGAAAATCAGGGGGCAGCTTCGATGGAGCGTTCCTCACAAGTTCAAGGTAGGGGCGGATCTGCTCGGCGCGTTGTTTGTCCCGGCTCGGATTGAGATCAGCGCGCTCCGCCCGGACGAGCAGAGCCTTGAGGTAGCGAGGGAGGTATTTGAGGTGCTCAAAGGGGGTCCGCTCAAGAAAATCCGCAGGGAGGAGGTCCTTTAGGTCCTCACGCATACCGGGGTAGGGACGCTTAGTATCGAGTACCTGACGTCTCAGCTGCAGACAGGTCCCGATAATCGAAAGCAGAGAGGGTACAAGATTCGTGATCCGCTGACGTGCAGGTCGCTGGCCTTGTGAAAGTCTCTCTCAAGCAAGGGAGATGTAGACTCGCGGTCGAAGAGATGCCTGACTGCCGCCTCTCGAAGCCTCTCAGGGGTTGCGAAGAGGGTGATCAGGGGTTTGAAGTGATCAACGCCTTGTGACTGCTTACTAATCTCGTGGAGCTCCTTCGACAGCGCTCGTCGCAGAAGGAGATCGGTGCCGGCTTTGGATATCTCTTGAGCCTCAACCACGGTATCAAGGAGCCGCAGGGAAACCGTTTGATCCTCTGGGACGAGGGCAGGGTAGAGATACACGGGAACTCCTGATACGCGCGCTACTTCGATAGAGCTCGGAAGATCTCATGACGTATAAAATGGTCGAGATCCTTAAGCGATGCGAGGCTAGGAAGCCGCTGCATGTAAAAGGTAACAAGACTCTCCTCGAGTGCATGGGTATTGAGGCGACCAGCATGGGCTAGTCGGGCAGCTACCTTGTCGCACAGTTGGCGATCGGCCCGGATACATTCATACTCCAGTGGCGAGTCCTCGTTCACACACACCGAACGGATAAAGATCTCCTTTGCAGCATCAGGATCAATCCGTGCAAAAGGTACCTGGCGGTGGCTTACGACCAGGCCCGACACCTTCACTCGCTCCAACGCAGTGACACACCCCCGGCTTTCATTCCAGTGAAGTACGCGTACGCGCGGTTTCGCGCAGGCTTGAGCCTGGTGCTAGGAAGAGCTGCCGTCCAGCGCCTGGTTGGTAGAGATTCTTCTCGCATCGATAGGCTATCTGGCCAAGTAATCCGGCGAGGATAGCGCGATGAATTCCTCGATATCGACCATCGAATCGCTTTATTGTGTCGATGTCAGTAAGGTCAGAGCTAGGCTTTGAATTCATCGCGCGCGCGAGCTCTCCTTTGAGATCGGGAGTTCGGTAGGGTAGGTGATCAGACCTCGGGGTGTTAGGAAGCTCTTTCCCTCAGTTCGATCCTTTACATTCATACTGGTAACGCGTTAGATGTCGAGCTTCAGTTGCCTGCGCGCTTCGTACAGGGCGATCGAGACAGCGTTGCTCAAGTTGAGGCTCCGGACGTGGGGAGTGACCATCGGTATCTTTAGGATCTGCTCCGTGGGGAAGCGCCCCAAGAACTTAGCTCCCAGGCCCTGCGTCTCACTCCCAAATACCAGAGCATCGTCGAGTGAGAATGGAGCTGAGTGGTAGACCCGTTCCCCGAATGAGGAGAAGAGCCATACCTTTCCGGGATTGCGAGCCTCGATGTAGTTCTCCCAGGAGCCGTGGCGGGCTAACGTAACATAGGGCCAGTAGTCAAGCCCCGCTCGTCGGACGGCCTTTTCGGAGAGATCGAATCCCAAAGGCCCCACCAAGTGTAGTGGTGTATCGGTGGCAGCGCAGGTGCGCGCTATCGAGCCGGTATTCTGGGGTATCTGTGGTTCTACAAGAACGATATCCATGGCAAGCGTTCTATTTATTCGAAAGTCAGGGTATATTCCCGGCATGTTAAATTCAACCGTTGTAGGTCGCATAAATCCGAATCCCGATCTGATGATCTTGCAGGTAAGGCCCGACGGAGGCGTTCCGGCCTTTATCCCGGGGCAATACGTCGCTTTAGGGTTGTCGGGCTCGGCACCACGATGTGAGGGAGCAGAGCCCGAGAGTGAACCCCCAGCCCCGGATAAACTGATAAAACGGGCGTATTCGATTAGCTCAACGCCCGATGAGCGAGAGCACCTTGAGTTTTATATCGCAGTCGTTCGAAGCGGAGCGCTGACGTCGAGGCTGGCGATGCTTCAGCCTGGTGATAGGGTCTTTACGCAGCCAAAGGTCACCGGCACCTTTACTTTGGACGGGGTCCCTGAGGACCGCAACTTGGTACTGGTATCAACCGGTACCGGGCTCGCACCGTTTATGTCGATGGTTCGCACCGAAGGAACGTGGCTCGGTGGTCGCAAGATAACGATCGTTCATGGCGTACGGTATCCTGAGGATTTCACCTACGCCGACGAGTTAACGTCACTCAGCGGCTCCCGCTCGAACTTTCAATACCTGCCGATCTCAAGCCGAGCTCCGGAGAGCTGGCCAGGCATGAGGGGACGGGTGCAGCGATTGTTCGAGGAGAGCGTGTTGCGCTTGGACTCGGCGCGCGATCACGTATTTTTGTGCGGCAACCCAGGAATGATCGAGGATTTAGAGAAGCTTCTAGGTGGTATCGGATATACTCAGCATTCCAAAAAAAGCCCCGGTAATCTGAGCGTGGAAAAATACTGGTAACGTGATACTCTCAAGATTCTTAGTTGTAGCTGCCCACCAGCATGTCACGAGATCAGCAGCCTATCCATCGAAACTTTGAGCGTTACGGCCTTGGGACGCCGCACGAAGACCTATCAGGACTGCGACTATCGCTCGATAGTTGGGTGCACGTTGAAACGGTTCGTGATGAGCGAAGTCTGCACCCTTTGAAATTGATAAATAGCGGATTGGAGCTCAAGTATAAAAGGCTTTCCGGTTGTGTGGAGGGTGACGCAGAAACAACGAGGCGTCTACTGATGTCTGCCGCCAAAGGCGTGCTAGGAATCCTAAAGGACACACCTGCTAGTACCGCTGTTGTGGCGTATGGTCTCGATTATTTGAGTTACCTGCTCAGAACCGAGGGTCAAAGCGCGCTCGGATTGGTGAGCTTTGCAAAAAATCTGCAGAGCATCGTTGATTCACGATGGCTGCTTTTTTCTGATCAGGACACAGACCCCGGGGAATATGGCAGCGGTCAGTTGTGCGTTTTGCTCTCTGCCTGGCAGGCCCAGTTGGCTCTGTTTGACCTGTCTGAGCGCCCTAAGCAGAACCGGTTGTTGCAGCTCTCAAGACTGTTAGAGCGGCCGAATTCAGATAACATCGCCCCCGAATTTGTGCCGTTTCAGGAGCGCCTTAAGGATTCTCTCTGTTTGCTTGCAGATCGAACGATACGTGTTTTAGCGACGCTGGTGTCGCCGCTCCGTAGCGACGCGCAAGAAACCGCCGCACTGAGGGGCTTTTTGGGGAACTGGGATGAGATCGGTCGACGCCGAGCGGAGATGAAAAGTTGTGTCCTCCATGATTTCTCTGCGGTGTTGGAAATTCCGGCGTCGCTGTGCCACTTAATTCAGCCTTTTAGGATTGAGGCGCTGAAGTCTTTGGATGATAACGACATCCGAGCTCTAGCAAGCCCCGGTGTGCGTGCCAAAGACATCAAAAAAGCTATCCCCCATGAACCCTACCTTAAGGTAGCTATAGCGTTGTGTGCCGAGGTAGTGGCTCGCAGGATGCCGGACCTCGTAGAAGTGCAAAAGTATGAGCTCAGTTCAATACCCGGGCGAGATAGACGGATAACGGATGCAACGAGCATGAGCGAGAAGCTGACTAGTCTCCTTGAAACCCCACGCATGCTCCCCCTTTTGGCGACAACAACGCAGGGAATAAAGCAACACATAACAGTATGCATACCCGCGCCTTCCGAGTGACAGAACGTAACGCGAAATAGAGAGTGCTATACCTTATCGATACAGCGACTCAATCACTTCTCCGTACTGCGCAACGATCTTTTTGCGCTTCATCTTTAGGGTTGGGGTCAGGAGCCCGTTCTCAATAGTGAAGTCTTCGTCGAGGATCACGAAGCGCTTGATAGTCTCATAGCTCGCGAGTTCCTGGTTCGAGCGTTCCACGGCGGAGTTGATGAGCGATTGCAGAGCTGTCACCTGTGAGAGCTTGGTGTCGGGGGTGAGGTCTATCCCCTGTTCGGTCAACATAGTCCTTGTCTCAAGATCGTTGAGGGTGAACAGCATGACGCAGTATGGTTTTCCCTCGCCGAAAAGAAAGGCTTGAGACACAAATGGATACCGCTTGAAGAGACCTTCGATGCTCTGCGGTGGGATCTTTTTACCACCGGCCGTCACGATCAGCTCCTTCTTGCGGTCGGTAATCGAAAGAAAACCCTCGTGGTCCAGCACTCCGATGTCGCCCGTATGAAACCAACCGTCTGAGTCCCACGACTCAGCTGTCGCTTGAGGCCGATTCAGATATCCCTGAGTCACATTTGGGCCTCTCATCAAGATCTCGCCATCCTCAGGAGTGATTCGGACCTCTACATCCTTGAACGCTGGTCCGACTGACCCGATCTTGCGGCGTGTTGGAAGGTTTACATGAGTTGCAACGCACGTCTCGGTCAATCCATACCCTTCGCACACGAGGATTCCAAGAGCATCAAAGAATCGATTGACCGTCGGGTCTAGTTTGGCCCCACCAGAGATGCCGTGGCTAAAGCTAAGGCCAAAAAGTTGTCGTTTCACCCTGGCACGGATCGGGGCAAGCCCCTCATAGATGATGCTCTGTACGATTCCAGGGTGAGCCCCTCTTTGGCGTAGTGAGTACACCGTCTGTGCGTTGTGTAAGCAGAACTTCAGTATGCGCTGCTGGAGGCTTCGTCCTGACGCACGGGTTTGCAGAGCAGCCGCCATCTTCTCAAAGAGGCGCGGCACTGAGGGGATAACAGACGCCGATCCTTCACGTATGTCTCGCGCTACTGATGACGGATCTACCTTAGACGTCTTGTGATCGATAATAGCTGGAAACACCAGATGGGCACTCGTCAAAAATCCCACGTAGTAAGCCAGTCGAGCAAAGGAGTGTGCTAACGGCAGATAGAGGAAGAGGCTCCCTTCGAGCACGAACACGCCGCTTTCCGCCGCTTGACGTACATTGCTGAGATGATTCCCGTGAGTCTGGACAACACCCTTGGGAGGGCCAGTCGTTCCGGATGTGTAGACGATCGAGGCAACGCTTTCTCGGGTAACTGGCGGTAGTGTGGGCGGTAGGTGTGGAAGGTTGCTATCCTGCACGATCTGAGCGAACTCAACCGCCTCTGTGTTGGTGTCGAGTTTTTCGAACGTGATGAGGTGAGCGAACTCTATCTGAGCTTGGGAAGGGGGAAGTGATTCGCGCTCAGGAATAGGGCAGGGGCTGCGCCTGAGCTCCTCAATTTTACTCACCTGCTCTTCGTTCTCCACCACCACGATCGTGGCCTTGGAGTCATAGAGGATATAGCCAACCTCATGCCATGGCAGACTCTGGTAGATGCTGACGGTGACACCGCCGAGGGACTGGATCGCCATATCCACGATCGCCCATTCAGGTCGGGTGTGTGACAGTATGGCTACGGGGGTGCCCGGTCCAACACCGCACGCAGCAAGGTGCGCAGCTATGCGTGCTATTTTAATCGAAGCTGAAGAATAGGTCTCGCTTCTCCACACACGCGTTGAGGCCGCGTCTGGGGCTACAGCGTAACGATAAAGCACCTCGTCTGGCGTCTGTGAAGACCGACTCCAGAACGCTTCTGGTAAGGAAGAGGCTACCGAGACGTTCTCGTAATGGCTGTCTATTGTCATATCCATGGCTTAGGATTAGCGTACCGAGCTTAGCGCTCGGACCGCAATCCCAAAATCAAGGGGCTCGTCGGTGGATTAAGTGGGTAGAATTGGCGTTTCCGGACGTAAGCATAAACGTACCCGAAGAAGTGTGGTCACACGCCCTTAAAGGCCACGTGTAGAGAACATGGCACTAATCCGTGCAAGCAAAACTTTCCGGCGCGATATTCGTCCGGGGAGAGGTGGCTCAAGAGCGTTGAACAGATCAAAGAGGGCACCACACTCCATGACGGACCCTCGAGCTAATGAGAAAGAGCGCCGTTTACGAGCACGTTCACGCAAAAATACGTGATTTATCACTGAAAACAATGGGTTATGCCCCATCAGCCGTCATTGGCACCCACTTGATTCCACGAAGAGCCAATAAATGGACCTACTTCGTCTTAAGAGAGTAGACGAAGAGGAGCAGGCTTTCGATATCATCATCACTGAGGTCTGCTTGCCCTGGCATCAACATGCTCAAGCCGACCGCAGCTCCACCTTTTTTAATGAGTTCTTTGAACTTATCGTCATCGGTGGCGTATTTGTACTTGGCCTCTTGGAAATTGCGAGGCTTCTGCTCAGCAGGTAGTGATGCTGCGATTGGGCCGTCCCCAGCTCCTTTATCTCCGTGACAGGTCGCACAGCGCTGCGCATAGAGCGTTTTCCCCTTTTCAAGGTCAACAGCGTGGGCTGTTCCGAGAGTCAAGGCAGAGAAGGCAAGGCAAAGAACGATGTGTCTACTGTTCATTCTGATCATCCTAGTAAATTCTAGTAACGCCATATGTGCGCCGGCAGCCGACGCTCCCGTGTAAGTATAAACGTGCGCTCTTTAGTTGGAAAGACATAGTAGGTGGAGAGCTTGCTACCTTTGGCTACCTTCACTGGTACGCTAATCCGAATCGTTGTATAAAAGCAGCTATGCGGAACATATTTCAGCCCATCGTTGGTTTTGCGCGCTCTCGCACTCAGGAGGAATGGAAGGCGCTCCTCGGCTCGCAGATTGGGCGGGGCAGGGTTTTCGTGCGCGAAAACGGTGAGGTGGCGGCGGTGCTCGGGTTTGCTTTCGGGATAGGAATGGTTCTATTCTTTAAGCTGTTTGTGGTCGTGTTTTGCCTGGCAGCGCTGAGCTATCTTCTTCTTACCATTATGGCGCGAGAGTAAGAACAAAAGGCGAGAAACAAATGCTTCGAGTATCCCCTCGATCTCCTCTCTGCTCTCTTTATTGACTGTATGATTGAGCCTCAGAACTAGTGCCCGGGTTAGGCCAAAACATCTTCGGCACTATAATCAGCATCGCCCGCGGCTCAATAAGGCGAATGCGTCGTTTCGGACTGTTTCCTTACGTTCCCTGCCCCTTGGTCACGCTAAATTCGAGAGGACATGGCTCCTTTTTGCGGCGCTCTCAAACCGTATCTCTGCATCTTACCTAAGAAGAGGTCGCCACAGCTCTGGGTGATTCTACTTAAGTTTTACCTCGGCGGTGCCGACTTTAAGGGGAGAGGAGGAGGAGCGGAGACTGCCGTGAGCAAGAACGTCCAAGGAACCGATCGATTCATACACCTCGCGCAAGACCTCGAGGTGGCAGGATTATTTTGGAATCCGGAGGTTGGTGACGAGGTAGCTGACCGGGAAAATAAAAATCCGGTTGCTATCCTGGTTGATCCCCAGGGGATGACCCCTGAAGAGTTACGTTCGGCCTTTATTTGGCTCCCCACCGTTGAGCAGATAATCGTTCAATTCGAAGCGAGGCAAGCGATCCTGTTCCATGCTGGATTCGAATGCTCTGAGTCCGCCTGCTGTTACAAGACTGTCATTCAAGCCACCTGCGGGCACATAGAATCAAAGGCGGAGTCATTCAGAATGTCGCTCGGCTTGGCTCTTCGTGACCTTCTGATTACCGACACTACAACGATACTCAACTGATTTCTGATCAGGCACACCCCTACGAAATGTTTATCGGCTGAAGTACGACAAAACTGTACATATTTTTTACCGAACGAGGCCAAAAAAGAGACACGCTTGATACACCGATGTTCGATCGTTTTGTGGGTACTGCTCTAACTGCCTGAAACCAATGACCTCGATACCTCAAAAGATGTGAGACCCTTTGCTCTTGTCAAGAATCTAACATTCCATGCTCCTGTTGGTATGGAGCTTGCCAATTCCGTGACATAAGGCACCCCAGCTGTTGTGGGGAGCATGCACTGAAAAAGGTTGAAGTCTGATTCGGGTGGTAGGAAGTAGTGGGGTCTTCACGGAGTGAGGAATCCGATGCCGCACCGATGGTGAACAAGGAAGGTTCTCATGATGCACTCTGCAGCGCTCTCGACGACACACGATTCCGTTTTCTCTCCTCTCTCTCTCCCTCGTGAACGTGAAAAGGTCACCCCATCATTTTTGGGAATAGTCAGCGGCTGCACCGAGATGCACAAGGTATTTAACGTAGTTGAGAAGGTTGCCAAGACCCGCTCAACGGTGCTGATTCTCGGTGAGAGCGGCACCGGCAAGGAGCTTATCGCCAAAGCACTTCATTCACTGAGCGGTCGTTCTGGTAAGTTAGTGCCGGTAAACTGCGGCGCCATACCGGAAGACCTTCTTGAGAGTGAGCTCTTCGGCCATGAAAAGGGCTCATTTACCGGAGCAGTTGGAGCTCGCGTGGGGCGTTTTCAACTCGCAGATGGTGGCACCATCTTCTTGGACGAGATCGGCGAGATGAGCCCCAAGTTGCAGGTGAAGCTCCTGCGAGTTCTCCAGGAGAAGAAGGTCGATCCGGTCGGCTCAACGCGCTCGGTCGACGTCGATGTTCGTGTAATCGCTGCGACCAATAAGGACCTTGCAGAAGAGGTCAAGGCGGGCCGCTTCCGCGAGGATCTGTACTATCGGTTACAGGTAGTTCCAATTCAGCTTCCCGCACTACGTGATCGCCAGGGCGATGCCGAGCTCCTCGCGCGGCATTTTTTAGCGCGCCATGCAGAGGAGCTTGGTCGACCAGGGCTGTGTTTCTCCCATTCAGCGCTCTCTGCCTTCAATTCGTACCAGTGGCCAGGAAACGTGCGAGAGGTGGAAAACCTCGTTGAGCGTTTGGCGATCCTTAGCGAGGGGGACGAGATCGATGCGACGAATCTCCCAGAGCATCTCTCGGAATCAAGTCCGATCGTGCCAACGAAGATCCACATAACCGACGTGACACTGCCTGACACGGGGGTAGATTTCAATTCTTTAATCGATGCCTACGAGAATCAGCTGATCTGCAGCGCGCTGGCTCAAACAGGAGGCAATAAGAAAGCGGCGGCGAAGCTCTTGGGGCTCAATCGCACTACACTAGTCGAGAAGATCAAAAAGAAGGGCCTTGAGGCCAAGATAGACATATCGATCGAGCACGATGGAGTGGCGATGTAGGAGCGGTGCTCACTATGCTTGACTATCAAAACAGCAACTATACATCCTTTAGTAAAGCAACGGCGCATGTCTGGCTGCTGGCAGTGCTCATTATTTTCCCAATACAGGGATTGTTTGCCCAGCATCAGATCGATGTTCAGCGCCTCTCTTCTGAGGGAGAGCACTTCAAGGCTCTTTCGGTATACGAGCTCTTACCTACACGGAAAGTAGGAACCGATACGCGTATCGCAGCAGCCAAGAGTTTGTGGGCGCTGGGATTGAATCGCCAAGCGGCGGAGCAGTTCGATGTGGTCCTGCGCGATGCAAATCTTACACTCGAAAACAGAGCACGTATCACCCTTTCTCGTGGAGTGCTTGAGTATCAGGAGCAGCGTTATCCAGAGGCCTCCCTATACGCAGAGAAGACGATCTCGTATCTGCGTGACCCATCACCGTTAAGGGGTAGGGCTTTCCTCTTGTGGGGGCAGAGTCTATCTCGAACTGGTGCATATGGGGCAGCTGAAGAGAAGCTGGAACGCGCACTCGCTGACGCCGACGAGCTCGATAAGGCAGAGATCAATTTCGCTCTCGGTATGGTTGAAATGCGGATCGGAAAGCTCGAAAAGGCGGAGGAACGTCTTAAGGCTATCCCAGCGCAGCATGATCGTTCCGCAGCGGCCGTTCGAGCGCTCGCATCAATCGCACTTCAAACCAATCAGATGGAGCGGGCGCGGTTCTGGATAGAGAAGGGAAAGAGCGGATATCCCGAGGCGTTCCTCGATAGTTGGGCTGAGTATGGATTAATGCAGATAGCCGTTGCACATGGCGATCTTCCAGCCGCTCGAGCGCTCGTTGAGGAGGCTCAGAAGAGCTATCCGCCCTCAGATTCATGGCTCATTCTGATGCGAGCAGCGCTCGAAGAATCGGAGTGGTCACGCAAAGAGCTGGTGGAAGGGAATTAGGAGGACGAATGCTCGCTACTAAACAAAGACCGATCCCCCACGATGCAGCAGCAGGCCTCGCGCAGATGCTGGAACGATTCAACGAGAGCAGCGAGAGGTTGGAATTGCGGTATAGCGCGCTCACGACAGAGGTCGAGGAGCTACGCGAGCAGCTACAACGGAAAGAGGAGGAGATAAAGCGATCGGAGCGTTTGGCGATGCTTGGAGAGACCGCGGCCGGATTGGCTCACGAGGTAAGAAATCCGCTCGGCGCTATCACACTTTTTCTGTCGATGCTCAAGGTGGATGTCGAGGATCGGCCGCAAGCCGTCGAGTTGGTGGAAGAGATTGAAAAGAGCATCGCCAGCCTCGAACACGTTGTATCTAACGTGTTGCATTTCGCCAAAAGTGCGAAGGTTCAGCGTGTCCCGGTCAATATTCACTCTGTCGTACAGGAGGTGTACAGCCACTTTTCGAGTCTTTATGCGCCGCCGGCAAAGATAGCTCTCGTGCTGAACGGCGATCCGTTCGTGCTAGCTGATGACCAGGCGCTTAGGCAATGCCTGTACAACCTGATGACCAATGCGCTTCAGGCGACGGGATACAGGGGAGCGATACAGATCGAGGTTGCAGAGCTCTCTACAGGAGACAGCCTAGCTATCGTAGTGCGTGACGATGGGCCGGGTATCCCAGTTGAGCTTCAGTCGAGAATATTTGAGCCGTTCAGTTCGGGACGAAGTGGGGGTACCGGACTCGGACTCTCAATCGTCCGGCGAATCATAGAGGCCCATCAAGGTATGATCTCGGTGCGCAATACACCGGGTGCGGAATTCACTATCAGTCTGCCGCGTAGGTCAGCTTAGGAGAAAAGAGGATACCATGGAACTTCACGAAACTGCAGGTGAGAAGCTCGAGAAGCACACAGCGTCAGCAAAGGTTCGGGTGCTCGTAGCTGATGACGATCCCCACATGCAGCTTGCCATCAAGACCTGTCTCTCTCGTAAGGGCTTTGATGCACTGGTTGTGAACAACGGGCAAGCGGCTCTTGATGCATACGATTCAGAGAGCTTTGACCTCGTGATAACTGATCAGCAGATGCCAGAGATGTCAGGCCTGGAGCTGCTTGCAGCCCTGCAGAAGCGTTCCAGCGAGGTGCCTGTGATCATGATCACGGCTTACGGCACGATCACTCAGGCCGTTGAAGCGATGCAGAACGGTGCAGCGGATTTCATCACCAAGCCGTTCAATGCTGGAGATCTCGAGCGCATTATCGAAAGGGTGTTGCTCCCCGAAAGCAAGGCCTGCCGTCAGCGGTCGGCTCGAGGTAAGGGGGGTAGGCCGATAGTGACCAATGACCCGCTCATGATTAGGGTTCTTGAAGTAGCTGAGGCCGTTGCACGCAGTGAGGCTACGGTACTCATACAAGGGGAGTCAGGAACCGGTAAAGAGCTCATCGCGCGCTTTGTGCATGCGAGTAGCCCAAGGAGTCAGCAGCCTTTCATCGCGGTGAATTGCGCTGCGTTGCCTGCGAGTTTACTTGAGAGTGAGCTGTTTGGGCACGAAAAGGGGGCCTTTACGGGTGCACAGACTCGTAAGATCGGAAAATTCGAACTCGCTCACGGCGGTACCATCTTGCTGGATGAGATCTCCGAGATGGAGCTGGCGCTCCAGGCAAAGCTCTTGAGGGTGCTTCAGGAGCGCGAAGTGGATCGGGTCGGCGGTAAGGATCCCGTGTCGATCGATGTGCGAGTCTTAGCGACTACCAACCGCAACCTTGAGGAGAGTGTGAGGGAGGGAAAGTTTCGAGCAGACCTGTACTATCGCTTGAACGTTATTCCGCTGACGCTGCCACCTCTCAGAGATCGGCGCTCGGATATCAGGTTGTTGACCGAGCATTTTATGCGTCAGTACCTGGGGGAGAATGCTCCTCAGTTACCGATAGAGGTGCTTGAAGCGCTCATGTCACACCCCTGGCCGGGTAATATTCGGGAGCTGCAGAATGCTGTTCAGCGAGCAGCGATCCTGTCTCAGGGGGGCATTCCGCGTGAATCTGACTTTTTGTTGTCAATGAATCCAAGCGTACAGCTCGAGTCGTTTCGAGCTGAGCCAGCACCCAAGGCACAGCTTAGTTCAATGGTAGAGCGTACAGTAGAGCTGACGCCGAACGAGGGTACGACGACGCTCGTCATACGGTCTGGCACCACCGTTCAAGAGATGGAGAAAGCTCTTATACTAGAGACCCTTCGGGCAACGCAAAACAATAGGACTGAGGCGGCGCGGTTGCTTGGTATCAGTATTAGAACCCTACGGAATAAGCTACACGAGTACCGGGGAGAGGGTATACCGCTCGAGGAATAACGCTCGCCGTGTTTACTCTTTCCTTGTGACACGTCTGGTAGCACACTTTAGGGGTGTCACGACGTCGTAGCTCGCACACTACAGGTTTCAAGCGCTGGCTCTCTAAGCTCGCGAAGGCTTTTGGCATAGTTGTCTTAGTGTGGCTCCTGGGAGTAGTGGGGTTGCGTTTCTTATCGCCACCGGGCACTCCTCTTATGGCGATACGCGCGGTCGAGTACTGGTTGCACGGTAAGGAGGCAATTCGTGGTTGGCAGTGGAGAGAGCTCTCTCAGATTCCGAAGCATGTCCAACGGGCGGTTGTAGCAGCAGAGGACGCTCGCTACGCAGAGCATTGGGGGATCGATCTCTCGGCAGTAGAGGATGCGCTTGAGGAGGGAGGAGGTCGTAAGCGCTTACGTGGCGCAAGTACGATTACGATGCAAACGGTCAAAAATATCTTCCTATGGCCAGGCAGGAGCTATGTTCGCAAATTTCTTGAGGCGGGTATGGCGATAGTGGCAGGAGCAGTGTGGGGTAAGCACCGCACGTTGGAGCTTTACCTGAACGTGATTGAGTGGGGAGAGGGTGTGTACGGTATTGAGGCCGCAGCTCAACACCATTACAGCAAGGGTGTTGCTTCCCTCTCAGCCTCGGAGGCTGCCGCGCTCGCAGCGATACTACCGGCACCCAGAACGAGCTCACCTCGGGAGCGCTCAGGGCTCGTCAAACGCAGATACCTACGTATCATGCGCGAGGCTCATACCGTGCGGTTGCCGAATTAGGGAACCTCGGATTCGCTCCTCCTGAGGTTGTAGGCACGCCCGCATCAGCGCCCGCCCGAGCCTCTTGATTTTCGTCACCCGTGTCATCGATTTGACAGGGGCTTGTGATGTAAGTATTTGAATATATTGACTCATAAGTGAGCACGCGTCTTGCAAGGAATGCCTGTGTGGAGGTGCAGGCATGAAGTTACTCGACGGCTTTTTTGACAAAACTATCGACGGGCTCACGAAGAGCATGGACCTGACCTGGAAGCGCAATCAGGCGTTGACGTCTAATATCGCAAACGCTGAGACGCCACAGTATCGGGCGGTTGACCTCACCTTCGGCAAAGAGCTCGAGCGCGCGTTTGGCAACAACCAAGAGAGTATCATGCGCACCAGCGGACAGCACCTCGATGTCGCTCAGAATCAGAGTGCACGCTTCGTTGGCGATTTTTCGGGACAGACCAAGCCCGATGGAAACAACGTAGATATCGATCTTCAGATGGGACGCTTGAACCAGAATAGCGGCGACTTCATGAGCGCTGCCCGGCTGATCCGTCGTCAGCTCGGAATGATTAAGAACGCAATAAGAGAGGGCCGATAACTATGTTCAATGCAATGGAGGTGCTGGCGAGTGGGATGGCGGTAGCGAGAACACGCGTTAATGTGCTGGCATCGAATATCGCCAACGCCGAGACCACCCGTACTGCAGATGGAGGGCCGTATAAACGGCGCGATGTGATACAGGTTGCAAAAGATGTTCCGGGAACCTTCTCCTCAGCTCTCGACCGGATGACACTGAAGAAGCCTGCTGTGGCTGCTGTGACCCTTGACGAGGCAGAGCCGCGTAAGGTGTACCAACCCGGACATCCCGATGCCGATACGCAGGGGTTCGTCGCGTATCCCAACATAAATGTCGTCACTACGATGTCGGATCTGATGACAGCAACCCGCTTGTATCAGGCCAACGTAACGGCAGTTGATGCAATCAAGGCGATGCGGGAAGAGGCTGGTCGCATCATCACAGCATAGACACCCTAGGCAGGAGAGCTCATGAGTATCGATAGAATCAACATCGCGTTACCGCAGATACCGGGCATACAGGGGATCGCCGAGAACAAGCCGTCGACGCCTACGACGGGTGCTCAGCAGGGGTCCTTCGCAGATGCTTTTAGTGAGGCACTCAAAGAGGTAAACGATCTTCAGAATAAGGCCGAGGAGCAGATCGAGGGGTTGACCCTCAAGAAGGACGGTGTGACATCCCACAGCGCCATGGTAGCGCTCGAAAAAGCAGATGTTGCCTTCCAGCTCATGTCGGCTATCCGGGGAAAGATTATCCGTGCCTACGAAGAGGTGATTCGTACTCAGGTTTGATGTTTTAGTGAGGTTTTGTGGCTTCTACGCTTGATCCGAAAGCTATTGTGATGCAGCTGTTTGAGGGGTACCTCAAACTTCCTCTGACGCAGAAGATCCTGTTTCCGCTCCTGACCGTGTTCTCAGTGGCGGCGGTGATCTATGTGTCGAAGATGGCGACTGATCCCGATTACACCATCTTGTATTCAGACCTCAGCACGGCAGACGCGGCTGGTGTTGTCGAGCGACTTAAGGAGCTCAAAATAGCCTACAAGATAGAGGGAAGCACTATCTCGATTAAACCGCCAGAGCAGGTACATGAGCTTCGTATGAGCCTCGCTGCCGAGGGGTTACCCAAGACGGGAACCGTTGGGTTCGAGCTGTTCGACGGCACAAATTTCGCCACCACGACGCTGGGCGAGATGGTCAAGAAGCAACGGGCTATCCAAGGAGAGTTGGAGAGAACAATTATGTCTCTGGACGCGGTTCTCTCGGCACGCGTTCACATATCGCAACCTGAAAAGACCATCTTTTCAAAACAAGCACAGGAGCCATCGGCCTCTGTCTTGCTGAAGTTGCGACCTGGTGGCGAGCTCGAGAAGAAGCAGATTCGAGGTATTGCTAACTTCGTAGCAGGCAGTGTCGAGGGACTCAAGCCTGAGCAGGTCACTATCATCGATGTCTTCGGCAATCTGCTTACACCGAAAGACCAAGAAGGTGAGGAGCTCGGTCCAGACGCTACAAGGCTGCAATACGCTCGGGAGGTCGAGAAGGGCTACATTCAACGGATCGAGGCGATGCTGGCGAAGGTTCTTGGCCCTGGCAAGGTCGTAGCGCGAGTTACCGCTGATATCGATTTCTCGATGAACGAGCGTGAAGAGGAGAGTTTTGATCCGGGCGGTAGAGTCTTGCGATCAGAGCGTAGTATTGAAGAGGGCACCGGTGCCTCGCAGCGTGGTGGCGTACCGGGAGTTGTTGCCAACCTTACAAACGATCCCAAACTACTTTCCCCACCTGAGGTGGGCTCGGAGCAGAGTGCTCGGAGGGAGAACGTCAAGAACTTTGAGGTGTCGAGGGCGGTGACCAAGAGTGCTCAAGCACGCGGGCGTCTCTTAAAGCTCTCTGCTGCGGTCTTAGTCGATGGACTGTATGAGGATGCAGCGCCTGCACAAGCCACTGAGGGTAAAGCTGCAACGAAACCGGTGAAGACCTTCAAGCCCCTTTCCCAAGAGATGTTGGCTCAGGTAGAGGGCATAGTAAAGACAGCGATCGGGTATGACACGACTCGTGGAGACACGGTGACTGTAGAGAACGTGCCGTTCTTCGTTCCTGATGAGAGCCTCGCGGCAGAGCTCGATAAGGCTTACAAAGAGGGGCAGTACTTTCGCTACGCGTCGCTCGCTATACCGTATCTGTGTGTGTTCCTCTTTTTCTTCTTCCTGCTTCGGCCGATGGTGAAGTTCCTGATTACGCCGACAGAAGCAGAGGTTGATTTAGCGCGACTCCTGCCGACAGGAATTCACGAGCTCGAGGCTGAGCTCGATGCAGAGAGGTCGAAGGCTTCTATCCCAGCTTTCGAGCCAGCAGTCGACCTGGAACAGCTCGGCGAGTTGATGTCTGAGAACTCAAGACTGGTGAAGGAGAATCCGCAGCAAGCTGCCCTCCTGATTCGCTACTGGCTCAATGATGGACGGCTCTAGGGAGAGCGTGAACTATGGATGCTGATTCAGAGATCACAAAGGAGAGCTCAGGTCTAACGGTTGAGACCTACAAGCCCACTAAGTATTCTGATACCGGGTGGCCGGTCGTTGGTGCCTTTGAGAACAACAACAGCTTCGTACCGATGGAGTTTCAGCGACTGACAAGGGAGGAGCTGGTATCAGACCCGATGTTCTCGGACTTCGGAGGGCGACTTGGGAATGCGAAGAGCCGCCGACACGGGCAGGGAAAGTCGAGTACATACTCTCCGACCCGTCGTCTGACTGAAGACGATATAGCGCAAGAAGTCGAACGGAGGTTGCAAGCGAGCCTTGCAGATCACGTTGCGCAAGTAGAGGCTGCACGTTTGCAGTCGTTCGAGGAGGGTAAAGCAGCTGCCTTGGTGGAGGCTGAAGAGCGGCAGAGGCAGATAGAGCAGCGTTACATAGGGGTGATCGAAGATATCGGTGCTCAGCTCAATGAGAGTATTGGAACGATTGAGCAACGAGCCCTCGACTTCGCTCTCGAGATATCCAACAAGCTGGTAGGCAGCATCGTGGATGTTAATCCCGAATATATTATCGAGATCATAAAAGAGGGTGTCGCACTCGCTGGCGGTGCAAAGATCAAGAGCATTAAGGTCAGCCCGCAGGATCTTGAGTTTCTTCGGCTATTGAACCCAGCCAAGGAGTTTAAGGAGTTCGACGGATCGTGGGACTTCGAAGGGGATGAAGGTATCAGGTCCGGGTGTATCGTTGAGATGGTAGGAGGAGTTGTTGATTACCAACTCGACAAGGCTTGGGAGCGTATTAAGGAGCAGGTAGTAAAGGTACGGTCGTGATGGAAGGGGTATTCGAGCGGGCCCATTCGGCGGTTCGGTTAGCAAGTAATTTCGAGATCCGTGGAGTTGTTACAGACGTTACAGGGCTCGTCATTGAGGGCTCTGGTCCCTTCGTCTCGGTGGGATCGCAGGTGATGGTGAGTAATGGACTCTCCTCCATACCAGCTCAGGTAGTAGGCTTTAAGGCTGATCGGGTGTTGATGATGCCGTTTGGTGAGGTTCACGGTGTTGCACCGGGGGCCACCATTACTGCGGGAGAGAGCCGTTCTGATGTATTCGTATCTGAGGCGCTTCTGGGTCGAGTCGTAGACGCACTCGGGAATCCTATCGATGGCATGACGTTGTCAAATCCTGAGGAGATGGTGTCGCTTTACAGGGAGCCCCCTAATCCAGTATCCCGTACTCGAATCTCGGACTGCTTTGATCTTGGCGTGCGGGCAATGAATGGGCTTCTCACGGTCGGGCAAGGTCAACGTGTGGCGATTATGGCGGGTTCGGGAGTTGGTAAATCAACCTTGCTCGGTATGGTGGCCAAACACTCCAACAGCGATGTTAACGTGATTGGATTGATCGGAGAGCGAGGACGCGAGGTGCGAGAGTTTATCGAGCGTGATCTCGGGCCTGAGGGGCTGGCGCGTTCGGTGGTTGTCGTGGCGACGGGTAATCAGTCGGCTCTTCTGAGAATTCGAGCGGCGTTTATGGCAACCGCGATCGCTGAGTTCTTCCGTGATAAGGGAAAAAAGGTCGTCTTGATGCTCGATTCCATAACCCGTTTAGCGATGGCTCAACGAGAGGTAGGTTTAGCGATCGGAGAGCCTCCGAGCACGCGCGGTTACACTCCATCGGTGTTCGCAATGCTGCCGAAACTGCTTGAAAGGGCGGGTACGAGTGCGGGGGAGGGAAGCATTACAGGCTTGTATACAGTACTCGTCGAAGGTGATGACATGAACGAGCCAGTGGCTGATACCGTGCGTGGTATCCTCGACGGGCACGTGGTGCTGAGTAGAAAGCTCGCAGGTCGCGGACACTTTCCAGCGATTGATGTTCTCCAGAGTATATCGCGGGTGATGTCCGACATCATCCCCAAAGAGGGTATGCAGTTGGCGGGGCAGATTCGAGAGATTATCGCCTCGTATCAGGATGCAGAGGACCTCATAACGATAGGTGCTTATAAACCAGGGCAGAATCCCCGAGTCGACCGAGCTGTGGAAAAGATCGAGGCGGTCAACCAATTTCTGCGCCAAAGCTCAGATGAGCCGACATCTCTTCAAGAGAGCTGGCAGATGATGGCTAACATCGTGAACGCATGAAACGTTTTAGCTTCCGATTGCAGAGAGTTCTTGAGATCAGGGAACGGTTCCGTGACGAGAGGCGTCAAGAACTTGTCCAGCGAAACTTCGAGCGCGACCACGAGCAACGAGTTTTAGAGGACTTAGACCAGGAATTTCTCCGTTCCAAGGTGCGTGAGGGTGGCACATATTCTGCAAGCGAACTCGTATTGATGGGCGACTACTCCCGCCGACTTGAGCAAGAGATAGAGCAACAGCGTGTCCGTGTGGTTGCGGCGGAGCAGGCAGCTGAGGAGGCTCGAGAGCGCTACATCGAGGCTAGTCGGGAGGCCAAAGCGCTCGAAAAACTTAAGGATAAGCGGCGCGTTGAGTATCAAGAGCAGGTGCTCAAGGAGGAAGGCAATCAACTGGACGAGCTAGCAGTCCAGAGGGCGGGTAGGAGAGCCCAGTCGGGCGTGTAGATGTAATGATTCACGGATGAAGATATGGCAGAGAAGAGATTAACACGAGAGCAGGCACGTGAGCTGTACGACGACCTTCACAAAGCGATGTCACAGATGATGCAGAAGCGCGGTGAGAAACCCGTAGTGCCCGCGACATCATCCAGTGCTCCAAACTCCAAGTTAGCCAAGGAGCTTGCTGACGCTCTCAAAGCTGGTTTAAACGGAAAGCCTGCACCGGCACCGCGCCCCACAAGGAGCGCAGAGTCAGCGCGTCGGGTTTCGGCACGGCCCCTAGCGGGAGCTCGTAGCACGGCCAGTGGAGGGCAGGCTCTGGCGATTGTATTTGTAGCAGTGTTCTGTTGCGCAAAGGTCGCGCTATCCGCTCTTGAGGCGAGTGGCATAGCGGAGGTAGAGCCGGTGCAAGCAACGGTGGTTGCGCCGGTCCCCGTGGGACCGCAATGGAGCAAGGAAGAGGTCAAGATACTGACCTCGCTCGACCACAGACGAGCCGAGCTTGAAGACAGGAGCGCTCGTATCGAGCAGAAAGAGATGGAGTTGAACGCCCGCGATCGTGACCTTGCCGGTCGACTCACGGAGCTGCGCGAGCTCACAGAACGACTCAAGATAGAGCGTGAGAAGGGAGAGAAACAACGCAACGGACAGCTCGATCAACTTGCAAACGTCTACGGTTCGATGAATCCCCCGGAAGCTGCGCACTTGCTCCAGCAGCTCGATGTACAGGTGGCCTTATCGCTTATTCAACGTATGCCAGAGAAACGCATCGGGCAGATACTGTCGTTGATGAACGCTCAAAGAGCTCTTGAATTAACGAATCTCTTGACCAAGAAGGGTGCTTAGGCACAGGACGATAAGCCACTTGCCGCTGGCGATACCGAAGGGCACACTGCACTACGTGGTATGAGAACGATCCTCTACATGGTGCTTGCGGCGCTGGTTTTATTGCCGGCTGGGGTAGTCTCTGAGGAGACTACGAGGTCTTCAGAAGGTGAACTTGACCGACATGCTCTTGAGGATCTCTTTATCCCTCGGAAGCCGATCCCACACTCCCTCCTCGGTGTAAACGCCTTTGCGAACGACCCCCGTTTTGGTTCTATCCGCAATCAGTTTCGTGAGGTCAAGGGCACCTTGCGAATACGACGGGTACGGATCTTATTTGCGTGGAATGACCAGGTTCAGCCTTCGCCCAGCGCAGAGCCGTTCTTTGGATTTTACGACGAAATAGTGCGCTCGCTACCCGTGGGGGTAGAGGCTACTGTGGTACTGACTGGAGTGCCTTCGTGGATGAGCGATTCACGCAATTGGATAGGAGGCGATCCGAGAGCAACCTTTGTTGAGTTGTGGGTAAAGAAAGTGATCGCCCGCTACCGTCGAAGAGGTCGGTTGACCGTTTACCAGATCTGGAATGAGCCTAACAATCCCGACCTTTCGGAAAATCAGACGCTGGATCTCCTGACGAAGCCGGTCAACTACGTCGATCTCCTTGCCAGGGCGCACACCGCTATCAAGGATTCAGCTCCGCGCAAAAAAGTGATAAATGCGGCGACCACAGCCATTGCACAGAACTTTCCCGAGACCCTTGAGTATAACCAGGCGATGGTAAGGGCTGGAATCCTCGCCTACACGGACGTATATGCGGTACACTACTATGGGAAGAGTGTTGAGCGGGTATTGCTACCTGGGGGAGTGGGTGACTTTCTTCAATCTCTTGGAAGGGAGATATGGATCACGGAGTCTGGTGTGCAAGGTGTCTCGAGACAGCTTGAGTATGCGGAACGGATTTTTCCTTTCCTGAAGGCTCAGATCCCGGCTATCGGGCGGATCTATTGGTACCAGTTCACCGAGGCCTCTCCAGCGGGAACGAGTTACGGCTTGCGTACGCTGACTGCGGGCTCTACCGTATCTGATTTATACGTAGCGTTACGTGATCGACGAAGAAGTGCTTGAGCATGGGGTGCAAAGATGAGTATTCCAAGAGGGTTCGCCCTGATACATCTCACGGTATGTGTTTTGAGCGTGGTAGGATGTAGTTCGCACCGTACGTTGACAGAACCTGGGGCTGTGCCTCCGATTAGCGAGGGGAGCGTATTGCATAGAGAAAGGGAGAGTCTGATCCTAAAGGCAGCGCATGACGAAATTGCGGTTCCTATCCGTATGGGGTTGCCGGTAGTGGTGCTTTTCCCCAAACCGATCCTGGCTGCTCTGCGTTCGAGTTGTGCGCCTCTTTCTGTTGGCCGAAACGCACACGCTCTATCGATTAAGCTTGAGAAACCCCTCGCTGACACAGCTCCTCTCTTATGGGTAGAGCTGGAGGACCACACCCTCTTCGCTCTTCGGCTCGCGCAACCGAAGAGCTCAAGGCCAGCGCGTGCGCGCATAGAGATACCAGATACGAGAGCGCAGAAAACCATACCACACAGGAGTGAAGGGTGTTGCGAATAGACCACCTGACCCTGGCTCAGGCGGGTGCCGGGGTTAGCTATGGTTGGTGAGCCACAATCACTTAGCGCGGGTCAGCTCGCGCGGATCAATGCGAGTTTTACAAGTCGTCGATGGTGTTGGGAGATCGCGTCTGGTGAGGCACATGCTAAGACCTGTCAGGAAGAGCTCGTCGTTCGGTTGCCTCACATCGCAACGTCTTCGTGGAGAGCGCGGTTTGACTTGGGCGGCATATACCTAGCTGGCACGCTAGCTCACCCTGATAGCGTGATCGCTCCGCCATGTCGTTTGGAGTACTATGAGCCAAACTTTGATGTCGAAGAGGGGGGAGTAGCGCCCTTTCCCAGATTTGACCCCTCAAGCGTACTTTTCTCTGATGAGGATGTAGGGGTGGTTTGTAAACCGCCGGGGCTGCCGACAACTGCGCCGCGTGATCAGATTCGTTTTAACCTTGTAAGGTACCTCGCTGATTATTTGGGAAGACCAGTACATGTACCTTCGCGCCTTGATGTGGGTGTGGGAGGGGTTATGCTCTTTTCACTGTCAGAGCGTATGAATCGCCATCTGCAGAAAGCATACGAAAAGAGGAGTGTCGAACGGTACTACGTAGCCGAGCTACCGGGTGTTCTCGGATGGCGGGAGCGTGAGGTAACTCTGCGCATAGCACGTGACCAGAGGCACGCAGTGCTTCGTAGGCCCGTAACAGAAGGAGGTGAGGATGCTCATACGCGATTGATTATGCTTGAGTCGTATGTGGACGGTAATGGGAACAGCACAAGCATAATCCAAGCGCAGCCGCTCACCGGCAGAACACACCAGATTAGGGTACATTGCGTTGCGGCAGGGATGCCGATTATCGGTGACCCTTTTTATTGGGAGTCTAACCATGGGGCATTCGATGCAGGTGGAATCAGACTCGCATCATATGCTGTTCGTTTCTATCATCCTTACAAGAGGGATTTGATGACCTTTGAGCTGCCAAAAGCTCACGGCATCAATTGGCTGCATCAGCTTGAGTGCGTCAGAGGTAGACCTGTAACGCCTCTGATGGAAATGGAACCCAGGCTATGCTAGCTAACTTGGTATCTGAGCCTTTTTAGGAAGGTACCATGGCAAGAAAGGGAAAACGCAGATACTTTAAGGCAGCTGAGAAGGTA
>Ga0169931_10002598_pt1 | contig 29284 bp, 28 predicted proteins | sample Kivu_15m_20L_FD_129675 | JGI IMG/M metagenome (GOLD analysis project Ga0169931, IMG submission 129675) | Freshwater microbial communities from Lake Kivu, Western Province, Rwanda to study Microbial Dark Matter (Phase II) - Kivu_15m_20L... | ecosystem: Environmental > Aquatic > Freshwater > Lake...
TATCCGGGCGCTCGCGAAGGCGCTCGAGGAACAGGGCTTGGAGGTCGTCGGCGGGTTCACCTACGTCGACGTGACCATGGTCGCGAACCAGGCCGCCCGGGCCTCGGCGTTCATCGTGTCGATCGACGACGAGGAGATCAACGAGGAGGGGCCCGAGAGCAACGCGATCCAGGAGCTCCGTCGCTTCATCCGCGAGACGCGCAACCGCAACGCCGACATCCCGATCTTCCTGTTCGGCGAGACCCGTACCTCGCAGCACATCCCCAACGAGATCCTGAAGGAACTCCACGGGTTCATCCACATGTTCGAGGACCCGCCGGAGTTCGTCGCGCGCTACATCACCCGCGAGGCGACGAACTACATGAATTCGCTCGCCCCGCCGTTCTTCAAGGCGCTGGTGCACTACGCGAACGACGGCTCGTACTCGTGGCACTGTCCGGGCCACTCGGGCGGCGTGGCGTTCCTGAAGAGCCCGGTGGGGCAGATGTTCCACCAGTTCTTCGGCGAGAACATGCTGCGCGCGGACGTGTGCAACGCGGTCGAGGAACTCGGCCAGCTGCTCGACCACACCGGGCCGGTCGCTGCGAGCGAGCGCAACGCGGCGCGCATCTTCAGCAGCGACCACCTGTTCTTCGTCACCAACGGCACCTCGACCGCCAACAAGATCGTCTGGCACTCGACGGTCGCCACCGACGACATCGTGCTGGTCGATCGAAACTGCCACAAGAGCGTGCTGCACGCGCTGATGATGACCGGCACGGTGCCGATCTTCCTGCAGCCCACGCGCAATCACCTGGGGATCATCGGTCCGATCCCGCAGGAGGAGTTCAGCGAGGACAGCATCCGGCGCAAGATCGAGGCCAACCCGCTGGTGCGCGACAAGTCCGCTCGCCCCCAGGTGATGACGATCACCCAGTCGACCTACGACGGCATCCTGTACAACGTCGAGACCATCAAGAACCAGCTCGGCGACTACATCGAGAACCTGCACTTCGACGAAGCCTGGCTGCCGCACGCGGCGTTCCATCCCTTCTATCACGAGATGCACGCGATCGGAGAGAACCGGCCCCGCTCGCAGACGGCGATGGTGTTCTCCACGCAGTCGGTCCACAAGCTGCTCGCCGGCCTGTCGCAGGCTTCGCAGATCCTCGTGCAGGAGGCGGTCGACCGGCGTCTGGACCGTCACCGCTTCAACGAGTCCTATCTGATGCACACGTCGACGTCGCCGCAGTACGCGATCATCGCGTCGTGCGACGTCGCCGCAGCGATGATGGAGCAGCCCGGCGGACGGGCGCTGGTCGAGGAGTCGATCTCCGAGGCGCTCGACTTCCGGCGCGCGATGAAGAAGGTCGACGACGAGTTCGGCGAGTCCTGGTGGTTCCGGGTGTGGGGACCCAAGGCCTTCGACCACGTCGGCGCCGGCCGGCGGGAAGAGTGGTTCCTGAAGGCCTCGGACAGCTGGCACGGGTTCGAGAAGGTCACCCCGGGCTTCAACATGCTGGACCCGATCAAGGCGACGATCGTCACGCCGGGCCTGGCGCTTGACGGTCGCTTCGCCCCGTGGGGGATCCCGGCGGCGCTGGTGACCAAGTACCTGGCCGAGCACGGGGTCGTCGTCGAGAAGACCGGGCTGTACTCGTTCTTCGTGATGTTCACGATCGGCATTACCAAGGGCCGCTGGAACACGCTGGTCACCGAGCTGCAGCAGTTCAAGATGGACTACGACTCGAACCAGCCGCTGTGGCGGGTGATGCCCGAGTTCGTCGCCAAGCACCCGAACTACGAACGGGTCGGGCTCCGCGACCTCGCACAGCAGATCCACGAGGAGTACCGCCGACACGACGTCGCGCGCGTCACCACCGACATGTACCTGTCGCGCATCGCTCCCGCGATGAAGCCGTCGGATGCGTTCGAGTGCCTCGCGCGCCGGCGGGTCGACCGGGTACCGATCGACCAGCTCGAAGGCCGGGTGACGACGATGCTGGTCACGCCCTACCCGCCGGGGATCCCTTTGCTGATCCCGGGCGAGCGCTTCAACACGACGATCGTCGAGTACCTGAAGTTCGTGCACTCGTTCAACGACCGCTTCCCGGGCTTTTCGACTGACGTGCACGGGCTGGTCGTCGAGACCGAACGCGGTGGCGCCACCCGGTACTTCGTCGACTGCGTCCGGAACTGAGCGCGGCCCGTCAGGCCGACGGCCGCTGAGTCGGCTCGTCGTCGATCACGAGCCGCGTTCCTGCAAGCACGTCGTAGAGCGCGCGCCGATCGCCGTCGAAGAGTGCCCAGGCGAAGGAAATCGGCAGCAGCAACAGGAAGATCGCGCCAAACGACGCGGCTGCGGCCATCGGCGCGAGGAGCAGCACGCTCGCGCACACGTAGCGCCAAGCCGCTCTGGGCGCGGACAGCGGGCGACCGGCACGGTCAACCAGCCGCATCGACACGGTCTTCATCGGCAGCGTGCGCCGACCGCCGCTCCAGAACCACACGAAGTAGGCGGCGAGCACCAGGAACAGGAACGCCTGGAAGCTCCACCGCAACGCGCCCGGGGCACCCCGGAACTGCAGCAGTGCCGAGAACCCGTAGCCGAAGAACACAACGACCCCGAACAGCACGACCGACTCGTACACCGCGCCCATGAAGCGGCGCCACACGCCCGCCGGTCGGTTCGGGGCGCTCCTCGGCGGGTTGTCTGGCGTCACCGGTCAGCGAGGCGACGTGGGCGCCCCGACGGTCGGGGAGACCTCGCTCGCCGGTACGGCCTGACCTCCGCCCGCGACCGGCGGTCGGACGGGCGCCCTACGGGGGAGCGGCTGTGCCGCTTCCTTCGCTAGCCCGGTCGGTGCCGCCGCCTGCCGTGCCGCGGTGCCGCGGCTGGCACCTGCCTCGTTCAGCACGGTGCGCTGGTCGGGCGTCATCGCCTGGTATCGCTCCCAGTCGGCGCGTCGGTCCTCGGCGGGCAGTTGCCTGGCCAGACGGTAGTTGCGGCGGGCGATGCGACGTTCCTCGGGGGTGAGCGCTGCCCATTCTGCGATTCGGCGCTCGATTCGGGCCTGCTCCTCGGGCTTCATCCGTGGAAACCGCCGCGCGAGGTCGGCCCAGGCGCGCTTCTCCTCGAGCGGCAGCGCGTTCCACTGCGGCTCGAACGGCGCGAGTACCTGCTGCTGGGCTGGGTTCAGGTCGGACCACAGCGGCTGAGCGAGTGGCAGCAGCGTCGGGCGTGCCGGTTGCGCACGCATGGCCGGCGCACCTGGCCGCTCGGCAGCGGGCGTACCCGACGCCGGTGCAGCCGGGGCCGTCTGGGCCGAGGCAGGCGTGCCGGGCGATCCGCCTGCAAGCGCGCCCGCGGGCTCGTTGGCGGCACCGTCTGCGCCTGCTGAGGCCGCAGAAGGGTTCGCCGCCGACGGCGGCGCGGACTGGACCGAGCCCGCTGGCGCTGTCGCAGCCGGTGCGGGCGAGGGGGCGGTCACCGTCGGGGACGTCGCCCCCGCCGGGGCCTCGCCCGCAGCGGCGCTCGCGGGCTCGGACGGGGCCCCCAGTGATACCGCAGGCGCGAGCACCAGCGCACCGGCGAGCATCGCTGCGGCGAGCGGCTCGCGGATCACTGCCGGGTGTTCCGCAGGTAGACGCCGAAGCCCTTGTCCGCGTAGGCGGAGACCGGCAGATCGTCGTCGCCGAGCACGAGTTCAGCGTCGATGTCGGCGGTGTCGGCGGCTCGCTGCGCGTCGTCCCAGAGCGCGATGCCGTACAGCGCGGCTGCCACCAGCAGCATCGGCAGGACTGTGGAGAGCACCCTGTAGAGGATCGACGGCTGACCGCCCGTCCACTCGGAGGACCCGTCCGCGGTTGCGACCGCCAGGGCGGCCTGCGGGGACGGCAGCGCGCGGGCGACCGCTGCGCTGCGGGCGCGCTCGAGCCGCTGGGTGATCCGGTAGGGCAGGCGCTCGGCGGATTCGTCGAGCGCACGTCGGAGGGTGTTCGCGAAGACCTGTTCGTTCATAGCGTGATTCCCTTGGCCTTCAGCGCCGCGGCCAGGGTATGGGTGGCCCGGGAACAGTGGGTTTTGACGCTGCCCTCCGAGCACCCCATGGCGATCGCGGTTTCCGCGACGTCCATCTCGTGCCAGTAACGCAGCACGAAGGCTTCGCGTTGACGCGCGGGCAGCTTCTGGATCTCCGTGTCGATCAGCCGCAGGATCTGGTCGCGCTCCACCTGCTGCGCTGCGCTCTCGCCCGCCCGGGAGTCGTCCTCGACCTTCAGGGACTCCATCGGGTCGCGCTCGACCCCGTCGTCGTCATCCGGCTGCAGCGACGACAGCAGCGTCGTCCACAGATTGCGCACCTTCTGACGGCGAAAGTGGTCGTGGATGACGTTCTGCAGGATCCGCTGGAACAGCAGCGGCAGCTCGGCGGGCGGCTTGTGCACGTACTTCTCGGTCAGCTTGTACATCGCGTCCTGCACGATGTCGAGCGCCGCATCGTCGTCGCGAACCGCATACACGGCTTGCTTGAAGGCCCGACGCTCGACCGACTCGAGGAAGTCCGACAACTCCTGCCGCGAGGCCATGCACCGTGTCCGTGCCCCAAACCAGCGCGCGATGCTAGCAGAAGCCGCGCCTTGACCGACCTGGGGCGCTGCATTACCCTCCGCCCATCCCCAGGCTCCATCGACGGCGCTCACCGGTGCCGGCGGCGGAGTCGTCGTCCTTTTTCGAGGCCGGCTGATCCAGGCGGCCAGGAACCAGGGAGCAGTGCCCGAGCGGCCTCCACGAGAGGGCGCAACGGCGTCCGATCAATTTTCCAGGCCCCGCACCGAGGCCTGCGTCGACGCGGCAATCCGGCCGAGTTGGCGCCGGCGGGTGGGTTCCCTGGGCTTGAATGGGACAGAACCCATGGAACTCAGCGGCGCAGAGATCGTCGTCCGGTGCCTTCAGGAAGAAGGCGTGGATCATGTCTTCGGATATCCCGGCGGCGCGGTCCTGTACATCTACGACGCACTTTTCCAGCAAGAGCGCGTCCACCACATCCTGGTACGGCACGAACAGGCGGCGGTCCACGCGGCGGACGCGTATTCGCGGTGCACGCAGAGGGTGGGCGTCTGCCTGGTCACCAGCGGTCCGGGCGTGACCAACGCGGTTACCGGTATCGCCACCGCGTACATGGACTCGATCCCGATGGTGATCCTGTCCGGACAGGTGCCGACGCACGCGATCGGCGAGGACGCCTTCCAGGAGTGCGACACGGTCGGCATCACGCGTCCGTGCGTCAAGCACAACTTCCTCGTGAAGGACGTCAAGGACCTCGCGACCACCCTGAAGAAGGCGTTCGTGATCGCCGCCACGGGGCGCCCGGGTCCGGTCCTCGTGGACATTCCGAAGGACATCACCCGCGCCCGATGCCGGTTCGAGTACCCGGCGGCAGTGCCGATGAGGTCGTACAACCCGGTGGTCAAGGGCCACCAGGGACAGATCCGCAAGGCGGTGCAGCTGCTGCTGCAGGCCGCGCGGCCGATGATCTACACCGGCGGCGGTGTGATCCTCGCAAACGCAGCCGACGAGCTCAATACGCTGGTCGACCTGCTCGGCTTCCCGTGCACCAACACGCTGATGGGTCTGGGCGGCTACCGGGCCAGCAGCGAGCGCTTCGTCGGCATGCCCGGCATGCACGGCACCTACGAGGCGAACATGGCGATGCAGCACTGCGACGTGCTGCTCGCCGTCGGCGCGCGGTTCGACGACCGCGTGATCGGCAACCCGAAACACTTCGCCCAGAACCCGCGCAAGATCGTCCACATCGACATCGACCCGTCGTCGATCTCCAAGCGCGTCAAGGTCGACGTGCCGATCGTCGGCGACGTGCGCGAATGTCTGAGCGAGCTGACTTCACAGCTTCAGTCGGCCTTGGGCACGGGCGCCCGGACGAGCAGGGCGGTGCAGTCCTGGTGGTCCCAGATCGAGACCTGGCGCGGCAAGGACTGCCTGAAGTATGACCGCGGCAACCGCGAGGTGATCAAGCCGCAGCACGTGATCGAGACGCTGTGGCGGGTGACTGGCGGTGACGCGTTCATCACGTCGGACGTCGGCCAGCATCAGATGTGGGCCGCGCAGTTCTACCGATTCGACAAGCCCCGTCGCTGGATCAACTCCGGGGGGCTGGGCACGATGGGCGTGGGGCTGCCGTACGCGATGGGGGTCAAGCTCGCACACCCGCAGGCGCAGGTGGCCTGTGTCACGGGCGAGGGCTCGATCCAGATGTGCATCCAGGAACTGTCGACCTGCAAGCAGTACGACCTGCCGGTCAAGGTGGTGAACCTGAACAACCGGTACCTCGGCATGGTTCGTCAGTGGCAGCAGATCGAGTACGGCAGCCGCTATTCGCAGTCGTACATGGATGCACTGCCCGACTTCGTCCGGCTCGCCGAGGCCTACGGACACGTGGGCGTACGGGTAGAGCGACCGGCCGACGTCGAGCCGGCGTTGCGCGATGCGTTCGGGCGCTACAAGGATCGTTTGGTGTTCCTGGACATCATCACCGACCAGACCGAGAACGTCTGGCCGATGGTGCAGGGCGGCAAGGGGCTCACCGAGATGATCCTGGGTTCCGAGGACCTGTGAGGCACGCGCGATGAGGCACATCATTTCGATCCTGCTCGAGAACGAGCCCGGCGCGCTGTCGCGCGTCGTCGGCCTGTTCTCCGCGCGCGGCTACAACATCGAGACGCTGACCGTGGCGCCGACCGAGGACCGCTCGCTGTCCCGGATGACCATCGCCACCTCGGGATCCGACGACGTGATCGAGCAGATCACCAAGCATCTGAACCGTCTGATCGACGTGGTCAAGGTGGTCGACCTGATCGAGACCCCGTACATCGAGCGCGAGCTGATGCTCATCAAGGTCCGGGCGGTCGGCAAGGACCGCGAGGAGATGAAGCGGATGGCCGACATCTTCCGCGGCCGCGTGATCGACGTCACCGACAAGAGCTACACGATCGAGCTGACCGGCGACGGCAGCAAGCTCGACGCGTTCATCGACGCGCTCGACGCCGCCGCGATCCTCGAGACCGTCCGCACCGGCGGCTGCGGCATCGCGCGCGGCGAGCGCGTTCTGAAGGCCTGAGTAACCGGCTCAACGACACCACCGACGACAGGGAAGGCAACACGATGAACGTCTACTACGACAAGGACTGCGACCTTAAGCTCATCAAGGGCCGCAAGGTCGCCATCATCGGCTATGGCTCGCAGGGCCACGCGCACGCGCAGAACCTCAACGATTCCGGCGTCAAGGTGACGGTCGGGGTCCGCAAGGGCGGCCCTTCGTGGGACAAGGTCAAGAAAGCCGGGCTGAAAGCTGCCGAGATCGGCGATGCGGTCAAGGGTTCCGACTTCGTGATGATGCTGATGCCGGACGAGCACATCGCCGCCACCTACCGCAGCGAGATCGAGCCGAACCTGAAGAACGGTGCGACGCTCGCGTTTGCCCACGGTTTCAACATCCACTACGGCCAGGTCGTTCCCCGCGACGACATCGACGTCGTGATGGTTGCCCCCAAGGCGCCCGGTCACACGGTGCGGTCGACCTATGCCCAGGGCGGTGGCGTGCCGATGCTGGTGGCGATCCACCAGGACCGCAGCGGCGCGGCGCGCGACCATGCGCTGTCCTACGCATGCGCGATCGGTGGCGGGCGTGCGGGCATCATCGAGACCAACTTCCGCGAGGAGACCGAGACCGACCTGTTCGGCGAACAGACCGTGCTGTGCGGCGGCACCGTCGAACTGATCAAGGCGAGCTTCGAGACCCTGATCGAGGCCGGCTACGCGCCCGAGATGGCGTACTTCGAGTGCCTGCACGAGCTGAAGCTGATCGTCGACCTGATCTACGAGGGCGGCATTGCGAACATGAACTACTCGATCTCGAACAACGCGGAGTTCGGCGAGTACGAGACCGGGCCGCGGCTCATCACCGCCGAGACCAAAGAGGAGATGAAGCGCGTGCTGGCCGACATCCAGTCGGGCGACTACGCGAAGCGCTTCATCCTCGAGAACCGTGCGGGAGCCCCGACGCTGCTGTCGAAGCGGCGCCTGATGGCCGAGCACCCGATCGAGCAGGTGGGCGAGCGGCTGCGCGCGATGATGCCGTGGATCAAGGCGAACAAGCTGGTCGACCGCACGCGCAACTGACGCGCGCGCGGGCGGTGCCGATGGCGGCCAACGACGACGCCGGGGACGGGCTCCGTCCGGTGCCCGCGGCACCGGTGGTCGGCGCGCCGGCGGAGGGCGGCGCGCCGGAGGCTCTGCATCCGGAGTGGCAGGACTGGCTCACCGCATCGCTGGTGCAGGGTGCGGGCGACGCGCAGCTGCTGTCGATGATGACCGGCGCAGGATTCGAGGCGGGGTACGCGCGGGTCACGGTGTCGGTGATGCGGTCGATGACCGAGCGGGTCCAGCGGCAGGATCCGTCGTTGCTGCGGCAGTACGAGGCGGATCGCATCCGGCTTCCGGCCGCGGGTACCCGCATGCGTGCCGCCGACCGCGAGATCCGGCTCGGGATGGTGCTCGCCAACCCGAACCTCGCGGTGATCGAGGACCTGCTGTCCGAGCAGGAGTGCGACAAGCTCGTGCAGCTGTCCCTCGGCCGGCTGAAGCGCTCCGAGGTGGTCGATCCGGGGTCGGGGCGGCTGGAGATCAGCGGAGTGCGGCGCAGCGAAGGCGCGCACTTCGGCTATGGCGAGAACGCGGTGGTCGCGCGCCTCGAGGCACGGATCGCCGCGCTGACCGGCCTCCCGATCCCGAACGGCGAGCCGCTTCAGCTGCTGCACTACCCGGCGGGCGGCGAGTACGAACCGCACCACGACTACTTCGACCCGGCCCGCGCAGGCGCGGCGCGGCAGCTCGCCCGCGGCGGGCAGCGCGTTGCCACCGTCGTGATGTACCTGCGCGAACCGCAGGAGGGCGGGGACACCTACTTTCCGGAGCTCGAACTGTCGGTGAGGCCGCGCAAGGGCTCCGCGGTGTACTTCGAGTACTGCAACTCGAACGGCGAACTCGACGCACGCTGCCTGCACGCCGGGATGCCGGTGATCCGGGGCGACAAGTGGATCGCCACGAAGTGGCTGCGCCAGTCGCCCTACGCGTCGGACTGACGGGACGCGTGCGGCGACTCGGGCACCGCGGTGGGCGCGGTGCGGTTGTGCGCCCGCGCGGGCACGGGTAGGCTGTCCTCACGATGGACGAACCCAAGCGCAGACGCTTCCGGCCGTTTCGTATCCCGCGTCCGGTGCGTCCCGTCGCCGCGCCGGCGGCCGACGCCGCGGTCCCCGGCAAGCCGCGCCACCGCGGCATCTACATCCTGCCCAATGCGTTCACGACCGCGAACCTGTTCGCCGGCTTCTTCGCGATCGTCCAGGCGATGAACGGACGCTTCGACGTCGCCGCCGCAGCGATCTTCGTGGCGATGGTCCTCGACAGCCTGGACGGGCGGGTCGCCCGGATGACGAACACGCAGAGCGTCTTCGGCGAGCAGTACGATTCGATGTCGGACATGGTCTCGTTCGGCGCGGCGCCGGCGCTGGTGGTCTACGAGTGGTCGCTGCGCGGCATGGGCAAGCTCGGGTGGCTCGCGGCCTTCGTCTACGTCGCCGGGGCCGCGCTGCGTCTGGCCCGCTTCAACGCCAACATCGGCGTAGTCGACAAGCGCTACTTCCAGGGGCTGCCCAGCCCGTCGGCCGCGGCGCTGGTCGCGGGCTTCGTCTGGATCACGACCGATCTTCGCGAGACGCGCTGGATCGAGTCGAGCGGCCACGATCTGCGCTGGTACGCGTGGGCGCTGACCCTGTACGCGGGCGTGACCATGGTGTCGAACGCGCCCTTCTACAGCTTCAAGGACCTGAACCTGCGCCGCAGCGTCCCGTACATGGCGGTTCCGCTCATCGTGCTTGCGTTCGTGCTCGTATCGTTCGATCCGCCGATCGTGCTGTTCTCGCTGTTCCTCGCCTACGCGGTTTCGGGCTACGTCGTGTGGCTGTGGCGCCGTCGCGGCGACGCCCGGCGCCAGCCGCCGCGGCCGCCGGGCGTCCCTCCGCCGAATTGACCCCCGGGCCCGCCGGGCCCTACAATCTAGAGTTTTTCCTTCAACGCCCTGCGTCCATGCCGGCATCCTTGGCCGTCCGTCGCCCGCCGCTCGTTCTGGGCAACTGGAAGATGAACTGCGACGTCGCGTTCGCGGAGCGTCTGCTCGCGGAACTGGTCGGCCAGGCGCCGCTTCCGGTCGAGGTGGGCGTGTGCCCTCCGTATCCGTACCTCGGTCTCGCGGCCGCCCGGCTCGCCGGCAGCGGCATCGGATGGGGTGCCCAGGACGTTGCCGCGCAGGCCGACGGGGCGTTCACCGGCGAGGTCTCCTCGACCATGCTGGCCGACCTCGGGTGCCGCTGGACGCTGGTCGGGCATTCCGAGCGGCGCACGCTGTTCGGCGAGACCGACGCGCTGGTCGCGGCCAAGGTCGCGCGGGCCCTCGCGGCCGGGCTGGTTCCGGTCGTGTGTGTGGGCGAGACCCGCGAAGAGCGCGAGCAGGGAGACACCGAAGCGGTTCTCTCCCGTCAGCTCGACGCGGTGACCGGCGAGCTCGCGCAGGCGGGCGGCCGGTTCGTGCTCGCCTACGAGCCGGTCTGGGCGATCGGCACCGGGCTCACCGCGACGCCGTCGCAGGCCCAGTCGGCGCACGCGTTCCTGCGGACGCGGCTGGTGCAGGCCGACGTGAGCGGCGCGGCGTCGGTCCGCGTGCTCTACGGCGGATCGGTGAAGGCATCGAATGCAGGCGCGCTCTTTGCGCTGCCCGACGTAGACGGCGGGCTGATCGGCGGTGCGTCCCTGGTCGGCGAGGAGTTCCTCGCGATCGTGCGCGCTGCGGCTCGGCGCTGCTGAGGTCCAACTCCACCGGCGGGTCGACGGAGATCCGCCCAGGCATCGAGGTTCGGTCACATGACGATACTTGCGACGATCGCGGTCGTGATCCAGGTGCTGAGTGCGATCGGCGTGATCGTGCTGGTGCTGCTGCAGCATGGAAAAGGCGCCGACATGGGTGCGGCCTTCGGTTCGGGCTCGGCGGGCAGCCTGTTCGGCTCGTCGGGATCGGCGAACTTCCTCAGCCGCATGACCGCGGTGCTGGCGACGGTCTTCTTCGTCTGCACGCTGGCGCTCGCCTTCTTCGCGAACACGCGCACCGTGGCCCGCGACCCGGGCAGCGTGATGGACCGTGCCGCGCCGTCGGCGCCTGCATCCCCGGCGCCGGGGGCTGCGCCCAGCCCGTCTGATGCGACGCAAAAAAGTGGCGGCGCCGGCGATATCCCGAAGTGAGATCGCGCTAGAATTATGGGCTGAGCCGACGTGGTGGAATTGGTAGACACGCTATCTTGAGGGGGTAGTGGCGAAAGCTGTGCGAGTTCGAGTCTCGCCGTCGGCACCAGAATCGCCCGGGCCCGAGCCCGGCCCAAGCGTCGGTACCAATCCGTCGTGAGCAGGTTCCCGGCCCCCCGCCGTCGCGGAGCGGCCGGTCCACGGATCCGTGGCGGACGCCGCCTCGGTACCGACTGCCGCGGGCGGCCGGGTGGCGACGCATCAGGAACGCACCGTGAACCTCGAGAACTACCTTCCCGTGCTTCTGTTCATGCTGGTCGGCGCGGGCGTCGGCGTCGCGCCGATGGTGCTGGGCAGGCTGCTCGGTCCGTCCCGTCCGGACCCGGAAAAGCTGTCCCCCTACGAGTGCGGATTCGAGGCGTTCGAGGACGCCAGGATGAAGTTCGACGTCCGCTACTACCTGGTCGCGATCCTGTTCATCCTGTTCGACCTGGAGATCGCGTTCCTGTTCCCGTGGGCGGTGGTGCTCGGAGAGATCGGGTTCTTCGGCTTCATGTCGATGATGGTGTTCCTGGCGATCCTGGTCGTCGGGTTCGTCTACGAGTGGATGAAGGGCGCGCTGGACTGGGAGTGACGGTCTCGCCCGGCGTCTCGCCGCCGCGAGGTGCCGGATCGATCCGCGGCGACCGCAGCACGGGCCGTTCCGGGGTCGCCCCCGGATCGCCGGACGCGGGTCGTTGCGCAGGTGCAGGTGAAGGACGATGAGCATCGAAGGCGTACTGAACGAAGGCTTCGTCACCACGAGCCTCGACAAGCTGATCAACTGGACGCGCACCGGTTCGATGTGGCCGATGACGTTCGGGCTCGCCTGCTGCGCGGTCGAGATGATGCACGCCGGTGCGTCGCGTTACGACCTCGACCGGTTCGGCGTCATGTTCCGCCCGAGCCCCCGGCAGTCGGACGTGATGATCGTTGCGGGCACGCTGTGCAACAAGATGGCGCCGGCCTTGCGCAAGGTCTACGACCAGATGCCCGAGCCGCGCTGGGTCGTGTCGATGGGTTCGTGCGCCAACGGCGGCGGCTACTACCACTACTCGTACTCGGTGGTCCGGGGTTGCGACCGCATCGTCCCGGTCGACATCTACGTGCCGGGCTGTCCGCCGACCGCCGAGGCGCTGCTGTACGGACTGCTGCAATTGCAGAACAAGATCCGGCGAACCAGCACGATCGCGCGCTGAGGGCCGCCGATGACTCCGCTCGCACTCCTGAAGCAGACCGTGACGGACGTGCTCGGCACGCGCGCTGTGGCGCTGCTCGAGCAGCGCGGCGAGCTCACGCTCACGGTCCGGGCCGAGGACCACGTCGGCGTGGCCGCCGAACTCCGGGATCACCCGGGGCTGAGGTTCGACACCGCGCTCGACCTGTGCGGGGTCGATTACCTCGACTACGGCGGTGGGGGTCGCGACGGGACCCGATTCGCCGTGGTGCTGCACCTGCTGTCGGTCGAGCTGAACCAGCGGCTGCGCGTGCGCACGTTCTGCCCGGACGACGACCTGCCGGTGGTGGCTACGCTCACCGAGGTGTGGCCGTCGCTCGGGTGGTTCGAACGCGAGGCGTTCGATCTGTACGGGATCGTGTTCGAGGGGCATCCGGACCTGCGCCGTATCCTCACCGACTACGGGTTCGTCGGGCATCCGTTCCGCAAGGACTTCCCGGTGTCGGGCTACGTCGAGATGCGGTACGACCCCGAGCAGCGGCGCGTGATCTACCAGCCGGTGAGCATCGAGCCGCGCGAGATCGTCCCGCGGGTCATCCGCGAGGAAGGCTACGGCGTCGGGCGCTGACGCCGACAGCGCACGGACACGACTGACATGGCCGAGATCAAGAACTACACGCTCAACTTCGGACCGCAGCATCCGGCCGCCCACGGCGTGCTGCGCCTGGTGCTCGAGCTCGACGGTGAGGTGGTGCAGCGGGCCGATCCGCACATCGGACTGCTGCATCGTGCAACCGAGAAGCTCGCCGAGACTCGAACGTTCCTGCAGACGCTGCCGTACATGGACCGCCTCGACTACGTGTCGATGATGTCCAACGAACACGCGTATGTGCTTGCGATCGAGAAGCTGCTGGGCGTCGAAGTCCCCGAGCGGGCGCAGTACATCCGCGTGATGTTCGACGAGATCACGCGCATCCTGAACCACCTGCTGTGGATTGCCGGGCACTCGCTGGACGTCGGTGCCATGACGGTCTTCCTGTACGCGTTCCGCGAGCGCGAGGACCTGATGGACTGCTACGAGGCGGTGTCGGGCGCGCGGATGCACGCCGCCTACTACCGGCCGGGGGGCGTGTACCGGGACCTGCCGGACCGCATGCCGCAGTACTCGGCGAGCAAGGTGCGCAACGAGCGGGCGATCGCCGAGCTCAACCGCGACCGCCAGGGCTCGCTGCTCGACTTCGTCGAGGCGTTCACCGAGCGCTTTCCCGGGTGCGTCGACGACTACGAGACCCTGCTGACCGACAACCGGATCTGGAAGCAGCGACTCGTGGGGATCGGCATCGTGTCGCCCGAGCGAGCCAAGGCGCTCGGGTTCACCGGCCCGATGCTGCGTGGCTCGGGCGTCGAGTGGGACCTGCGCAAGACCCAGCCCTACGAGGTCTACGACCGGATGGACTTCGACATCCCGGTCGGGCGCAACGGCGACAGCTACGACCGTTACCTGGTTCGGGTCGAGGAGATGCGCCAGAGCAACCGCATCGTGCGCCAGTGCGTCGACTGGCTGCGTCGCAACCCCGGGCCGGTGATCACCGGGGACCACAAGGTCGCGCCGCCGTCGCGGGTCGCGATGAAGTCGAACATGGAGGAGCTGATCCATCACTTCAAGCTCTTCACCGAGGGGATGCACGTCCCCGAAGGCGAGGCCTACGCCGCGGTCGAGCACCCCAAGGGCGAATTCGGCATCTACCTGGTGAGCGACGGTGCGAACAAACCGTACCGGCTGAAGATCCGCGCGCCCGGATTTCCCCACCTGCAGGCGCTCGACGAGATGGCGCGCGGGCACATGCTCGCAGACGTCGTCACGCTGATCGGGACCCAGGACATCGTGTTCGGCGAGATCGATCGATGAGCCTGCTCTCCGAAGCCGCACGCGCGCGCATCGACCGCGAGATCGCGAAGTTCCCGCCCGACCAGAAGCAGTCGGCCGTGATGGCGGCGCTCGCGATCGGGCAGGACGAGCACGGCCGGGTGTCGTCCGAGCTGGTCGACGAGGTCGCCGAGGTCCTGCAGATGACGCCGATCGCGGTGTGGGAGGTCGCGACCTTCTACAACATGTACAACCGGGCCGAGCGTGGCCGGTTCCGGCTGGCGGTCTGCACCAACCTGCCGTGTGCGCTCAGGGACGCGGAGAAGGCCGCGAAGTACCTTCAGGCGCGACTGGGGATCGGCTTCGGCGAGACCACGCCGGACGGCCGCTTCACGCTGATCGAGGCCGAGTGCCTGGGCGCGTGCGGGGACGCGCCGGTGCTGCTGGTCAATAACAAGCGGATGTGCAGCTTCATGGGAAGCCAGCGGCTCGACGCGCTGATCGACGAGTTGAACAAGGCCTGAGGGTCAGGAGCCACGACGACATGGGTGCGAACGACTTCCGCGAGGCGCTGTCCGACGTGAGGGTGCAGGAGACCTGCTTCCACGGCAGGCACATCTCGCCGCAGATCTACGCCGGCCTCGCGTCGCCTGACAGCTGGCGTCTGAACGACTACGTCGCGCGCGGCGGCTACGAGGCATTGCGCAGGATCCTCTCGGAGGGCATGACCCCCGAGCAGGTGATCGCCGAGGTCAAGGCATCCGGGCTGCGCGGGCGGGGCGGTGCGGGTTTCCCGACCGGGCTGAAGTGGAGCTTCATGCCCCGGCAGTTCCCCGGCCAGAAGTACCTCGTGTGCAACTCCGACGAGGGCGAGCCCGGCACCTTCAAGGACCGCGACATCCTGCGCTATAACCCGCACATCGTGATCGAGGGCATGGCGATCGCCGCCTACGCGATGGGCATCACCGTGGGGTACAACTACATCCACGGCGAGATCTGGGAGACCTACGAGCGCTTCGAGGCGGCCCTCGAGGAGGCGCGCGCGGCGGGGTTCCTGGGCGAGCGCATCCTCGGCTCCAGCTTCTCGTTCCAGCTGCACGCGTTCCACGGCTTCGGCGCGTACATCTGCGGCGAGGAGACCGCGTTGCTCGAGTCGCTCGAGGGCAAGAAGGGCCAGCCGCGATTCAAGCCGCCGTTTCCCGCGAGCTACGGGCTGTACGGCAAGCCGACGACCATCAACAACACCGAGACCTTCGCTGCGGTCCCCTGGATCATCCGCAACGGCGGCAAGGCGTTCCTGGAGGTCGGCAGGCCGAACAACGGGGGCACCAAGATCTTCTCGGTCTCGGGCGACGTCCAGCTGCCCGGCAACTACGAGGTCCCGCTGGGCACTTCGTTCGCGAAGCTGCTCGAGCTCGCGGGCGGCATGCGTGCCGGGCGCCGTCTGAAGATGGTGATCCCGGGCGGCTCCTCGATGCCGGTGCTGCCGGCCGAGATCATGATGGCCACCGACATGGACTACGACTCGATCGCCAAGGCTGGCTCGATGCTCGGGTCCGGCGCGGTGATCGTGATGGACGACACGCGTTGCGCGGTCAAGTCGCTGCTGCGTCTGTCCTACTTCTACTACGAGGAATCCTGCGGCCAGTGCACGCCGTGTCGCGAGGGCACCGGCTGGCTGTGGCGGATGGTCCGCCGCATCGAGCACGGCGAGGGCACGAAGGACGATCTGGTGCGGCTTGCCGAAGTCGCTGACAACATCCAGGGCCGGACCATCTGCGCGCTCGGCGATGCGGCCGCGATGCCGGTCAAGGCGTTCCTGAAGCACTACTGGTCCGAGTTCGAGCACCACGTCGAGCACAAGCGCTGCGTGGTGCCCGCGTACGTCTGAGGCAGCATGGTCGAAATCGAGATCGACGGCAGGAAGGTCGAGGTGACCGAGGGCAGCATGGTCATGCATGCGGCCAATGCCCTCGGCGCCTACGTGCCGCACTTCTGCTACCACAAGAAGCTGTCCATCGCCGCGAACTGCCGGATGTGCCTGGTCGAGGTCGAGAAGGCGCCCAAGCCCTTGCCGGCGTGCGCGACGCCGGTCTCGCAGGGCATGAAGGTCTGGACCAAGTCGGACAAGGCGGTGAAGGCCCAGAAGGGCGTGATGGAGTTCCTGCTGATCAACCATCCGCTCGACTGCCCGATCTGCGATCAGGGCGGCGAGTGCCAGCTGCAGGACCTGGCGGTCGGATACGGGTCGTCGAGCTCGCGCTACACCGAGGAGAAGCGAGTCGTCTTCCACAAGTCGGTGGGTCCGCTGATCTCCGCCGAGGAGATGACCCGCTGCATCCACTGCACCCGATGCGTGCGTTTCGGCCAGGAGGTCGCGGGCATCATGGAGCTCGGAATGGCCGGGCGCGGCGAGCACTCCGAGATCATGAGCTTCGTCGGCCGCGGCGTGGAGTCCGAGCTGTCGGGCAACATGATCGACGTGTGCCCGGTCGGAGCGCTCACCAGCAAGCCGTTTCGCTACAGCGCGCGCACCTGGGAGCTGTCGCGCCGCAAGTCGGTCGCGGCGCACGACTCGCTGGGCTCGAACCTGGTCGTCCAGGTCAAGCAGGACACGGTGATGCGCGTGCTGCCCTTGGAGAACGATCAGGTCAACGAGTGCTGGTTGTCCGATCGGGACCGCTTCTCGTACGAGGGGCTGAATTCTCCCGAGCGGATCGAACGGCCGATGCTCCGTCAGGACGGCCGATGGCAGGAGGTGGACTGGCAGACGGCGCTCGACTACGCAGCGCGTGCGCTGTCCGACGTTCGGGCGCGCCACGGCGCGGCGTCGATCGGCGCGCTCGCCTCGCCGCAGGCCACCGTCGAGGAACTGCACCTGTTCGCGTCGCTCGCGCGGGGCCTCGGCACCGAGAACGTCGATTGCCGCCCTCGGATCGCCGACCCGTCGCTCGCCGCCCGCCAGAAGGGGGTGCCCTGGCTGGGCATGCCGGTGCGGGCGGTCGGCGCACTGGATCGGGTGCTGCTGGTCGGTTCGTTCCTGCGCAAGGACCATCCGCTGCTGGCGTCGCGGGTGCGTGCGGCGGTCAAGCGCGGTGCCCGCGTCGCGGTGCTGCACGCGTGCGACGACGACCTGCTGATGCCGGTCGCGGTCAAGGCGATCGTCGCGCCGTCGCGCTGGGCCGACCTGCTGACCGGAGCCCGGGTCGCGCTGCTGCAGTCTCGCGGCGAGGCGCTGCCCACCGAGCTCGCGTCGGTCGTACCGGATGACGGCGCTCGGGCGCTGGCCGCAACGCTGTCGCAGGGCAGCGCCAAGGCCGTGCTGCTGGGCAACGCGGTCGGACAGCACCCGCAGGCCGCTCGGATCGCCGCGGCGGCGCAGGCGCTCGCCGATGCCGCCGGGGCGACGCTCGGCTGGCTGGTCGAGGGCGCGAACGCGGTGGGCGGCGCGCTCGCGGGTGCGCGGCCCGGCCCGGGTGGGCTGGACGCCGCGCAGATCATCGCGCAGCCGCGGCGCGCGTACCTGCTGCTCGGCATCGAGCCCGCGCTCGATCACGGCGATCCGGCGACTGCGTGCGAGGCGCTCGCCGCGGCGGACGCGGTGATCGCGCTGACCGCGTTCCGCTCGGCCGATCTCTTGCAGCATGCCGACTGCCTTCTTCCCGTGACTCCCTTCACTGAGACCGCCGGCACCTTCGTCAGCTGCGAGGGTCGGGTGCAGTCGTTCAGCGGCGTGGTGCGCCCGCGCGGCGAGGCCCGGCCGGCGTGGAAGGTGCTGCGCGTGCTCGGCAACCTGCTGCAGCTTGCGGGCTTCGATCAGCAAAGCGCCGAGGAAGTGCGGGCGCGCGCACTGCCGGCCGATTACGCCGCGCGCCTGTCGAACGCGTTGAGCGACGAACCGTCGCCCGTGCCGCCGCCGGCCGCGGAGCCGCTGCAGCGGGTTGCGGACGTGCCGATCTACGCGTGCGACCCGATCGTGCGTCGTGCACCGAGCCTTCAGCAGACGCGGGACGCCCGGCCGCCGGCTGCGCGGATGAACGCGCGCACGCTCGCGGCACTCGGGCTCGCGGACGGCGTCGCGGTCCGGATCCGTCAGGGCGAGGGGACCGAGGCGCTGCTCGCCGCGGAGCTCGACGAGCGGCTCGCCGACGGCGTCGTTCGCGTGGCCGCAGCCCATGAGTCGACCGGCCGGCTCGGGCCGATGTTCGGTCCGATCCGCGTGGAGCGCGCCTGATGGACTGGATCGGCAACCTCGCGACCCATGGGCAGTCGCTGCTCGGCGGCGCCTGGCCCGTGGTGTGGATCCTGCTGAAGATCGTCGCGGTGGTCGCACCGCTGATGATCTGCGTCGCCTATCTGACGCTCTGGGAGCGCAAGTTCATCGGCTACGTTCAGCTGCGACTCGGGCCGAACCGGGTCGGCCCGTTCGGCCTGCTGCAGCCGATCGCCGACGGCATCAAGCTGATCTTCAAGGAGCTGATCCTTCCGACCCAGGCGAGCCGGGGCCTCTACCTGCTCGGGCCGGTCATGACGATCATGCCGGCGCTCGCCGCCTGGGCGGTGATTCCGTTCGGCCCGGACCACGCGCTCGCGAACGTCAACGCGGGCCTTCTGCTGCTGCTCGCGATCATGTCGCTCGAGGTCTACGGCGTGATCCTCGCGGGCTGGGCGTCGAACTCGAAGTACGCGTTCCTCGGCGCGCTTCGGGCGTCGGCCCAGATGGTGTCATACGAGCTGGCGATCGGTTTCGCGCTCGTGGTCGTGCTGATGGTGTCCGGCAGCCTGAACCTGACCGCGATCGTCCAGGGGCAGAACGAGGGCACGTTCGCGGCGATGGGGCTGAACTTCCTGTCTTGGAACTGGCTGCCGCTGCTGCCGATCTTCGTCGTCTACTTCATCTCGGGAGTCGCCGAGACCAACCGCCATCCGTTCGACGTGGTCGAGGGCGAGTCCGAGATCGTGGCTGGCCACATGATCGAGTACTCGGGCATGGGGTTCGCAATCTTCTTCCTGGCCGAATACGCGAACATGATCCTGATCTCGGCGCTGGCCGCGATCATGTTCCTCGGCGGCTGGGCCCCGTTCTTCTCGCTCGGTCTCGAGCTCGGCCCGCAGTGGTTCTGGGACTGGTTCTGGCTCTTCCTGAAGACCTTCCTGCTGGTGACCGTGTTCGTGTGGATCCGTGCGTCGTTCCCCCGGTACCGCTACGACCAGATCATGCGTCTGGGCTGGAAGATCTTCATCCCCGTCACCCTCGTGTGGCTGGTCGTGGTCGCGGTCTGGATGCAGACCCCGTTCAACATCTGGGACTGATCGCCGCAGCGTGCCCGTCATGGAAACCCTCAAGGACTTCGTCAAGAGCTTCATGCTGCTCGAGCTGCTGAAGGGCCTGCGCCTGACCGGCTCGCAGCTGTTCGCGCGCAAGATCACCGTGCAGTTCCCTGAGGAGAAGACCCCGTACTCGCCCCGGTTCCGCGGACTGCACGCGCTGCGTCGCTACCCGAACGGCGAGGAGCGCTGCATCGCCTGCAAGCTGTGCGAGGCGGTCTGCCCGGCGCTCGCGATCACGATCGAGTCGGACGTCCGTGCGGACAACGGCACGCGTCGGACGACCCGCTACGACATCGACCTGACCAAGTGCATCTTCTGCGGATTCTGCGAGGAGTCCTGCCCCGTGGACTCGATCGTCGAGACCCACGTTCTCGAGTACCACGGCGAGAAGCGCGGCGACCTGTACTTCACGAAGGAAATGCTGCTGGCGGTGGGCGACCGGTACGAGAAGCAGATCGCCGAGGCGCGCGAAGCCGACGCGCGCTTCCGCTGACCGGAACGCTCCGAACGACCCGAGACGATCCTGTGGACCCCACTGCCTTCCTCTTCTACCTGTTCGCTGCGGTCACCGTATTCTCGGCGCTGCGGGTCATCACGGCACGCAATCCGGTGCACGCTGCGCTGTTTCTGGTGCTGACCTTCTTCTCGGCCGCCTCGATCTGGATGCTGCTCAAGGCGGAGTTCCTCGCGATCACCCTCGTGCTGGTCTACGTGGGCGCGGTCATGGTGCTGTTCCTGTTCGTGGTGATGATGCTCGACATCAACGTCGACCGGATGCGCCAGGGGTTCTGGAGGTCGATGCCCGTAGCTGCGTTCGTCGGCGCGGTGATCGTCATCGAACTGGCGCTGGTGCTCTGGGGGCAGTTCGCGAGCGTGCGTTCCGCCGATGCGCCTCGGCTGCCGGCCGACTACGACAACACGAAGGCCCTCGGCCGCCTGATCTATACCGAGTACGTGTATCCGTTCGAGATCGCCGCGGTGATCCTGCTGGTGGCGATCGTCGCGGCGATCGCGCTCACGCTGCGCCGCCGCACCGGGGTCAAGCATCAGAATCCGTCGGAGCAGGTCCGGGTCAGGCGCGAGGACCGGGTAAGGCTGGTTCGGATGCCGGCGGCCAAGGCCGCGCCCGACGGCGAGACGCCCAAGTCATGACCATCACCCTGGCCCACTACCTCGTGCTTGGCGCGATCCTGTTCGCGATCAGCGTGGTCGGTATCTTCCTCAACCGGCGCAACGTGATCGTCATCCTGATGGCGATCGAACTGATGCTGCTCGCGGTGAACCTGAACTTCGTCGCGTTCTCCCACTTCCTCGGCGACGCCGCCGGGCAGATCTTCGTGTTCTTCATCCTGACCGTGGCTGCGGCGGAGTCTGCGATCGGCCTGGCGATCCTGGTGGTGCTGTTCCGCAACCTGGAAACCGTCAACGCTGAGGACCTCGACGCGCTCAAGGGCTGACCGGCGCACCGGCGAAGACGACCTCGATGATGAAGACCGCGTACCTGCTCGTTCCGTTCGCGCCGCTGGCCGGTGCGATCCTCGCCGGCCTGTTCGGGCGCGTGCTCGGACGTACCCTGACCCATTGGGTCACGATCGCCGGGGTGTTCGTCTCGTTGATGGGCTCGCTTTGGGTGCTGCGCGACGTGATCGCAGGCAACACGTTCAACGGGCCGCTGTACGTGTGGTCGCTGGCCGGAGGGGTCGAGTTCGAGATCGGATTCCTGATCGACTCGCTGACCGCCACGATGATGTGCGTCGTGACCAGCGTCTCACTGATGGTGCACGTCTACACCATCGGCTACATGAAGGACGACCCGGGTTACCAGCGGTTCTTCGCCTACATCAGCCTGTTCACCTTCTCGATGCTGATGCTGGTGATGTCGAACAACTTCCTGCAGCTGTTCTTCGGCTGGGAGGCGGTCGGCCTGGTCTCGTATCTGCTGATCGGATTCTGGTACACGCGGCCGACGGCGATCTACGCGAACCTGAAGGCGTTCCTGGTCAACCGCGTCGGCGACTTCGGATTCCTGCTCGGCATCGGTCTGGTGCTCGCGCATTTCGGCAGCATGGACTACGCAGAGGTGTTCGCCGCGGCCCCCGGCCTGGCCGACCGGACGATCGACCTCGTGGGCACCGAGTGGTCGCTGCTGACCGTCGCCTGCATCTGCCTGTTCGTCGGGGCGATGGGTAAGTCGGCCCAGTTCCCGCTGCATGTGTGGCTGCCCGACTCGATGGAGGGTCCTACGCCGATCTCGGCGCTGATCCATGCGGCCACGATGGTGACCGCCGGGATCTTCATGGTCGCGCGGATGTCGCCGCTGTTCGAGCTGTCCGACACCGCGCTGTCGTTCGTACTGGTGATCGGCGCGACCACCGCGCTCTTCATGGGCTTCCTCGGCATCGTCCAGAACGACATCAAGCGGGTGGTCGCGTACTCGACGCTGTCGCAGCTCGGCTACATGACGGTGGCACTCGGCGCCTCGGCGTACTCGGTGGCGATCTTCCACCTGATGACCCACGCCTTCTTCAAGGCGCTGCTCTTCCTCGCTGCCGGCAGCGTGATCATGGGAATGCATCACGAGCAGGACATCCGCCACATGGGCGGCCTGCGCAGGACCATGCCGATCACCTGGATCACCGCGCTTCTGGGATCCCTGGCGCTGATCGGCACGCCCTTCTTCTCCGGGTTCTACTCGAAGGACATGATCATCGAGGCGGTCAGGCACTCGACGATCGCCGGCAGCGGCTTCGCGTACGCATCGCTGATGGTCGGCGTGTTCGTCACCGCGTTCTATTCGTTCCGGATGTACTTCCTGGTCTTCCACGGCAAGGAGCGTTTCGATCCGAAGGGGCGGGCCCACGACGGGCACGGTCACGACGACCACGGCCATGCCGGGGGGCCGCCGCACGAGAGCCCCGCCGTCGTCACCCTGCCGCTGATCCTGCTCGCGATCCCCTCGGTGCTGATCGGGCTGTACACGATCGGACCGATGCTGTTCGGTGACTTCTTCAAGGGCGTGCTCCACGTGGACGCCGTGCGCCACCCGGCGATGTCCGAACTCGCGGGCGACTTCCACGGCTGGTTTGCCCTCGGCCTGCACGCGCTGGTCACTCCGGTATTCTGGCTCGCGGTCGCTGGGGTCGCCGCCGCCTACTACGGGTACCTGATCAACCCGTCGCTGCCCGAGACGATCGCTCGCCGGTTCTCGGGCGTGCATCGGCTGCTCGAGAACAAGTACTACCTCGATCGGATCAACGAGGTGGTCTTCGCGGCCGGTTCGCGGCGGCTCGGCAACGGGCTGTGGAAGGTGGGCGACCAGGCGCTGATCGACGGCGTCCTGGTCAACGGCAGCGCGCGGCTGGTCGGGTGGTTCGCCGGGCTGCTGCGCTGGATCCAGTCGGGCTACGTGTACCACTACGCGATCGCGATGATCGTCGGCGTCGCGCTGCTGGTGATGTGGTTCGTCCTGCTGGTCAAGCGCTGAGGCGGGACGACGGACGAACGACGAGATGAACACGACCGTGTCCTTCCTCAGTGCCGCGATCTGGATTCCGATCCTCACCGGCCTGTTCGTGATGGCGTTCGGCAACGACCGCAACGCGGGCGTGGTGCGAGGGGTCTCCCTCGCCGGCGCGCTGCTCGGGCTGCTGGCCACCGTGCCGCTCTACACCCGGTTCGACGAGTCCAGCGCCGAGATGCAGTTCGTCGAGCGATTCGTCTGGATCGAGCGCTTCGGCGTGCACTACTACCTGGGCGTGGACGGTCTGTCGGTGTGGTTCGTGCTGCTGACCGCGTTCATCACGGTGATCGTCGTGGTGGCCGGCTGGGAGGTGATTGCAGAGCGCGTCGCGGGGTACATGGCGTCGTTCCTGATCCTCTCGGGCCTGATGATCGGGGTGTTCTGCGCGCTCGACGGGCTGCTGTTCTACGTGTTCTTCGAGGCGACGCTGATTCCGATGTACGTGATCATCGGCATCTGGGGCGGGCCGAACCGCGTCTACGCGGCGTTCAAATTCTTCCTGTACACGCTGCTCGGTTCGCTGCTCACGCTGGTCGCGGTGTTGTACCTGTACACGAAGTCCGGGTCGTTCTCGATCCTCGACTGGCACGCGACCCCGCTGTCGCTGAACGAGCAGCTGCTGATCTTCATCGCGTTCCTGCTCGCGTTCGCGGTGAAGGTACCGATGTGGCCGGTGCACACGTGGTTGCCGGACGCCCACGTCGAGGCGCCCACGGGCGGCTCGGTGGTGCTTGCCGCGATCATGCTCAAGCTTGGCGCCTACGGATTCCTGCGGCTGTCCCTGCCGATCGCACCGGACGCGAGTCGCGAGCTCGACGGGCTCATGATCGCTCTGTCGCTGGTCGCGGTGGTCTACATCGGGCTGGTGGCGCTGGTGCAGTCGGACATGAAGAAGCTGGTCGCCTATTCGTCGATCGCCCATATGGGGTTCGTGACGCTGGGCTTCTTCATGTTCAACCCGCTGGGCATGCAGGGCGGCATCGTGCAGATGATCTCCCACGGGTTCATCTCGGGCGCGTTGTTCCTGTGCATCGGGGTGCTCTACGATCGGCTGCACAGCCGGCGGATCACCGACTACGGCGGCGTGGTCAACACCATGCCGAAGTTCGCCGCGCTGTTCATGCTGTTCGCGATGGCCAACAGCGGCCTGCCCGCGACCTCGGGCTTCGTCGGCGAATTCATGGTGATCCTCGGCGCGGTGCAGTACCACTTCTGGATCGCGTTCGCGGCGGCGAGCACGCTGATTCTCGGTGCCGCCTACTCGCTGTGGATGTACAAGCGCGTGGTCTTCGGTGAGGTCGCCAACGAGCAGGTCGCCAAGCTGCGTGACGTGAACGCGCGCGAGTTCTGGATGCTGGCCGTGCTCGCGGTCGCGGTGCTCGGCATGGGACTCTGGCCCAAGCCGTTCACCGACGTGTCCGAAGCCTCGGTACGCGCGCTGCTCGAGCACGTGGCCGTCTCGAAGATCAAGTGACCATGGACTCGCTCAACATCGCGGCGGCGCTGCCGGAGATCCTGCTGCTGCTCGCGGCCTGCGCGGTGCTGCTCGCGGACGCGACCGGCCTGGCGAGCCGCTGGCGCATCGACCGTCTGGCGCTCGTGGCGCTGCTGCTGCCGGTCGGCGCGCTCCTCTGGCAGATCGGTCAGCCCATCCAGCACGCGTTCAGCGGGATGTACGTGGGCGATGCGCTCGGTCACGTGCTCAAGCTGGCGGCGTGCGCCTGCGTGGCCGTGACCCTGGTCTACGCGCGGGCCTACGCGGCCGACCGCGGCATGGACCGCGGCGAGCTGTACGCGCTCGCGCTGTTCGCGCTGCTCGGGCAGATGATCATGATCTCGGCCGGCAGTCTGCTGGTGGTGTACCTCGGGCTCGAACTGATGTCGCTGTCGCTGTACGCGATGGCGGCGATGCGGCGCGACCACCCGCTCTCGGCCGAGGCAGCGATCAAGTACTTCGTGCTGGGTGCACTCGCCTCGGGCTTCCTGCTGTACGGAATGTCGATGCTCTACGGCGCGACCGGAACGCTCCACCTGGGGCTGATCGCTCGCGGCATCGGCGACGGCGTGGTGCCCGGCTCCGCGAGCGGGATCGTCGTGGTGTTCGGCGTGGTGTTCGTGGTGGCCGGGCTCGCGTTCAAGTTCGGTGCCGTCCCGTTCCACATGTGGGTGCCGGACGTCTACCAGGGCACGCCGACCGTGGCGACCCTGCTGATCGCTGCCGGCCCGAAGCTGGCGACGTTCGCGATCGCGTTCCGGATGCTCGCCGAAGGGATGATCGGGATCGCCGCCGACTGGCAGCAGATGCTGCTGGTCCTGTCGGTGCTGTCGATGGCGGTCGGCAACCTGGTGGCGATCGCCCAGACCAACCTCAAGAGGATGCTGGCCTACTCGACGATCGCGCAGGTCGGCTTCGTGCTGCTGGGGATGCTGTCGGGGGTGGTGGGGGGTGACCCGAGCGGAGCGCCCGACGCGTGGGGCGCGTCGATGTTCTACCTGGTGACTTACGTGCTGACCACGCTGGGCACGTTCGGCGTGATCATGCTCGTGGCGCGGGCAGGGCACGAGGCCGAGGAGATCGACGACCTGAAGGGGCTCGGGCGCCGGGCGCCGGGCCTGGCGTTCGTGGTGCTGATCCTGATGTTCTCGCTGGCCGGCATTCCGCCCACCGTCGGCTTCTACGCGAAGCTCTCGGTGCTGCAGTCCGTGGTGGACGCGGGCATGCTCTGGCTCGCCGTGCTCGCGGTGATGCTCTCGCTGATCGGCGCGTTCTACTACCTGCGCATCGTCAAGACGGTCTACTTCGACGATCCGCTCGACCCTGCCACGATCGAGCCGGCGGGCGACGCGCGCGCGGTGATGGCGGTCAACGGCGCGCTGGTGCTGATGCTGGGGATCGTGCCGGGTCCGCTGATGACGCTGTGCCTGGAGGCGGTTCGCCAGGCCTTCGGCGGCTGAGTGCCGGGTCACGCGCCTCTCGTGAAGGCAGGACGATGACCAAGCACCTGGAGGAAACCACGGTCGAGACCGAGGTCGCGTGGCAGGGCGCCTTCCTTCGCGTGCGCAAGGACCGTGCACGTCTGCCGGACGGCACGGTGCACGGGCGCGAGTGGATCGTCCACCCCGGGGCCGCAGCGATGCTCGCGCTCGGAGACGACGGCCGCGTGCTGGTCGAACGGCAGTTCCGGTACTCGATGCAGCGCGTCTACGTCGAGATCCCTGCGGGCAAGATCGATCCGGGCGAGACCTCGCTGCAGACCGCCAAGCGCGAGCTGCTCGAGGAGACCGGCCACGTTGCCCGGGAGTGGGCCTTCCTCACGCAGCTGCACCCGGCGATCGGCTTCTCCAACGAGGTGATGGACGTCTACGTTGCCCGCGGGCTGGAGGCGCGTCCCGGCCGCAGCCTGGACCACGGCGAACTGCTCGAGATCGACTGGGTCACCGTCGGTTGGCTGATCGACGAGCTGCGCGCCGGGCGACTGCCCGACGTCAAGACGCACATCGCCGTGCTGCACCTGCAGCAGATGGTCGAGGGCGCGTGGCCCTGGCCGCTCTTCGGAACGGACTGAGAGCGTGAGAGTTTTTCTCGCCCGTTTGGTGATTGGCATGCGATTGGCTAATCTTTGGCGATGAGCAAAGCCCAGCACCAAGGCGAGGCGCCGGTCAGCCTGTTCGAGGACCTGCCGGCAGTCGATGCGCGACAAGAGCAGGCGGCGCGGTAAGCGCGCGATGCCGCCAAGCGGCAGGGCGCTGCAAGGCTGCTGCAACCCAACCGCAGGCAGATCGAGTTGCGTGCGTCGGACCTGGAGTCGCTGTTGGGCGAAGACCATCTGGCGCGCCTGGTGTGGGGCTACGTCGAGCGGCAGGACCTGAGCCGGCTGGTCGAGACGGTCAAGGCGCGCGGCAGCAACGCCGGGCGTTCTGCGATCGACCCGCGCATCCTGTTTGCGCTGTGGCTGTACGCGGTGCTCAGCGGCGTGGGCAGCGGGCGCGAGGTGGCGCGGCTCGTGCGCGAGCACGATGCCTACCGGTGGATCTGCGGTGGGGTGTCGGTGAACTACCACGCGATCAACGACTTCCGCTCGGGCGATGAGGCCCTGATGGACGAGGTGCTGACGGCCAACGTGGCGGCGCTGGCGGCGGCCGGGGCGATCAGCCTGGAGCGCGTGGCGCAGGATGGCATGCGGGTGCGTGCGCACGCCGGCGCGGCGTCGTTCAGGCGGGCGGCGGCGGCTGCTCGCAGGCGGCCCGGCAACGTGCGGCCGAAGACCGCGAAGAGCGCATCCGCGCGGCGCTGGAACAACTGCCGCAGGTGCAGGCCGCCAAGCGGCGCAACGGTGACAAGCCCGAGGACGCCCGTGCGAGCACCACCGATGCCGATGCGCGGGTGATGAAGATGGGCGACGGCGGCTTCAGGCCGGCGTTCAACGTGCAACTGGCCACGACCTGCCAGGACCAGGTGATCGTCGGCGTGGCGGTGACCAACGTGGGCAGCGACATGGCGCAGATGGCGCCGATGGTGGAGCAGGTCATCGAGCGCAGCGGCGGCACGCCCGCGCAGTGGCTGGTTGACGGCGGATTTGCTGCCCACGCACAGATCGATGCGGTGCACGAGCGCACGGGTGGTGAGACCGAAGTGCTCGCGCCGGTGCCCGAGCCCAAGGCGAAGAAGGGCTCGCAAGGGGATGACCTGCCGCCGCCGGACAAGCATCAGGCCAAGGACGACGACTCCGTGCCGGTGGCCCAGTGGCGCGCACGCATGGCCTGCCCGGACATCAAGGAGATCTACACGCAGCGCGCGGCCACGGCCGAGTGCGTCAACGCGCTGGCGCGCAACCGAGGGCTGCAGCGTGTGCCGGTGCGCGGCTTGGTCAAGGTGCGCGCGGTGGCGATGCTGTACGCGCCGGCGCACAACCTGTTGCGCATGGCCAAGATCGCGCCGCAGTTGATCGGTCTGGGCACAGGTGCGTCCGCAATGGCCGCAGCGGCCGCGTAGGGAGTCCCAGAAGTGAGAAATCGCCCCGAATCGGGCCTGGCAAGACCCCAGAATGTCCCAGATGGCACTTCACGCGCCGGCGATTCGCGTCGCGGCGCTTGCATCGCCACGTCAGCTGCGCGCAGCGCAGCCAGCGGTGCACATCGAACGTCTCTCGGTCTCTGAGTCCCCGCGAGCGCTTGACGCGCGGCGCCGGGTGGCCGGCCCGGCACCCGGAGGTAGAGGTGAGGGCGGATCGTGATGGCCGCCGCGGCTGCGTCGCGCCGGCGGTCACGGCATGCGAAAATGACGCTTCGGAGGGCTGGCAGAGCGGTCGAATGCGGCGGTCTTGAAAACCGTTGTGGGTTCACGCCCACCGGGGGTTCGAATCCCTCGCCCTCCGCCGAAACCCCCTATGAGGGGGTTTTTTCTTGTCCGGTACAGGGAACCGAAACCCGCTCCACAGGCGGATCTAACATCAAATCCTGTCCAAACCCCTCCAGCCGCGTACAATGGCATCAAGCCGATCCCGGTGGGGTAACTGGTGGGGTAGCGATGGACGCGGTGGGGCAGGTTTCCGGTGGGGCAGCGAATCCGGCGAAGCCTCTGACCGTCGGTCGCCTGACGGCTGTGCAGGTGCGCAACCTGAGGGAGCCGGGGCGGTACGCGGACGGTGACCGGCTGTTCCTGGAGGTCAGCAAGGCCGGTCGCCGGCAGTGGCTGTTCCGGTATCAGGCGCCGTCGGGGCGCAAGCGGGACATGGCGCTCGGGGCTCCCGAGACGGTGTCGCTGGCGGACGCGCGAGCCGCCGCCGCCGAGGCGCGGGCGCTGCTGGTACGCGGGATCGACCCGCTCGACGAGCGGCACGGCAAGAAGCAGAAGGCACGGGCGGCCGACGCGGCGCGCAAGGCCGAGCGCAAGGCCGAGCGTGCAACGCTGGCGCGAGTCGCGCGGGACTATCACGAGCTGATCTCGCCGAAGTTCCGCAACTCGAAGCACCGGCAACAATGGATCAACAGCCTGGAGCAGCA
>Ga0169931_10002599_pt1 | contig 29283 bp, 19 predicted proteins | sample Kivu_15m_20L_FD_129675 | JGI IMG/M metagenome (GOLD analysis project Ga0169931, IMG submission 129675) | Freshwater microbial communities from Lake Kivu, Western Province, Rwanda to study Microbial Dark Matter (Phase II) - Kivu_15m_20L... | ecosystem: Environmental > Aquatic > Freshwater > Lake...
AGTTCAACACTTCAGCCGGCGACCTCCAGCCCGTCACTTACAACGTCGAAAAGATCGGCAGCACATCCGCGGTCGGTGCACTCACCGCCGTCTTTCCACAATCTAAATTTTTCCTTGGCGCGACCACCACTCAAATCATCGCTCTCGCCAACGAAACGGAACACGCCAAGATCAAAGAGGCAATCACTCAGCTCTCTTCCGTCACCCCCACCGACGGACTGGCTCTCAAAGTCTATCGACTCCGCCCCGAACTTGCCGCACAAGTCCGAGCGCTGATCACCACCGCCCTTCCGACCTTAAAAGTCCTCGGTACCGACCCTCAGACCCTTCCCGTCCTCGGCCGCGAAGAAGAACACAAACAAGTCCAGGACCTGATCAATCAGGCTGAGCAGCAACTCGTTGCCACACCCAAAACGATCAAGCCTTACACGGTTGAAAAACTGACGCTGGCGCAGGCGAGAAGCTCGCTGCTGCAAAAAATCCCAGCTCTCTCGACGGTCGAACTCGGCGGGGATCCCCGAGTCCTTTATTTACTCGCCACGGATGAGGAGCACACAGCAGCTGGTCAGCTGCTGACGGAACTTGAGGCTGCAATCGTCCCCGTTCCCGAGACGACCGTCACCCTTTACCCCGCAGAAGATGTCGACCTCACTCAACTCATCGGCTTGCTTCCTACAGAAATCGCCAGCCGCGCGACGCTCAAACCCGACCCGCTAAACGAACTCTTAATCGTAACCGCGCCCGCGGAAGTTCACGCTCAACTCGCTCCCGCAATCACGGAGCTTTCTGCCAAGCTCCCCAAGCTCGACAAAGTTACCTCTCGCATCTACCCGCTCGGCGGGCTCCGCTCACGCGATTGGTCAACCTTTCTGACCACCGTCGCCCCAGGCGCAGTCGCCGCCTTTGACCGCACCTCGGGTTCGCTGGTCGTCGTCGGCACCCGCGAGACACATGAAAAGATTTCCAAGCTGCTGGAAGATGTTCGCCAAGCTCAAACCACAGACAAAGTCGCTCGCCCGTACCGCGTGAGCAAGGCCGACGTCACGGTCGTGACCACCGTGCTCACCTCGCTCTTCCCGGAAGCGACGCTCACCCCTGATACGGCCTCACGCAGCCTGATTGCGATCGCCTCCGAAGACGATCAAAAGTCGATCGAAAAGGCGCTGGCCGAAATCGATCTCAACGTCCCCTTGGCTCCCGTCTCGCAGATTTATCAAGTCGCCAGTGGAGACGCGACCGCGCTAGCCACGGCACTCAAGAGCCTTATCCCCGCCGCCACCTTCGTCCCCGATGCCACAGGACGTTCACTACTCGCCCTGGCCAATTCCGAGGACCAACTGCGGATTAAGCAGACGATTGAGCAGTGGACCAGCGATCCGGCTCGCGCACTCTCGACGAAGGTCTATCAGCTAGCTCAGGCCAACCCGGCGACGACTTTGCCGATCCTGCAAAAACTCCAGCCCGCCGTCACCTTTTCCGCCGACCCAGCCACGCGTTCAATCGCCGCTGCGGCCACGGAAGAACAACACAAAGCGATCGCCCAAGCAGTTACGGAACTGGATGCGGTCGACTCGTCGATTTCGACTAAAATTTATCCGCTCGGCAACCTCACCGCGAAAGATTGGCAAGGCTTGCTCACGCAACTCGCCCCGGGTGCGGTCGCCGCCGCTGATCCAGACTCCGGCAGCCTGATCGTTGCCGCTCCTGCTTCCACGCATGAGCAAATTGCGAAGCTGATGGAAGAATTCAAGACAGCCATCACCCAAGGCAAGCTAGCTCGCGCCTATCGCTTGAGCAAAGCTGACGCGACGGTCGCAGCCGAAGCCATCTCGGCACTCCTCCCGAACAGCAAAGTCAGTGTCGACAAAATTTCCCGCAGCCTGATCATCGTCGCGTCGGAGGAAGACCAACAGACGGCCAAAACGACGATCGAGCAAATTGACTTGAACGCACCCGGTGCACCCGTCTCCGAAGTCTACGCGGTCAATACGGGAGACGCTGCAGAGTTGGCTCTCGCCCTCAAGAGCCTTGTCCCCGGAGCATCCTATGTTGCCGACAAAGCGGGCAAGTCGCTGTTGGTCCTCGCCACTCCCGACGAACAGACCCAAATCAAAAAGACTGTCGAGCAGTGGACCAGCGACGCCAGTCGCATGCTGACCACCAAGGTCTACCAATTGAGCAAAGCCGATCCAGCCGCGGCTCTCCCCGTCCTGCAGAAACTGCTTCCTACCGCGACCTTCTCAGCCGATGCCAAGACCCGAGCGATCGCGGCAACCGCCACCGCCGAGCAACACCAAAGTATCACCGCTGCGGTAACCGAACTCGATAAGCTCACCAGCCCCGCTGAGACCAAGGTCTATCCATCGGGTGGTTTGGCAGCAAAGGATTGGCAAGCACTAGTCACCCAGCTCGCTCCCGACGCAATCACTGCGGTCGATCCTGACTCCGGCAGCCTGATCGTCGCCGCGCGCCCGGACATTCATCTCCAACTTGAGAAACTCGTTGCCGACTTCCGTACGGCGACCACCTCCGGCCGCACCGTTCGCGCTTATAAGCTGACTCAAGCAGACGCCCAAGTCGCTGCCGATGCAATCACCGCGCTCTCTCCGACCAGCCGCGTCTCTGTCGATAAACTCGCACGCAGCATCGTCGTCGTCGCAACCGAGAGCGACCAAGCGCTGATCGCCCAAACTGTCCAGCAGATCGACCGCGAGGCAACCGGAGCTTCGGTGTCAAAGATTTATCCGGTTGCAACGGGCGACGCAGCCTCACTCGCAACGGCACTGAAGAGCCTCGTGCCGACCGGAACCTACGTCGCCGATACCACTGGCAAGTCCTTGCTGGTTATTGCCTCTCCCCAAGATCAAGAAATTCTGGGCAAAACGGTTGCCGATTGGGGTGGAGACGCCGGCCGCGCAGTCAGTTCCAAGGTCTATGGCTTTGAGAACGCTGACCCCACGACCGTTCTCGCCGCACTGCAGAAGCTGATTCCCGGCGCTACCTTGGCAGCCGACCCCACGACACGTTCACTGCTGGCGACCGGAACCGCCGAGCAACATGCGCTCTTGGCAGCGACCGTATCGCAACTCGACAGCGTCCAGCAGACAACTGGCGAAGTCACCCTTAAAACCTATGTAGTGAATCGTGCTCCAGCCGATTCCATCGCCAAGGCTCTGGGCGACCTGTTCAAAAAAGACACCCAAGTCAGCGTCGCAGCCGACAAGGACACGAACTCTTTAATCGCCATCGCCCGGCCCCGGCAACACGCGATGATTCAGGCCATGGTCACGGCTAGCGAAAAGGAAATGAGCGACGCCAGTTTTGGCAGCCAAATCCAGATTTATCCCTTGCCCAACACCGACGGCGAAAGCTTGGTCGACTCACTGGAAAAACTTTTCCAGCGGCAACGACCTGCTCCCGAAATCACCTACGACGATCGCGCGCAGCAACTCATCGTCATGGGCAACGCCGCTCAACAAGCACTCGTCCAGCAACTGGTCGTGCGACTCACGGGCGAACAGCAGGAATTCGAAATGTTTCGCTTGACCACCGTCGATCCGTTCACTGCGGAGTCCGCTATCAACGGGCTATTCCGCAATGAAGCGAGGTCTACTGCGCCGAGTATCCAGACTGACTTTGACAACTCGTATATTTTTGTCCGCGCCAGCCAACCGCAAATGACGCGAATCAAAGATGTCCTTCGCAAACTCGGCGAACCTCAAGTCAACGGCAGCAATGTGGGACCGACCAACAATCTGATGCGGGTTGTTCCGCTGGGGACCGACAGCGAACGGATCATCGATCAAATCAACAAACTCTGGCCGCAGTTGCAACCGAACCAATTGCGCATCATCGACTCACCAGAGAATCAACTCAATAAACAGCAGACTCCGCAACAAACGCCCGCCCCAAGCCCGCTTCCCGGAAACGCTCTGCCGAAAGCCCCCGCACCGACGGACAAATCTACTTTTAACGAAAACTCGCTGGTCCCCTCTGCCCTCGCAGGCTTTGCCGCGACGGCTCAAGAGACTGGCGGACCCGGTGGCGCGGCAACGAAAAATAATGCCACCGGTACCACAACCCTTTATTCGCCCCAAGACCCGGCCATTCCCGACCTCTCTAATCAGGAGCGGGCCCCGATTTTTGTGATTCCCGGAAATCGACAACTGACAATCGCCTCTTCAGATCCTCAAGCCATTCAGCAAATGGAAGAGCTGATCAAGGCCATCGCCAGCCCAATTGCCGATGCCCAAACATCGGGCAATTTCGAGACTTTCCCCCTGAAAAATGCAGGTGCCTCGGAAGTAGCCTCGATCCTCAACGGCCTGTTCGAAGATATGGGCGAGAACAAACGCGGCTTCGGCCCGCCCATCGTGATCACGGCCGACGACCGCCTGAACTTGCTCGTCGTCCACGGTAGTCGCAGCGACCGCGAAACGATCGGGAGACTCGCTGAAGTTCTTGATTCACCCGATGTCAATCAAGCCTTCTCGATCAACCAACCAGAAATCGTCACCGTCAAAAATACCGACGCAGATCGAATCCTGAAAATTCTTCAAAACGTCTACCGCACCCAACTCGCGAGTGGAGGCGGCCGCAGACAAATTCCAATTCCCGATGGCGTCTCGACTGAAATGGCAACGATGCTCCAGCAGATCAACGCTGCAACCTCGGGACCACTTTTGACTCTCGGTGTCGATGGAGTCACCAACTCACTCATCATCCTCGCCCCACAACAACTCCGCGATCAAGTCAAAGCGACAATCGAACAACTCGATCGCAATGTCGAAGTCGAACCCGGGGAAAAGATCGAAATCATCCAGCTCAAGGAAACAAATCCCGCCCGTATTCAGCGTGCACTCGATCTTTTGTTCAAACAAGGTCCCAAATGAGCGGTCTGAAGTGCCTGCAAGCGGGTTGATTGTTGTTGACGGAGCTAGCGAGTACCGATACGATCGAGGGACGAAATCGATTCGGTCTCTCGGAATTTTTTTATTGAGAGTCACTCTTCCAAAGAGAGTGTTCAGTAGAGTTCGCCAGGTTGATCAGAGTTCGCCAGGTTGATCAGAGTTCGCGAGGTTGATAAGAGTACGCGAGGAACAATGATTGACCAGCAAACTAGAACGGCCAAAAAGCTGTTCGAACGAAAACAACCGGACCGACGCTAAATCGCGACTTTTCGATGCCTATTTGGGCAACGCAACTTCGGGGTAGCGGAATCAACCGCTTCGCCCCGCGTTGACAGGTCGCGAGTGCCTGCCGTTCCTCTCCCAAAACCCAAGAACGGCGGTTAAACGAATATGAATGCCCGCCCCCCGTGGGGCTGGCACTTAAATAAACATCCAAAAATCCATTCCCCTCCGGGTAGCCAGAAACGACCAAGGATTGGTCCGAGGCAGCCCCGACTTGCAATCGCCCGATTTAAGGTCGTCAAGAGTCTGAATTGGGCCGGATTGGCACACTCATGAATGAACGGAGTCTGTTCATGAACCATAACCTCACGGGTAACCCCTCGACCGTTGGCGGCAACGGAATTTGGAATTCCTCCCCTGTCCCGGTATCGCGAACCACCGATCGCCAGGCCAGTACTGGTGAGGCCGAACAAACTTCCTCAAACACCGACTCCAAAGCTCGAAATAAACCCAACCTCCTCAATCGATTTTTAAACATGGACCAACCTGCAAGCACCTTCACACTGGACGCCGGAGCCCTGCAACAGGCGCGAACGATCCAGAATCGCGATGGGCGACTCGACCGCTTCGCTGTGGAACTCGGCCTGAACTCGGCCGAAGAAGCGCTGCGCGCGGTCTCGGCAACGCTCGGCTTGCAAGTTGTCGATCCCTCTTCCATCAATCTCGATCTCAATTGCCTCGAAGGCTTTCCGGCCAAGATCATTCATCGCCATACAATCTTTCCACTCTGCACCGAGGGCGAAGCCGTTCTCGTCGCAACTTCCAATCCATTTGATCTGCAAGCGATTGATGCCGCCGGCGCCGCACTCGGAAAACCTGTCACGCCTGTCGTGATGTTTCCCGATGAACTGGCCAAGCTGATCAAAACGCATCTTGGACTGGGCGCCGAAACGGTCGAAGGCCTGATCGCACTGCAAACCGATCAGACCGGTGAAGTCGAAATGCTCGAGGAGCTCACTGACGATGGCAGTGAAGCGGCAGAAGCCGCAAAGCAAGCGTCGGTCGTTCGGCTGGTCAATGAAATCCTCACCGAAGCAGTCGAAGCCCGCGCCAGTGACGTCCACGTGGAAACGCACGAGGGCGGAATCAAGCTCCGCTACCGCATCGACGGCGTGCTACAAAAGCAGCCCACGCCGCCGGAAATCGACCGCTTTCGCAATGCCATCGTCAGCCGCCTGAAGATTCTCGCCAAGCTGAATATCGCGGAAAAACGCGTCCCCCAAGATGGTCGCATCAAACTCCGCGTCTCCGGCCGCGAAGTCGACGTCCGTGTCTCGGTTATTCCGATGCTCTTCGGCGAGAGTATCGTGATGCGTATCCTCGACAAGAATAAACTCGAGTTCTCGCTCCGCGGCATCGGCATGCCGGAAGATATCTACAAACAGTTCAAGCAACTGATCAGCTTGCCTCACGGGATCGTGCTCGTCACCGGCCCCACGGGCTCTGGTAAAACCACGACGCTCTACTCGGCCCTCGCCGAGATTAAAAGCGAAGACACCAAGATCATCACGACCGAAGATCCAATCGAATACCACCTCGATGGGATCAACCAGATTCAAGTCAACCACAAGGTCGGACTGACTTTCGCAGCCAGTTTGCGCAGCATCCTCCGCCATGACCCCGACGTCATTCTCGTCGGTGAAATTCGCGATCTCGAAACGGCCGAGAATGCAACGCAAGCTTCGCTCACCGGTCACATGGTCTTCAGCACCCTCCATACCAACGACGCAGCCGGCGCCTTCATGCGATTGGGAGACATGGGCGTCGAACCGTTTCTTGTCTCCAGTACGCTTGAAGGTGTGCTTGCCCAACGCCTCGTCCGCGTCCTCTGCAAAGAATGTCGCGAACCCTACGTTCCGGTTCACGACGAAATCCCCGAGGACTTTCCTTGGGAACAATATCAGAACGGCGGACAACCAATCTACCGCGCAGTCGGTTGCCGAACCTGTCGCAACGTTGGCTACCGGGGCCGAAATGGTATCTACGAGTTGCTTCGCGTGAACGACGAGATTCGCCGACTCGCCAACGAACGCGCAACCACTTTGGAGATTCAAAAAGCGGCGATCCGGCTCGGCATGAAAACCCTTCGTCTCAGCGGTTGGGAACGCGTCCTCTCGGGCAGTACCACCATCGAAGAAGTCATTCGCGTCACCAAAACCGACCACAGTTAAACTGCCAACCAACCTCTTCAAGTTTTTAATCAACCATGCCCCAATTCGCCTACAAAGCTCGAGCACTCGACGGGACGACCACGCAAGGGTCGATCTCCGCTCCCTCGCGCCGCGAGGCCATCAATGAGTTGCGGCAGCGATCACTCTTCCCGATCACACTTAAGGACACCCAAGGGCCAACCGTACCACTGCTGGAATTGATCAAGCCTCAAGGTGTCTCGGCCGAAGTTCTCGCGACCAACCTCAATCAGATGGCCGACCTGCTTGAGAACGGTGTCGCCCTGCTCGAAACTCTGGACGTGCTCGCCAAGGAATCAACGCACCCTCGCCTGGGAAAGATTTTTGGAGAGGTCCGTACAGCCGTCTCCGAGGGTATTGCATTGGAAGAGGCTCTCTCCAAATACCCACAAGTCTTCCCCGATGTGGCCGTCAGTATTATCCGAGCCGGCGCTGAGGGTGGTTTCCTCGAAGGTGCCCTCCGACGAGTCGCTGAGTATCTCGAGCGACAAGCCGAACTCAAAGGTCGAATCACCTCGGCGATGGCCTATCCCATTTTCCTGATCGTCGCCGGAGTCTTGGTGACCATCTTCCTCATGCTCTTCATCGTGCCTCGCTTCCAGCAACTATTCGATCGCTTGGTCGAATCCGGAGCGGGGTTGCCCTTGATCACCGAAGTGCTGCTCAGCACCCGATTGATCATGATCAACCAAGGCTGGCTGATTCTGATCGGCTGCGTTGGTATTTTTTTCGCAGTGCGACATTTCTTGAGCACCGCTTGGGGCCGGCAACTGGTCGACCGCTGGGTTCTCCACCTGCCAATCATGGGCGATATCGTCCGCCAAAGCGCTGTCTCGCGATTCTGCCGCATTCTCGGCACTCTGCTCGCCAACGGTGTCCCGCTGCTCCGCTCGCTGGAGATCAGCAGCAAATCGATCGGCAACAAACTGCTTGAACAGGCCATCATCGCCTCCGCGCAAAATGTTTCCGCCGGTGAGACGCTTTCCAAGCCACTGACGTCCAGCGGACTGATCCCGCCGGCCACAATGGCAATGATTCGCATTGCCGAAGAATCCAATTCACTCGAACAAGTCCTGCTTAAAATCGCAGACACAAGTGACAAGAAGATACAACGACGACTGGACATTCTCGTGCGGATGATCGAACCGATCATGCTGCTGATTATTGCCGCAGCCGTCCTGTTCATACTGCTCGGATTGCTCCTGCCCGTATATGACATGAGCAACGCGATCGGTTAGGAGAAGGATTTCTGAAATGGTAGAATGGTGGCTCCTCTGGCAGGATGCCTGTTCCTTACGGTTGGGCGTTGGGCCCGTACCGGACAGAGCCACTTGGTCAGTTTTGTAAGGTGAGAAAATGAAACGTTCCGGTATGAGTTTGCTGGAAATCCTGATCGTCCTTTCGATCATGGCTGTCCTGATCGCCCTCGTCGCACCCCGAATCCTAGGCTCCCAAAAGAAGTCCGAAATCAAGGCTGCCAACATGGGCATCTTCGGAATCAAGAAAGGCCTCGATTCCTACTACGTAGACAATCGAACCTTCCCTTCAACCGAAGAGGGACTCGCAGCTCTGTATGAAGCTCCCGCCGACGAAAAGAGATCGAAAAAGTGGGATGGCCCCTACATGGAAGGCTCCCTCGATAAGTTGGTCGATCCTTGGGGCAACGAGTACAAGTACGAGTACCCCTCGACCCACGGCTCGGAAGACTTTCCCGACATTTGGTCGGTGGGCCCCGACGGAGAGGATAACACCGACGATGACATCGCCAATTTCTCGATCGATTCCTCCGAATCCGGTTCCAGCTCGAATTCCGACAGAAGCTCTTCTAACAAGTCGAGCAGCAAGTCTGGAAGCAAATCAGGAAGTAGCTCGGACGAGTAAACCGCCATGCGGAACCACTCCTCCTTTCCTCCGCGGGGTCCCCAGATAGTGGGCCCCCGCCGAGGCTTTTCCCTGATGGAACTTTTCATCGTGATCACGATCCTTTCGATGATCACGTTGATCGCGTTTCCCATGCTCCGCAGGCCCCTGAACGAAAGTGTCGTTCAGGACGCCGGCCAGCAACTCCTTCACGACCTCGCGGCAGCAAGAACTGCGGCTATCGAATCCGGTCGACCAATTATCTTCCAATTCCAAATTGGCTCGGGACAGTACTACATCGGCGAACAAGACCAGCGTCTCGATAATCCGATCGGCTCGGAGTCCGACGCGGACGCGCCCCCCGGTTTGTTACCCGAAGCAGCGACGAAATCTTCGCTCGGCAATTCGCCCGGCCGCAACTCGCAGGAAAACAAGCGGCCCGCTCCTTTGAAATTGCGTCGCGAGTTACCAGCGGATGTGACGTTCGTCGATACCGGCCTCGAAGAAGCCCGCTCCGCTAAGTCGGCTTTCTCGAATCGTCCCAGCGGGACGGAAACCGGGCGCGAACGCCAAAAGCGGGTTGACGATATCAACGCTGAGAACCTTTCTCCCGAAGAACGCACCCCGCGCGAAACCACCCGATCAACTACTGATGAAAATTCAGCTGAACCGAAAAAGTGGTCGGCTCCCATTCGCTTTTATCCGTCCGGTCGTATCAAACCAAAAAAAATACCGATCGAAAGTCCCGATGGCTTTCGCGCTGAACTGGAAATCATGGGACTCGCCGGAAGGATCCGACTCACTCCACCCCAAAAGAGCAGGAGCGAGGAGTAGTCAACAACTCGACGCGTCTGACGTCAGCTGCAACCACTCACAAACTGCCATGCCTAGCCCCCGTAACAGCACGTCCGTCCGAAGAGATCTACGTTCAGGCTTCTCCCTGATCGAAGTCATTGTCGCGATGGCGATTTGTATGCTCGGGCTGGCAGCCGTTCTGCAAATGTCGAACCTCTCCCAACGTTTCGCGAGGAAAGCGACGGAAACCATTGACCTGCAGATCCTCTGCCAAAATCGAGTCAATGAATTGCTCGCCGGCCTGCTGCCGCTGGAAAATGCCACCGACCAGCCTTGCCCCGAAAACGAACAATTCATGTATTCGATTGACGTTGATTTACAGGAGCAACTTCCTTTGGCGCTGGTCGTCGTGACCGTACAACCCTCCAAGGATGGAGCCGGAAAGCAGGCCAGTCGCTCCACCGAGGTAGCTGAAAGAGTATCTCGAAAACGCGAGTTGCAAGAGCGGCAATTCACACTTCGACGCTGGATCGCGACCCGCGACCAAAAGGAAAAGGAACAAACGTCAGAAGCGACTCAAGCAACTCCCCAGCCTGGCTTGCCGCCCAGTAGCGATTCGAATGATGAGGATCGCCCATGACCCGATCTCTCCGACGAAACCGTCTTCCGCATGCCAGAGGCTTCACCGTTCTGGAACTAATCGTTGCCCTGACCCTCGGCCTCGTTCTACTCTCCGCGGTCTGGACGATGTTCCGGCTCTTCCTCCGCCACGAAGAGGTCGAAACAGCCCAAATGGAAAAGCTGCAAATCGTCAGCAGCCTCCACCAACACCTCTCGCAAGAATTGCTCAACCTCTTTCCTGCTGGCAGAACCGGACCAGACGCTCCTGCTCCGTCTCCCCCCAAAGTTAACCTGCCGCTTACCGGCAGCCCCACGCCCGGCTTCCCTTTCCCGCCCCTCAACCAATTCGGCGGAATCAAAGCGGATGAGTTCCTCCCTCAAATCGAACAAGTCCAGCAACCAACTCTGAATTTTTTCGCAAGCTCTCTCGTCGGCGACAGCACTCGATTGGAACTGACCATTTTTTCCTCGACTGATGACTTCGATCTGGATGAGCCATCGGGAGATTTGAAGCCGAACTCATCGCTGGACGCACAAGATAAGCCGCCGCGATCTCCCACGAAAAAAGTGACCTACGAATTCGTCGCTCCCAAAGACGAGTTCGATTCGCAAACTGAAACCGACCTGATCGATGACTTTGCCGCTGAAGAATCCGAGGACGAGTCCGAGTCAAGCTGGTCCCGCATCGGTCTTTGGAGACGCGAATCCGTTGCCTCCACCGGCTCCACTTCAAAAACCAGCCGTACAATCGACCGCACCTTCGAAGCCGATTTCAGCGAGCCAGCCTTCGACGAATCAGCCACGCGAGGAAACACACGCCGCGCCGAGATGGAATCACGCGAACTACAAAGTAACTCACAAATCGAGGAATTCGCCGCCGAGATCATCGACCTCCAATTCGACTATTTCGACGGTCGCAAATGGCAATCAAGCTGGGATAGCAAAAAGGGAAATCGCTTACCCGTACTCGTGCGGGTTCGCTTCGCCGTGGAGACTCGCGAATCGCTCCGCCAGCGGAAACTGGAAGAACGCTCCGAAAAGGCTTTCTCAAAAAATCCTCAAATCAGTCAGGATGATGATGTCGCCCCATCTCTGACTCAAGATTCAAAACGTTTCGATTCAACGGAGCCGCTTGATCCAAACTGGGACTACCAATTCCTTTTGTTCGTCAGCCCGCCAGCAAAACCGGCTTCGAGTGTTGCAAATCAGTCAACCGAGAGTCGAATCAAGAACTCAGACCGAAACACAAATCGCGCGAAAAGTTCGGGAGGATCGTCCAGATGATCTCCCATTCCAATAAACCAAGAATCGCTCGACGCCGCGGTATAGTTCTGATCGTTGTTACTATCCTGTTGTTGCTGATCAGCCTCGGAACCATGGGACTCGTCACCATGATCCAGACCGAATATCGAGCGGCAAAACTCCGGGGTAGCGAAGTCGAACTGGAGAACACCTCGGCAGCAGGCCGGGATTACCTCGGTGCTCTCGCAACCCAGTCGCGTGCCAGCCAAGCATCGCTCGGCGGGCTGAGCGAGAACCGAGACCTGTTTCTCAACCGCGCCGTCTCTGTCGACTCCAACCCCGACACTGAACTTCGCTTCAGTATCACTCCCCCCGGCATTCCCGGCGGCCCAGACGCAAGTCAGACCGGTCCCGTCAATGAGTCGTCCAAACTGCACCTCGGCCAACTGCTTGTTTGGGACAAGGAATATCCAGGCAGCGGCGTTCAAGCACTGATGAACTTGCCCGGGATGACCACCGAAGTTGCCGATTCCATCCTTGACTGGATCGACGCCGACTCAGCCCCCCGCAGCAGCGGCGCCGAAGCCGATCGCTATTCATCGCTTGGCCTCGATTACCAGCCGCGAAATGCACTCCCTCCGCTGCTCGAGGAGCTGCTGCTCGTTCCCGGTGTCACGCCCGAACTGTTGCTCGGTGAAATTTCGCCGGAAGGGAGTTCGCAGACTCGACGCAACCGCAACTCAGCGATCTCCAGCAATTCCAGTAAGAGCTCGAATTTCGGCTCTGGGAAAACTCGCCCTTGGCGGGACTTCCTCACTGTCTCCAGCCGTGAACGCAACGAGAACCAACAAGGCCAACCACGAATCTGGCTGAATCAGCCTGACCTCGTCGAACTTCACCAGCAACTCACCGACCGGATTGGTCCCAACTGGGCAGATTACGTGATCGCCTTTCGCCAGTTCGGACCATACCGCGGTCGCCGCGGCACGACGATCGATTCTTGGCAGCCAGACCTCAATCAACCCGCTCGCTTTAGCTTTACTTCAGAACTCGAACTGATTGGAACTCGCGTCCCAGTGGTCCGCGAGAATCGCAGCACTAAAACGGTCGACAGCCCGCTACCGGCGGAACGAGTCGGCTGGGCCGGCACACTCAGCCGTATCCTCGATGAAGTCACATTACAAGAAAGCCCTTTTCTCATCGGACGCGTGAATATCGAGTTGGCTTCGCGCGAAGTCTTGATCGGTATCCCCGGGATGGACGTCGTGATGGTCGACAGAATTCTCTCTTCGCGCACTCTCTCTGCCGATGGCAGCCGCACCCATGCACATGCTGCCTGGTTACTAGAACAAAATATCGTCGAACTAAATCTAATGACAAAGTTGCTGCCCAGCTTGTCGACCGGAGGCGATGTTTGGTCTGGCGAAATCACTGCGTTTGCTTCGGATTATCCCCAGATCATCCGCGACGAATTCATGATTGATGCCGCGAGTTTTCCTCCGCGCCAACTATACTGTAAAGACCTTCGCGATCGGCTCCTGCCCGAGCTAAACCAGACAACTCGGCTCCCCGGTACGGAAAAGATGCGAACGAAATAACCCGAGGCATTGATGGTCCCAAACAGCAACAATCTGATCGTCCTCGAATGGGACCGTGAAGAGCTGCGCTATCTCTGGGCAGGCCAAGCCGCCCGGCGACTGGTGATTCGGGCCATCGGTCGAATCCGCCCCGACGAACTCGGGAAAGAGAGCGAAGAGCCAGCGGCCGTCGCAACTGACCCAACTTTCGAGTCATTTCTCGCAGAACTCAAGCAACGACTCCGAGCAAAAAACTCCCGGGCCGTCATCGTCCTTCCCCGCGGAGATGTCGAGGAATTCGAAGCGACCTTGCCGCCAGCCTCCGAAGACGAGTTGAGCGGACTTGTCGTCAACGAGGCCCACAAACACCTCGCGAATGCTGACGAAGCCCGCCTCGACTTTCTTGAGGTCGAACGGGGTAGCGATGAAACGCGACGCCTGTCGATCATGGCGCTGCCGCAGCCAAGCTTTAACCGCCTCAACACGGCTGTCAAACACCAAGGCTGGGCTCTCGCCAGCCTCCAAGTCCGACACGTCGCAGCCGCCGGCCTCCTGCGCAAACTCGTCGACCTCGAAAAGCAACCTCGCAGCATCCTCGTCAACATCAACCGGCAAGATGTCGAGCTTTTGATTTTCGAACTGGATCGCTTAATTCTGGTCCGGACCATCTCCCTCTCGGCCGATAATGATGCCGCCGCACTAGCTGACCGGCTCGCCGTCGAAATCCAACGCAGCTTGATGGTGACTGCTCGAGCCGAATCCGAGCAGTCAACGACTCCCGACCAAATCTACATTTTCGGTGGCGACGAAGAGCAACAGACACTGGCTGAAAGACTTTCCGCCAATCTTCAATTTCCAGCCGCCTTGCTCAACCCGCTCGACGTCTTCGTCGCCTACCCCAAAGACCTCCCACCGCAACTTCATCAGTTTTCCGGTTTGCTTGGGGCACTCATTGATCAACCTGCTGAGCGAACGGTCGACCTACTCAACTCCAAATGCGGACGTCCCAAGTCGCCATGGCTACAGCGAGCAATCATCTACGGCAGCGTCGCAGCACTCACCCTGATCGGCACGGTTTGGTGGAGCTTGGATGCAGTCAATCAACTGAAAGACTCCAACGCGACCCTCAAAACGCAACTTACTGAACTCGAAAAGCAGTACAACCAACTCTCGGAAAAAACCGCCGTCGTCGATCAATTCGCTACTTGGCAAGCCGACGACATCAATTGGCTCGACGAATTGCGAGAACTGAGCCAGCGATTCCCCGAGCGCTCACTCGTTCAAGTTAAGTCGATGACGCTCTCAAGCTCTCCAGCTAACCCCGGCGTCATCGTGATGAACTTGCAAGCCAAGGACGAAAATGTCATCACCAAAATGGAACAGACCATTCGCGACGAATTCCATCAGGTGCGAACCAATCAGTTCAGCCAATCCGACAATGAAGAGGAACTCCCCTGGCAATTCGGCGCCTCGATCCTCCTCAGTCGCCGCGACCGTGACCAGTTCACGTTAACCCCCGGAGCAAAACCGGCCGAGGGAGATCAAGACTCACCCGAGTCAACCTCCAGCCCGTCGACCGAGACTCCGCCGACAACGGCTCCGACCGAACCTCCGCCCACAACCGACTCTTCGACCGGTGGAGGTAAACCATGAGACTGGAACGCAAACAACTTCTGATCGGCCTCTTGGTCCTTGTCATTGGCGGCTACCTCGTCAACTCGCTCTGCGATCGTTTCTATTTCCAGCCGTTCGCCAAGGAAACCCAAACGGAGAAATCGCTAAAGAAGAAGATTTCCGATACGAAATCGAAAATCCGCAAGGTCAACAAAAAACTCGACCAACGCGACGCGCTTCGAGCACGCGCACTGCCGAGTAATACCGAACTCGCCTCTTCCCTCTACCAGTCTTGGCTCATTAACCTCGTGACTTCCCTCGGAGTCTCAAATCCCAAAGTATCTTCCAACACTCCAATGACTGAAAACGATATGACTCGTCTTCAGTTCACGCTCAGTGGCAAAGCCAACCTGAAGCAATTCACCAATTTGCTGTTTGAGTTCTACCGCGCAGGACACCTGCACAAGATTCGACAAGTCGTCCTGACTCCCACCGGCGGCAGCGAACAGATGGACCTCAACCTGACCGTTGAAGCCGTCTCCCTCAAAAATTCTGACAACGAGACGAGCCTAACCAGCGTCCCCTCCGAACGGCTGGTCTCCGAAAAATTTGAAGACTACCTCGGGATCCCACAGCGCAATCTGTTTGGCAAGGGGATCCTCTCTCCAGCTGTCCGCTCGACCCGCCTGACCGCAATCACCTCGGACAGATTTGGCAAACAGGAAGCTTGGTTTTCCATCCCCCAAAAAAACAAAGTCCTCTATCTCGAAGAGGGCGAGAGCACGACGATAGATTCTCTCGAACTCAAAGTCATTTCCGTCAAACAGGATTCAGTCCTACTCGAGATCGACGGGAACCCGGGCACGCTCGAGGTCGGCAAGACGCTCGCTGATATAATTCCTGACAGCAGCTTACTCTCAAATTAACGCCGCTTACCCAAACCCGCAGACCGCCGCAACCTGCCCCGCCTCTTCTCTACTTTGTCTTCGTTTCGTCCTTATTCGGAACCCTTTTCTTCGCTCAGCCCGTAGGCGCGGTAACTTTGTCTTCGTTTAGCCCGTAGCCGGAGCCCAAAGCCATCGGCTTTGGCGCAGGCGAGGCGATGCGCAAGTTGATCAAGCGTCACAAATCAGCCGCCGCTTCTTCTTTCCCCCTTAGCCGGGTCCTCGCGCCAGCCCCCGGTTCCGCAGCTAAAAAAAACTGCGCTGGGCAAAAAACTGCGCTGGGCGCAGGTCTCCCGACCTCGCCCAACGTGCGGCCACCATCTTCGTTCCTCCCTCAGCCGCGTCCTCGCGCCAGCCCCGGGTTCGGCTGCTATCAAACGCGTTCTAGGACGCCTTCTAACAAGGGTGAATAGACCACCCTTGAATTAATCGCTTTTTCTCACAAACACCCCCCTTAAACCTCCCGAAACCGCGGGATTTGTCTTGACGCTCATGCGTTGAATTCCTAACGTCCCCCGACATTTTTCATCCGGGTCAAGTAGTCCGGGGCGGCTTTCATCTCATCCCTATGGGCGGCTTTACCCAATGCCTCTCGACAACGAGCGGCATCCCTAGTCGAGGTTCACTATGTCTCGTGTTCTCTCCGCCCTGAAATTCACGCTCTTCCTTTTGGGGGTGGTCGCTTTCCAGCTACCACTCTCAAACAGCGTGGAATCAGCTCAATCCACTCTGCGAGCAACGACCGATTCACAGCAGGTCTACACGCTCCGACATCGCTCGACGGAAGAACTAGAGAGCTACCTCGTCGAGATGCTCCCTTCCACGAAATACAATTTCAAACTCTACCGAAACACTCGCAACGAGTTCGAAATCTCAATCTCAACCGACAACGCCACGCACAAGCTGATCAAAGACCTCATCGCCAACTTTGATTTACCCCCAAACAATAAGGAAACGAGCATAACATCGGAATCACCTCTCGTTCGCTCCTACACGACATCTACCGAGAACTTGAAAACAACAGCCGATGATTTACGCAATCGATTTGGGAAATCCGAAGACTTCTCGATCCGGGTCGACCAAGCCCAAACTCGGCTAATCGTCTTGGCGACTCAGCGAGTCCACGATCAAATCAGCCAGTCGCTCGCGACGAACCCGCCTCCCCAGGATTTAAGCCAAGCTCTCAAACCAGAGCGACAAACAAGCTCGATCCCAGGAAAAACAATTCAACTTCCCACCGATTGGCAAACGATTTCCCTCCCACATAGCCAAGCCGAAGAGATCAAGCAAACTCTGCAGTCCTTGCTGTCCAGCAAAGCCGTCAGTACTCAGGTCGACCAAGGTTTACTGCTGACACTCTACGAAGCGACACCCAAGTCGTTTCAAGTTGGCTGGCAGACAAGTGATCCAAAAGTTTACTACAAAGGACTCCCAGCAGCAGGCCGCGAACTCGCTAACCTGGTCGAGTCACTCAAGTCCTCCGCCATGCGCTCCAACGCCTCACTCGAGAACAGATTTCAATACCTGAGCATTGCCCACTCACCTTTTACCCTAGCCGAGCAACTGATCAACGCTTACGGCGTGGGCAAAACCTCCCCGCAAATTGGCACTCGAAACGGAATCCCGTCGAGTCCAGCCCGCTTTACTAGACCACTCGCTCAAGAGACAGCCCCTCTTCCTACGACAACGCCCTCGCAAGAGCCTGCCCTACCACCATCGACCCAAGTTCCTGCTCAAGAACCTCTTCCGGGTGACCAAGGCGACGAAGAAACGCAAAAGAAGCAGGAAGAACTCCTGCGCCAACTTCGCGATTCAGTTCAAGTCGAAACCCTCCCCGACCTCGGCATCATCATCCTCCGAGGCCGCCAAAAGGAAGTCGAGGAGCTCAGCCGTATCATTCGCGAACTGGAGCGTCTCGGTGCAGACACGACCCCGGAAATTCGGATCGTCGAACTGAAACACACTCGCGGAGATGCGATCCAGCGAATTATCCAAACCGTCGGTAACGACTTGGTTAACACTCGCCAAGGCCGGGTCACCGTCACACCGCTGTTTAAACCGAACGCCTTATTGCTCGTTGGCTGGGGAGATGCCGTCCGGGTCGTGACTGACCTGATCGAAAAACTCGACCAACCAGTCGCAGTTGATAGCCAATTCGAAGTTTTCCGCTTGGTCAACGCGCAGGTCGCTCAAATCCAAGCCAACATTACGACCTTCTTCACTGCTCGCGAAGGCCTCGGCCCAAAAGTCCAAGTCGTCTCCGATCTGCGAACCAATTCGCTGATCGTCTACGCATCGCCACGCGACATGGAAGAGGTCCGTCGGCTCATCACCGAACTCGATGTCGACAACTACCGAAAAACACAACAAGCACGCATCGTCAAAGTTCGCAATGCGCTCGCCTCCGAACTCGCAACAACCTTGCAGAACGCAATCAAAGCAGCCCAAGGCACCGGCCCACAGCAAGCTGCCGTACTCGAACTCTTGGCGATCGACTCTGCCGGTGAGAAAGTTCTCCGCAGCGGCGTGCTCGACCAAGTCCAAGTCACTCCCAACCCGCTCAACAATACGCTGATCATCTCTGGCCCAGCCGAAAGCATGGACCTGCTCGACGCCCTGATCAAGCAACTGGATGTCGTCGGCTCCAGCGCCCAAATCAAGGTCTTCCGGGTCGAAAACGGTGATGCAGCCAGCCTCGTCCAGATGCTCCGCTCACTGTTGCCCGGCGAAACTTCGGCTTCACTCAAACTCTCCAGTGACGCCGACGAACCGTCACTCGCTCCACTCCGCTTCTCAATCGATGCCCGAACCAACAGTATCATCGCGACCGGCTCCGAAGGCGATCTGCGAATTATCGAAGCCTTACTCCTACGACTGGACGAACGGGAATTCTCTCAGCGAAAGAACACCGTCTACCGCTTGAAAAATGCCCCAGCTGTCGACGTCGCTCTAGCAATTAACAATTTCCTCCGCAGCGAACGACAAGCACAGGAAATCTCACCCGGCACACTCAGCCCCTTTGAGCAGATTGAGCGCGAGGTTGTCGTGGTCCCCGAACCAGTAGGAAATCGGCTGATCGTCAGCGCCACGCCGCGTTACTACGAAGAGATCGAGCGGCTGATCGAACAACTGGACGAACCGCCACCCCAAGTCGTCATCCAAGTCTTGATTGCCGAGGTCTCGCTGGAAAACGTAGATGAATTTGGCGTCGAACTTGGGCTTCAGGATTCCATCCTCTTCGACCGCAGCTTGCTCGATAACTTGATTACAACCACCCGAACGACGAATTTCTCAACCCCCTCCGGAATCGTCACCACCACAGAACAGGTGATTCAGTCCGCAACCAATGAACCTGGTTTTAACTTCAACAAGACACCGTTGGGGAATAGCGGCAGCCAAAAGTCTCTCGCCACCAGTAACTCTGTTGGCGGACAGGGACTTAGCAATTTCGCTGTCGGTCGAATGAACGGCGAACTCGGCTTCGGAGGACTCGTGCTCTCGGCCAGCAGTGAAAGTATCAGCATGCTCCTGCGAGCCTTGGAGGAATGCAAACGACTGGAAGTGCTCTCCCGCCCACAAGTCAGAACGCTCGATAATCAACCCGCCTTCATCCAAGTTGGTCAACGAGTTCCCCGAATCGTTGGCTCAACAGTCAACCAAAACGGTCAGTCTAACGCGATCACTCTCGAGAACGTCGGCTTGATTCTCGGTGTCACACCACGGATCAGCCCCGACGGGGCGGTCGTCATGGAAGTTGACGCCGAACGGTCAGCTCTCGGCCCCGAGAGCGATGGTATCCCAGTCTCGATTGCACCAGATGGCAGCGTGATCCGTTCCCCCCGCATCGACACCACCACTGCTCAAGCTACGGTTTCAGCCTCATCCGGTGAGACCATTATTCTCGGCGGCTTGATTACCAAAAAGACGCTGACTATCGACCGCCGAGTGCCACTCCTTTCAAAGATTCCGCTGCTGGGCAACTTCTTCCGTTACGACCTCAACCAACAAGAACGCGCAGAGTTATTGATCATCTTGACCCCATACGTGATCCGTGGCCCAGAGGATGAATACCGCCTGAAGCAGGCCGAGTACTCCCGAATGAGCTGGTGCATCTGTGATGCCGAGGCAATTCATGGCGACATCGGCGCGACCGTAGGTCCCATTCCCGCGCTGGTCGATGGTCCCGACACCCAAGTTATCTACCCTGAAGGCGCGGCGCCAACGACCGATTCCAACGGACAGGAAAATTCGCTGCCGTCTGAGAACGATGATTCAGGCCTCGAACAGCCGATGCCGCGTGAAAGGGATACTCCGCAAACCCCACCGCCACCCAAAGCGCAGCGCGAGCTGCCACCTCCAATCGTGACGCCAGCCACACGAGACCAATCGTCTCTGGGGCCCCGCGATCAGCTCAATCAACCTGATCGTTCGCGCTAAAGTCACCAACTGAAACAAATCCGCGAAGAACCAACATTCTTCGAAATCCGACGAGATGAATCATGCCAGACGTTAACACGCCAAACTCAAGCCGCTCACTCGCCAGGACATTCCATTTTTGGATCTGCTTGTGGCTCGTTTGCCTTACTGGATGTCAGACGTTTGACGCCAAAGCGCCATTTCCTTGGGAGAAGGAAAAGGATAAGCCCCAACCCGACAAGATCATGGCTGTCTGGACCGATGCCGTTCGCACGGAGTCAGGCAAACCAGCCGAACGGGGCTTCGGCAGCCGCGTCTTCTTCTATGACGACAAGGGGAAGCCGATGAAGGTCGAGGGCACGGTTCATATCTATGTCTTCGACGACGACCGAAGCATGGACCACGTGCAAACTCCCGAAAAGAAATTTGTCTTTCCCGCTGACACTCTCGAGCTGCGTTACAGCAAATGCTCGCTCGGCCATTCTTACAATTTCTGGGTGCCCATCGGCTCCGTCCAAGGCCCCAACCGCAACCTCAGTCTCGTAACCAAGATCGAACTAAAGAGTGGCGGTTCTGTTGTCTCAAGCGTCACCCGCAAGATTCTCCCCGGCAGCGGACTGCCTCCTGCCGCACTTGCCGCCAAACCAAAGTCAGGCCAACCCTCTTTGGCGTCGCTCGCAAACCCAGCAAGCGGTTCCGTCGCGCAAGTTTCTTACGATGAGCCACTTCCAGAGGACAACGCGGCGACCAAGCCCGCAGCCACTCGGCAAATCACAGCCGAGACAATCCAGCTCACTCCAAGTTTCACCCAGCGACTGCGGCAACTCTCAGAGGAAGACAAGGCGAAGCAATCTCCAGCCATCAACTCGACGCGCTCGACGTCACCACAAGAAAAGACTCAGCTCAACGACGCCGGGAAAGAACCAACTACTTCCCAACCCCAGAACGAACCTGCAGCTGATTCCGAACTTCGGAAATCCCAGGCTCAAACCCAGCCATCAACTCAGCCAGACGCGACGACGCTGCGCTATCAACCTCACCCTGCAGGATGGCTGTCCGGCCTTCCACCGACACCTCGATCTGGTTTCCAAAACGTTCGACCAAGGTTTGACCCAAATTCTGCTCAGCAGTTAAGGCGAGCTGCTGGACTTGCTCAGGCTCAGGCTGAAACCCGAGCTCAAGCGGCGGGAAATGTAACGTATTCGGACGGTGCCGCTGCACAGGGCGATTAATCTGCGGTGCTCGATTCGTTTGACGCGCCGTTCCAAGCGTGGTCGGCACTCGGCTGGCGTCGATATTCGCGGCGTTCACCTGACCGACAAATCCGCCTGCATCCCGCCCCGCACCGCCCACGAAATCACTCGCGGCTCGATTCCCGCGAATGAATCGCTCGTTCCCTTGAACCATCCCGACATTGCCGGCAAATTCCCCGCCCCCAGCCGCTCGCTGGCGGTTTAGCGGGTTGCCCATCTGGCGGTTACCAAACAACTGGGCCGATGCGGCATCGACGAAACCGAACCAAAAAATAGCCGTTAGGACAAATCCGCAAACCAATCTGCTCATCATTCTCATACCGCTCCCAAAGCGACGCCGCGGTCCGGCTCTAGCCGTTTCCCCGCCAATCTGCACTGCTATTATATCACCATCGTCGGCTCCTTCCGTATTCGTTGGAGTCAACTCGAGAGTTTACGCTCTTTCTATCCCCCGGCAAAACAAACTGTCTGCTTGAAACGGCTGCGAAAACTTTAACGTCCCCTTCTCCCTCCAAAGCCACCAAGCCTCGCGAGTCCCAACCAAGCCCTCTCACTCTCTATCCCATGAATCAAAAGTCCGACCTACAAAAGTCAATTCTCGACTTGCTCCAGCGGCATCAATCATTGGTGCTCGCAACTGCCGATCAAGCCGGCGTACCAAACTGCAGCCACGCTCCTTACCTGCTCAGCAACGGAGATTTCTACATCCTGGTCAGTGGTCTGGCAAAACACACCGCCAACCTTCTGCAATCGCGTCGCTGCCACATTCAATTCCTCGCTGACGAACAGGAGACCGTGAATCCGTTCGCCCGCAAAAGACTGAGCTACCTCTGCCAAGTCGAGGTTGTCGCTCCGCAGTCCAAACAAACCGCTGAACTCCTCGTGCTAATGCGGCAACGTTTCGGCCCCACGATCGACATGCTTACTTCACTCTCTGACTTTCAATTGCTTCGTCTAATACCCGAATCAGGTACCGCCGTTCTCGGCTTCGGCCAAGCCCACCCCGCCCCACTCCCAAGCCAACTTGGCTAACACAGTAATCAAAAACCAAAGATCAACGACGCGATTTTTGAGAACATTTCCACAAATGATCTCTTTCCGAACTCTACCGCGACTTGCGCGCCAAAATTCTTTCTCCCCCTCGCCCCCTTCGGGGAAAGGGGGCTGGGAGGTGAGGGGGGCAGAAGCTCAATCAAGCCCCACCTCCCACACTCCACAAAGTCACACACACCTTCGCCCCTAGGCAACAGAAATGCTTCGCTCGACAACTACATTGCTCTTCGCCCTAACTCTTTTCTTCGCAGCACGCATCGCGCAATCCCAAGAGATCTTTGACCATCGCCAAGCGGCCGCCGAAATCCTCAAGGATTCCAATCACGATGATCTGCGGGCGAAGTTCGCCGACGACAGCCTCCCGCACGCGGCACAGGTCATCGCCGCGATGACGGCCGATCTCCCCAAAGAGCGCGATGAAGAGTACCGCCGTATCCCCTGGATTTGGCGCCTCGCGATCAACGCCACCAAACAAGGCGACGCTGATCAGCAACGTCAACTTCTTCTGCTCAGCCTCCCAGCTGACGAAAAGCCCCTCGCTCACTGGCAAGCCGTCGTCCTCGGCGGCGGGCTGATCAATGGACTCAGCCAACGCGGTGAAAATCCGGCTGATCAAATTCAAAAGCTGCTCAAGTCAAGCAGCCAACCCGGGGAGAATGAACAGCGTTTCGCTCGCATCGTTCAGCTCGCAGTCAAGATGGTCGATGACGAGTCTGTTCCAAGCGGCACCCGCTACGACGCTCTCCGCATCCTCGGCGCGGCTGATTGGAAAACTCATGCAGAGCAACTCACCCGCTACCTTGCCCCCGGCATCGATGAGGAACTTCAAATGGGCGCCGTCAGTGCCACTGCCGACATCCCCCAAGCCGAAGCAACGCAGACCCTACTTCGCGCCCTCCCCAAACTCAGCACCGACAATCGCAACCTCGCCCTCGAAATGCTCCTCAGTCGCCAACCCCAGCGAGATCTATTGAAGAAATCCGTGAGTGACAAGACGATTCCCCGCGTATGGCTCACCGCCGACCAGTTGCAGCAACTTGACAAGTGAATTTGAGAAGAAGCGGATGAACTCACCAAAACGAAATTGCGATTTCCTCGTCCTGGTGAGGCACAGACGGGTCGACACGGAAACCTAATCGAGACGCCAAGAGGAGTTCGGAGTTTGAATAGTCCGCGAGCTTGAGTGCAACGCGAGAGAGTAAACCCTAAAGCAGTAGAGCAGTATAAAATCCGAAAGAGTAAAGCATCCTCATCAGAACGCACCACTTCGGTACGGCTCTTCAGGCCAACGGCCTTTTAGCCTCCAGCCCGGGGTAGAGCGGACGGGAACCGCGCAGCGGCCCCGGCCGCGCCACCCCGGGTTTCAAGACGATTTAAATTCCCAAGGTCGAACCGGCTGTCGCCGCCTTGCGGCACAGACGGTTCGACGCGGCGGCGCAAGTTCGCCATCAGTATCGGACGACTAGAATCCGCTAGTCCCATCCCCTGTACCCGCGCCTTACCCACATCCCCATCAACACCAAACTTACACCTACCCCAACCCACCTCAGCCAGCCCGCCTTAAACACCACCACTCCGTTGAAGACCATAAAACACAAATAAGCCACGATCACCTTCCGCCACACCCGATACCCGCTCGCCGCAGCCCACCCCTGCCACCAAGCCAACACATCAACGCCCCAAAGCAGAATCATCAAATAGTTGAAGTACACCCCGCCGCCAAACTCCCAGCCAATCAGCTCTTGCGTTTGCTTCGCCGTGTCAGCATAAGCCTGCTGGTGACTCCAGCCATGCTGAAAATGAAACGCGGCAAGCATGTGCAGCACAAACAGTCCCCAGCCCGCGGTCCATATCCATCGCAATCGCCGCTCGTGCTGCTCTCCCTTGCATCCCAGTGCCCATCCGCCAAGCGTCCAGACAAAACAGAGCACCCCCAGCCGAACGGTCCACGCAATCAATTCGGCTCCCAAAACTTCCGCTCCCCGAATTCTCGGATTCCTCGACTCAACAACCTGTAACGTACTTCCACGTTAAAATAACCCCAACGCTCTCCGGGGACAAACTGCGTGCCGATCAAAATCCACTCCAACTCCGCCTCGACTGGTCGCGCCGCCGCAACGCGCGCCGCGACTTTGATCAATCAAATTATCGCCCAGCAGAATTCCTGCCGCTTGGTCTTCGCCACCGGTGCCTCGCAATTCGAACTCCTCGCCCAGCTCACGGCCATGCCCCTACCTTGGAGCAAAATCACAGGCTTTCATCTCGATGAATACCTCGGCCTGGCCCCCGACCATCCCGCCTCTTTCTGCCACTACCTCCGGGAGCGCGTCGTCTCCAAAGTTCCTCTGCAGACCTTCCACTTCATCAACGGTCTGACGGACAATCCAGAGCGCGAATGCGAGCGACTAAGTCAAGCAATTTCAACGGCGCCTATCGACCTCGCCCTCATCGGCATCGGCGAAAACGGCCACCTCGCTTTCAATGATCCACCAGCCGATTTCGAGTCGACCTCGCCTTTCATCGTGGTAGAGCTCGACGAAGCCTGCCGTCGCCAGCAACTTGGCGAAGGTTGGTTCCCAACGCTGGAGGCTGTTCCACGCCAAGCCATCAGCATGTCGATCCAGCAAATCCTCGCTGCTCGCCACTTAATATGCACAGTCCCCGATGCTCGCAAAGCAGTTGCCGTTGCGGCAGCGATTGAAGGATCCGAGACACCGCTAGTTCCCGCCTCGATTCTCCGGCGACACCCCGCTCTCGACCTCTTTCTCGACCTTGACTCAGCAAGCCTGCTCCAGCACTCCGCTCATCACGAGGATCGCCGCTGATGACCTCGACTGCAACTCCCCTCTTCGACCTTCAAATCAATGGCTGGAATGGCGTTGACTTCAACAGCGATGAACTGAATTCGGAGCAACTGCTTCGCGTTTGCAACGAACTTCGCCACCGAGGCGTGACGCAATTTCTTGCTACCTTGATCACCGACGATCTCCCCAAACTGGTCAGCCGCCTGAAAAGATTAGCCAATCTGATTGACACCGATCCGTTATCGAGCCAGATGATCGCCGGAATCCACCTCGAAGGTCCTTTCCTCAACCCACAGTCCGGCTACATCGGCGCCCATCGCGCCTCCGCCACACTTCGGGCCGCGCCTGAACACGCCGCGCGATTATTCGATGCTGCCTCCGGAAAACTTCGCCTCGTAACGCTCGCTCCCGAAATGGACACGGGTTCTCAAACCATCGGCTGGCTCACCCAGCACAACGTTCGCGTCGCGGCCGGCCACTGCAACCCCAGCCTCCCCCAGTTACAAGCGTCGATCGACGCTGGCCTTTCCCTTTTCACCCACCTAGGCAATGCCTGTCCCCCACTGCTCCCTCGCCACGATAATATCATCCAGCGAGCCCTCAGCCTGAGCGACCGCCTGTTCATCACGTTGATCGCTGACAGCCAGCACATTCCTCTCTTCGCGCTGCGGAATTATCTCCGGCTGATTGGAGCGGACCGCGGCATCCTCATCAGCGATGTCACGGCTGCCGGTGGCCTCCCCCCCGGTCCGTTCACGCTCAATGGCATCGCAGTTCAAGTCGATGCGCAAGGCGTCGCCCGTCTCGCCGATCAGCCCGAACTCCTCGCTGGCTCGACATGCTTGCTCGATTCAGCTCTCCAGCTACTTCAGTCCGAACTCCAACTCTCTCCAGAACTCTTGCACCAGCTCACTTGGACCAATCCCCGCCGCGCCCTCGGTTTGCCTCAGTAACTCACGAATCAGACGCGACGCTTCACCTAAATTACCGATAACCAGCCTAATGCCCGCATCCCATTTTTTTGATCCAGAAGCGTTCCTTCTGACCAACTCGGCCGGCCGAACACTCTACGCCGAGATCGCTCGCGATTTGCTGATCAACGATTTCCACAACCATCTCTCACCGCAAGAAATTGCCGAGGACCGGCCATTTCACAACCTCTGCGAACTCTGGCTGGAACACGATCATTACAAATGGCGAGCGATGCGCGCGGCTGGAATCGCGGAACGATACATCACGGGCGAGGCATCCCCCGAGGAAAAATTCCGAGCTTGGGCGGAGACGCTCCCGCAACTACTCCGCAATCCGCTCTATGATTGGAACCGGCTAGAGCTTTGGATGTTTTTTGGAATCACGGAACTGCTCACACCCGAAACAGCCACTCGCATCTGGGACGAAACCAATCGCCAACTTCGCCAGAATCCGCTCACCCCCAGCCGCATCTTTTCCCAGTGCCGCGTTGCCTCGCTTGGCACCACGGACGATCCAGCCGATTCGCTCCAGTGGCATCAACGCTGCCGAGAGCAAAAGAGTTCACCCCGCGTCGCTCCCACGTTTCGCCCCGATCGAGCCCTCGCGATTGATGAACCAGCTGATTTCATCGAATGGCTCACGCGTCTCTCCGCCGAAACCAACCGGACAATCGAGTCGCTCGACGATATGCTGGCCGCACTTGAACAGCGGCATCAGGAATTCGATGCTTTGGGCTGTCGATTTAGCGACCACGGTCTGCCGCGACTCTTCGCCGCCGACCCCAATCTCCCGGAGGCAGCCAGAATCTTTCGTAAAGTGTTCGTGATGCAAACCCCGGACGCCTCCGAAATCGAGCTCTGGGGCGCGACGCTAATGCACTGGTTCGCTCAACTCGATGCCAGCCGCGGATGGACCAAACAACTACACCTTGGTCCACAGCGAAACAATTCGGCACGACTGCTGGCGACCGTCGGACGCGATGCCGGAGCCGACTCGATCGGAGATTGGTCCCAAGTCCAGCGGCTGCAGCGCTACTTCGACCAACTCGAATGCGAAGAAAGTCTGTCTGACCATATCGTCTACGTTCTGAACCCGAGCGAACTTTATCCTGTCGCGACGATGCTCGGAAATTTCAATTCGGGGCCGTCAGCCGAACGAAGTCGACGAACCAGAATTCGCTTCGGAGCAGCGTGGTGGTTCTTCGATCACCGCGCCGGAATTCGCGAAGTGCTCAACTGCGTCGCGCACACCAGCCTGCTGGCCGAATTTCCGGGAATGGTCACCGACTCCCGGTCCTTCCTCTCGTTTGCCCGACACGATTACTACCGCCGCATCCTCTGCGACCTGCTCGGTGAAGAAATTGAATCGGGCCTGATTCCGGAATCCGCAGCGCGCGAGATTTTGCCGAAACTCTGTTGAGGAGTGAAATGGGTTTCAATCGGTTGGGTGGGACGGTTGGGACTCGTGGGACTGTTGGGAGAAAAAACTTTGAGTCGTTAGCCGCACTTTCGCTTTCGGCGGGGTCGGGAGACCCGCGCCGAGCGCGAGTTCAAAATCCCGCATTTCGCCCTACCCCTCCGCAAACGCCACTCGCAGCTCCTCCAAATAACGCTTGCACGCGCCACGCGGCTCTTCTGCCTCTTCGTACTCAAGTACCACGTAACCCTTGTACTCGGCGGCCTGCAAAATTTTCGCCAGGCGTTTGAAGTCAACGGGCTGCTTCACTCCCTTTTCCGTAATCGAAACCTTCACCTGTACATTCACGGCATAAGGTGCCACGCGAGCCAAATCTCCATACACATCGTCCGAATGAAAATTTCCCGTGTCGAGATTGACTCCAAACCACGGGCTCTTCACTGCCTCGACAAACTTCAGCAAACCATCGGCAGTCGCCGTCGGGCCGCCGTGATTCTCCAATGCCAGCGTCACGCCGTGCTCGCCCGCGTACGCACAAGCCTCCTCCATTCCTGCAATCATCAAGCGGTCCGCTTCCGCCGCATCAACGCCCGGCTTCTGGTGTCCGGCAAAGATCCGAATCACCGGCGCGCCGAGGATTTCGGCTCGTTCAATCCAGCGGCGTATTAGCGCAACTTGCTTGTCGCGGTCCGGCCCGGCTGGAAACCCAAAGTCATTGCCGATCGCCGTTCCCGAGACTTCAATTCCCTGACGAAAACAGTGCAGCTTTAACTTCCGCAGAAACTCGTCGGAGACGTCGTCCGGAAAGTAGTAGGAAGTCAGCTCGGTCCCCTCCAAACCAAACGCGACGCACTCGTCGACAAACTCAAACAGCGACATCTGCGGTTGCTTGACATTCAGCAAATCCCGATAGCCGTACGCCGCGAGACTGAACTTCGTCCTCCGGTGGCTCAGATTTCGTTCCCGGTCTGGAGAGGCAATCGCTCCCGTCACCAGACCAACCGCACCAGCGATAAACCCTCTCCGCCCAACTTCAATCGCCATCTCAAGCTCCTCTCTTCTCCGTAGGGTGGGTCGCAACCGCGAAAATCACTCACCACTCAAAACAAACGTCACCGCGGTGCGCACCCACCATCGCAGCGCATGACAAATCTCAATCTCCGTAGGGTGGGTCGCAAACGCGCAAATCACTCACCACCCAAAACAAACTTCACCGCGGTGCGCACCCACCATCGCAGCGCATGACAAATCTCAATCTCCGTAGGGTGGGTCGCAACCGCGAAAATCACTCACCACTCAAAACAAACGTCACCGCGGTGCGCACCCACCATCGCA
>Ga0169931_10002600_pt1 | contig 29270 bp, 25 predicted proteins | sample Kivu_15m_20L_FD_129675 | JGI IMG/M metagenome (GOLD analysis project Ga0169931, IMG submission 129675) | Freshwater microbial communities from Lake Kivu, Western Province, Rwanda to study Microbial Dark Matter (Phase II) - Kivu_15m_20L... | ecosystem: Environmental > Aquatic > Freshwater > Lake...
AGTACCTGCGCGACCGGCAGGCGGAACTCGACGAGGCGCGGGAGGAGGGGTGGGAAGAAGGCGAAGCGATCGGCGTGGCGAAGGGTGAAGCGTTTGGCGTGGCGAAGGGTGAAGCGCTCGGCGCTGCGAAAGGCCGGGCCGAAATCCTCGGCAAGCTGCTTCAACTACGCTTCGCGACGCTTCCCGATTGGGCCTCGCAGGCGATGGCCCAGGGCACGGAAGACGATTTCAACCGCTGGTCGGCCCGACTGTTCACCGCCCGGACGGTTGAGGAAGTCTTCAACGCCTGATCATCCCGCTGGAAGGGCCCTCGCACCTCAATCGTCGAGCCCCGAGAGACCGGTGCGATGCCCCAGGCGCTTTGCGCCAGCGATGCGAAAGAGCACCATCCCGGGCCAGGCCAGCGAACCGTCGAGTCTGCGGGAAAAGAGCACGCCGTCGGTGCGCGCCACAACAGGTGTGCGTGCGCTTTCGCCCCGGGGATCTGCCGGGGCGATCACATCACAGATGGCCTGCCCTTCGCGCACCCGTGTTCCGGGGCGGGCATGGTAGGCAAGAAAGCCGCTTCCTGGGCTGTACCCCACGTCCATGCCCTCCATGGGTGACGCAGGCACAGTCAGCCTCGGGAGCGGCCCTGGGTCACCGTCAACGATGCCCTGCCGCGTGAGCCATCGAAGCAGATTCAATGCATCGCTGCGGCCCAGTTCATGGCTCACGTCCTGCTGGCCGCGCATCTCCACAGTGCAGGCCATGCAAGCCTGCGGGATCTCCGCAGCAGGAAAACGCTCCGCGAGCCGCGCCCAAAGGGCGCCGTGCACTCCCGAAAAGGTCAACGCCGCGGGGAAGGGCTCGTTGTAGAGCGTGGCCCTCGACCCGAGGTCGGCTGCGAGCGCATGGGCCGGCCCGCTACGGGTGGCGGGGCCCTGGGGAAAGTCGCGCCCGTTCATGAAGAGATGCATCACGGCGCTGATGTCGCAATGCAGATCGAGAACAAAATCGGCGTCGATCGACAACTTCTGCACTTCCACCCGAAGCGTTCGCAACTCCTGCAGCGACGTCATCGCCGCGAGCACTTCAAGCGCGGTCCGGCGGATCAGGCGCACGAGGTTGTCGCCCGAGGGGCGCGACCCGCCCCTGGCGCCCCGCTGCTCCGGTGCGGTTTCTGCTTGCCCGCTGTCTGGATGTGCGTCACTCCTTCCGGTGGGTGGATCGCGGCTCAGGAGTACGCCGAGCCGTTCGGCAACTGCAGGGGCCAGATCGATCCAGTTTCGATTGAAGTTTTCATAGCTCAGGAAGTGGTACCGCCCGAGGTGCTGGTTTCCCACGAGCTGCGCATGGCCAATCGGATTCACCGCCGGCACAACCACCACCTCCCCACGGATGCGCCCCTCCTGATCCGCAGCGGCCAGCATTGGCATCAGGTGGTGCAGGGCCATCGTTCCGGGCATTTCGTTGGCATGGATCGCCGCCTGGAGATAGGCCTTGGGTCGGGCACCCTTGCGGCCGAAGCGCAACCAGGGGATCGATCGCGCGGTACCCGGCGTCATCACCGGAAGCTGGATGGAATGTTGCTGTACAGGCATGTTGTTCTCCTCGCATAAGCCACAACGGAAAGATCGGTTGCAGCGCAAATCGAATCCGTTTACGCTGTGTTACAGCGAAGGTCGCACCCCGGCGGCTAGCGAGTCTCCGAAGTTGATCGAAGTATCCACTGCGCAAGCGTCGCAGCGCTGAGACTTCCCGCGCCCCGATCACCGGTTACCGCTTCCCACTGCCCCCGCTTCCCGCACCCCGTTTACCGTTTACCGTTTACCGTTTACCGTTCACCGATTACCGTTTACCGATTACCGCTTACCGATTACCGTTTACCGTCTACCACTTCCCAATTCACCCCTGCATCAGCCCATTGCACAGGAGCACGCCCCATGCGGATCGACGACATCGAACACAGCCTGCGCGCGCAGATCGAGGAGGTCCGCGCAGGGAAGCTCTCCCGCAAGGCTTTCCTCCAGGGCATGGTCCATGCCGGCCTCACGGTGCCGATGGCCGCGCAACTCCTCATGCTTCACGGCGTTGCCAACGCCCAAGCGTACCAGTCGACCTACAAGGCCACCCGCAGGGGCGGAGGTGGGCCGCTGCGGGTGCTCTGGTGGCAGGGTCCCACGCTCCTCAACCCGCACTTTGCCACCGGCACCAAGGATCAGGATGGCTCGCGGGTGTTCTATGAGCCGCTCGCCAGCTGGGACAGCGACGGCAACATGGTGCCTGTCCTTGCCGCGGAAATCCCCTCGGTTGCCGGCAAGACGCTTGCTCCCGACGGACGCTGGGTGATCTGGAAACTCAAGAAGGACGTGCGCTGGCACGACGGTCGGCCCTTCACCGCCGACGATGTGCTCTTCAACGCAGCCTACGCCTCCGACCCTGCAACTGCGGCAGTCACGGTCGCGGTGTATCGCGACATCAAGGTGAGCAAGATCGATAGCCACACGGTTCGCCTGGAAAACCCCGGTCCACGCCCCTTCTGGGCCGACGCCTTCGTGGGCGTGAATGGCATGTTGATCCCGAAGCACCTCTTTGAGGCCTACAGCGGCGCCAAGTCGAGGGATGCACCCACCAACCTCAAGCCGGTGGGTACCGGCCCCTACAAGTTTGCCGACTTCAAGCCCGGCGACATGGTGCGCGGCATCATCAACACCGACTACCACGAGCCCAACCGTCCCTTCTTCGACACGATCGAGTTCAAGGGCGGCGGAGATGCGGTATCGGCTGCACGCGCCACGCTGCAAACCGGCGAATTCGACTTCGCCTGGAACCTGCAGGTGGAAGACGAGGTGCTGCAGCGGCTTGAGGCGGGTGGAAAGGGCCAGGCGCGGATCTACCTCGGCGGCAACATCGAGTTCATGCAACTCAATTCGGCAGATCCGTGGAGTGAACTCGAAGGCGAGCGCGCTCATCCGAAGAGCCGCCATCCGATCCTCAACGATCCTGCCGTGCGCTCGGCAATGGCCATGCTGGTCGACAAGGACAGTGTCCAGAAGTTCATCTACGGGCGCACCGGTATTGCCACCGCAAACTTCCTCAACAATCCGAGCCGCTTTGTGTCGAAGAACCTCAAGTACGAATTCAATCCCGACAAGGCGGCCAGCGTACTCGAGGCTGCCGGCTGGAAGCGCGGCACCGACGGAGTACGTGTGAAGGACAACAAGCGGCTGAAGTTCGTGTACCAGACCTCGATCAACGCGCCCCGGCAAAAAACCCAGCAGGTGGTGAAGCAGGCCGCTGCGAAGGCCGGGATCGACCTGGAACTCAAGTCGGTGGCCGCCTCGGTCTTCTTCTCCTCCGATGTGGCCAACCCCGACACCTACACCAAGTTCTTCTGCGACGTGCAGATGTACACCACCACGATGACCCAGCCCGATCCCGAGCGCTTCATGGACCAGTTCCTGTCGAACCTCGCGGCGAGCAAGGCCAACAAGTGGCAGGGTCGCAACATCACCCGATGGGTCAATGCCGAGTACGACAAGATCTTTGCGGCCGCCGAGATGGAAATGGATCCGGTCAAGCGCGCAGCGCTCTTTGTGCGCATGAACGACCTCGCCGTCGGTGACTACACCGTGATTCCAGTGGTGGCACGACCGCGGGTGGCAGGGGTGGCCAACCGTCTCAACGCGCCAACATCGGCCTGGGACAGCGACATGTGGATGCTCAAGGACTGGTATCGCGAGGTTTGAGGCCCCTGTCTGCGCTGCGGCCGCCCCGTGCGCACCCGGCCCCTGAGCCAGTGCCGCTTCAGCGCCTCCGATGACCCAGTACCTCCTGCGCAGGTTGCTGATCGCAGTGCCCAGCCTGCTGGGCATCAGCCTCGTGCTCTTCAGCGTCCTTGCGCTTGCGCCTGGCGATCCCTTCGGCGAGCTTGCCGCAAACCCCAATGTCCCCCCGGAGGTCGCCGCAGAACTGCGGCGCAAGTTCGGCATGGACGACCCGGTGCTGGTGCGCTACTGGTCGTGGCTCACTGCGATGCTGCAGGGCAGCTGGGGCTTTTCCTTTGTAAGCAGGATGGATGTGGACCTGCTGATTCTCCAGCGCCTGCCCACCACGCTGCTCGTGATCGGCTCCTCGCAACTGCTGGCCCTGGCGATCGCCTTGCCGGTGGGCATTTATGCTGCCACCCGGCCGTATTCGATCTTTGACCAGATCGCCAGCACGCTCGCCTTCATCGGTTTTTCGCTTCCCACCTTCTTCACCGGGATCGTGCTGATCCTGATCTTTTCGATCACGCTCGACTGGCTGCCTTTTGTGTACCGCGCCGACATTGCCGAGACCGGCTGGCGCTTCTACTGGGAGCACTTCAGGCAGATGATCATGCCGGTCACGGTGCTCGGCCTTTTCCAGGCGGGATCCTGGACGCGGTATGTGCGCTCGGCGGTGCTCGATGTGATCCGGCTCGACTATGTCACCACCGCGCGCTCCAAGGGACTCCCGGAGCGCGTCGTGATCGCCAAGCATGTGGTGCGCAATGCACTCATCCCGGTGGTCACGCTGGTGGCGCTGCAGATGCCTGCGATCTTTGGCGGCGCGATCGTCACCGAGCAGATCTTCCGGGTACCCGGCATCGGCTCGCTGCTGATTTCGGCCATGCTCGCCAACGACACCCCAGTGATCATGGCAGTCACCTTCGTGTTTTCGGTACTCGTGATTCTGTGCAACCTGCTCGCGGACCTGCTCTATGGCTGGCTCGACCCCCGCATCTCCTACCGCTAGCCCGGCCGCTGCCACCGGCGCAGGGGCGCAAATGGTCTCGAGCCCCGGGGGGGAAGCCTGGCGACGGTTTCGTCGCCACCGGCTTGCGCTCGGCAGCGCCTTCATCCTCGGCGTGATCCTGCTTGCTGCGATGCTCGGGCCCTTCGTCTGGACGATACCGATCAACGATATCGACTTCAACGCGAGGCTTTCTCCACCCTCCCTGAAGCACCCCATGGGTACCGACGACCTGGGTCAGGATCTGCTGGCGCGCATGCTCTACGGCGGTCGGATCTCGCTCGCGGTTGGTCTCGCGGCCATGGTGATTGCAATCACGGTGGGTGTTCTGGTTGGCGCTGTCGCGGGAATGTCGCGGGGGTCGGTGGATGCGTTCCTGATGTGGCTGACCGACCTGTTCCTGTCTCTCCCGCAGTTGCCTCTTCTGCTGCTCATCTTCTACCTCTTCAACGACAGCCTCAAGAAGCTTGTGGGCCCGGAGACCGGGGTCTTCATCCTGGTGGTGGCGGTGATCGGCGGGCTGCGCTGGATGCCGGTGGCACGCCTCGTCCGAGCCCAGTTCCTTTCGCTCCGCGAAAAGGAGTTTGTGGAGGCCGCGCGCGCGCTCGGCGCATCGCCAGCACGGCAGGTCGTGCGCCATATCATGCCCAACGCCATGGGTCCGGTGATCGTGGCCGCCACGATCGACGTGGCTGCGGCCATCATTGCGGAGTCCACGCTGTCCTTCCTCGGCCTGGGTTTCCCGCCCGACATACCCACCTGGGGGCGGATACTCTTCGACGCGAAAGACCATCTCGACATTGCTCCGCACTGGGCGCTCTTTCCCGGGATGCTCATCTTCATCACGGTACTCACCATCAACTACATCGGCGACGGCTTGCGCGACGCCTTCGATCCGCGACGGGTGCTCTGAGATGGCTGAGGCTGCCGTTCAGGCGCTGTTGCGTCTGGAGGACCTGAGCATCCACTTCCGCACCGAGGAAGGCACGCTTCACGCGGTCGACCGTATCCACCTCAACATCCATCGGGGCGAAACCCTCGGGGTTGTCGGCGAGTCGGGATGTGGCAAGTCGGTCACCGCGCTGAGCGTGATGAAGCTTCTCGCGATCCCCCCCGGCTTCATTGCCGGTGGGCGGATTCTCTTCGAAGGGCGCGACCTGGTGCAGGCTTCGGCCGCCGACATGCAGCGCATCCGGGCGCGCGAAATCGCGATGATCTTCCAGGAGCCGATGACCTCGCTGAATCCGGTGTTCAGCGTTGGCGAGCAGATCGCCGAGACGCTCCGACTGCACCAGGGATTGAGCCGCGCGCAGGCACTGGCGAGGGCGATCGAGATGCTCGCGCTGGTCAACATCCCAAAACCGGACCGTCGGGTGCACGACTATCCCCACCAGTTCTCCGGCGGTATGCGCCAGCGCGTGATGATTGCCATGGCGCTGTCGTGCAACCCCAGGTTGCTGATCGCCGACGAGCCCACCACCGCGCTCGATGTGACCATCCAGGCGCAGATCCTCGACCTCCTCACGCGCCTGAAGGAACAAATCGGCATGGCGGTGATGCTGATCACCCATGCGATGGGTGTTGTGGCCGAAACCACGCAGCGCGTCGTGGTGATGTACGCAGGCCGGGTTGTGGAGGAGGCGCAGGTGGGGCAACTCTTCGGCGAACCGCTTCACCCCTACACCCAGGGATTGATCCGGTCGATCCCGCGGATCGATCGGAGCGCTGGCGAGAAACGGAGGCTCGAGGCGATTCCCGGCACCGTGCCCAAGCTCATCAGCCCGCAACCGGGCTGCCGCTTTGCTGCGCGCTGCCCGCAGGTGATCGAGGCCTGCCGGTCCCAGGATCCTGTGCTGCATGAAGTGAGGCCGGGCCACAAGGTGGCCTGCCTGCGGGTAGCCTGAGGTCCGTCGCCCGCCATGTCCCCGCCCGCCAACACCGTCAACCCGGGCGGCAACGTCGCACGCCAGCACCCTGGACCTCTTCTGGAGGTGCGCGGCCTGGTCAAGCACTTTCCGATCCGGGGGGGCCTTTTCGGGGGTGTCATCGACAAGGTGCACGCTATCGACGGGGTGAGTTTCACCGTGGATGAGGGAGAGACCCTCGGGGTGGTTGGCGAATCCGGTTGTGGCAAGTCAACGACCGGGCGCTGCATCCTGCGATTGATCGAGCCCACCGCGGGCACGGTGTGGTTCGACGGCCTCGAGGTCACCGCGATGAACCGGCAAGCCCTGCGCGCCAACAGCCGGGCAATGCAGATCATCTTCCAGGACCCCTTCGCCTCGCTCAATCCGCGCATGACGGTGGCCTCGATCATCGGCGAGGCACTCGCCATCCATCGCCTGGCAAGCTCGCGCACGCAGGCCGAGCAGCGCATCGTGGAGTTGCTCGAAACAGTCGGGCTGCATCCCGATCACATGCGACGCTTCCCGCACGAGTTCTCCGGTGGCCAGCGGCAGCGTATCGGGATTGCGCGCGCGCTCGCGGTTTCGCCGCGTCTCATCGTTTGCGACGAGCCGGTGTCGGCACTCGATGTGTCGATCCAGGCGCAGGTGATCAACCTGCTGGAGGATCTGCAGGAGCGCTTCAGGTTGAGCTACCTGTTCATTGCCCACGACCTGTCGGTGGTGGAACACATCAGCGACAGGGTGGCGGTGATGTATCTGGGCCGCATCGTTGAGATTGCGTCTTCAAAGGCGCTCTACCGTCACCCGCGCCATCCCTACACCGAGGCACTGCTCTCGGCGGTCCCGATCCCCGACCCTGCGCTCAAGCGCAAGCGCATCGTGCTTGGCGGTGAGGTTCCCAATCCGATCCATCCGCCTGCGGGCTGCCACTTCCATCCGCGCTGCCCGCACACCATGGAGCGCTGCCGCATCGAAGCACCGATCCTCCGGGATCTTGGCAACCGACATCATGCCGCCTGCCACCTCAACGACTGAGCGCGCAACGCGCTGCCCGCTGTGAAAGGCCGCTTGGCGAGGGCAAGATCAAGCTTGCCAAACCGCGTATTCCTGAAATCACCCCCAGGCTACGCGTTGTGACGCACGCCCAAGACGCTTCGGCGACTCCCTGGAAACTCCCTGAAGACCCCTGACGACACTGGAGCGGGTACGTTCAGTTGACGTATACTCCCCCGCATAAGTTGAAGCGTTCGCTGCGGGACGAAAGCCCTTACATTCAAAGTCCTTATATTCAAGTATTTTCTGAGGAGAACTACATGGCACAAACCGTGATCCGTCGCAAGTTTCTTGTTGGTGCTGCCGCCAGTTCGGCGGGCGCTGCCACCCTTGGTTTCCCGATGATTGCCAGGTCGCAGGGCACCACCACCTTCCGGTTTCAGTCCACCTGGCCAGCCAAGGACATCTTCCACGAGTACGCCAACGACTTTGCAAAGAAGGTCAACGACATGACCGGGGGCGAACTCAGGATCGAGGTGCTTCCCGCTGGCGCCGTTGTCCCTGCCTTCGGTCTTCTCGATGCAGTGTCGAAGGGTACGCTCGACGGGGGTCATGGGGTGGTGGTGTATCACTACGGGAAGAACGCTGCCCTCGCATTGTGGGGATCCGGCCCCGCATTCGGCATGGACGCCAACATGCTGCTTTCGTGGCACAAATATGGCGGCGGCAAGGAACTGCTCGAGAGACTCTACAGGGCGGTTGGCGCAAATGTGCAGTCGTATGTGTACGGTCCAATGCCCACCCAGCCTCTGGGCTGGTTCAAGAAGCCGATCACCCGCGCCGAAGACCTCAAGGGGCTCAAGTTCCGCACGGTGGGGATCTCGATCGATGTGTTCACTGCGATGGGTGCTGCGGTCAACGCGCTTCCTGGCGGTGAAATCATCCCGGCGATGGACCGTGGCCTGCTTGATGCCGCCGAGTTCAACAACGCAAGTTCGGACCGCCTGCTGGGTTTTGCCGACGTCTCCAAGGTCTGCATGCTGCAGAGTTTCCACCAGAACGCCGAGCAGTTCGAAATCCTGTTCAATCGCGACAAGTACAACGCGCTCCCCGAAAAGCTGCGCGCGGTAATCGACAACGCGGTCGAGGCGGCATCTGCCGATATGTCGTGGAAGGCGGTTGACCGCTACTCCAGAGACTACGGCGAGCTGCAGACCAAACTCGGGGTGCGCTTCTTCAAGACCCCTGATGCAATCCTCAAGCAGCAACTCGTGGTCTACGACCAGGTTGTGGCAAAGAAATCCGCCGAAAACGCGCTCTTCAAGGAGATCGTGGACTCGCAACGCGCATTCGCTGCACGCACTGTGCGCTGGGATCTCGACACCAATGTGGGCCGGCGGATGGCCTACGACCACTACTTTGCAGGCCCGGCACCTGCCACCAAGAGCTGACACGCTGAAGACTTGAGCGAGGCGTTGGCCGGATGCTGCACAAGCCTTCCGGTCGACCTCCCTTCCTTCCCCTCTTTTCATCCTTGCCATGCAGAAAATCCTGCTGTTGGTCGACGCGATTTCGACCTGGATTGGGCACCTTTTCGCCTGGCTCATCCTTGCCCTCACCGGACTGATCTGCTACGAAGTGTTTGCGCGCTATGTGCTCAACAACCCGCACCCGTGGGCCTTTGATGTGCAGATCATGTTCTACGGCACCCTCTTCATGATGGCCGGCGCCTACGCCCTGTCGAAAAACGGGCATGTTCGCGGGGACATCCTCTACGGGTTTTTCCAGCCGCGCACCCAGGCCACAATCGATCTCATCCTCTACATTGTGTTCTTCATTCCGGGCGTTGTGGCAATCGTGTGGGCAGGCTACTCCTACGCGGGGGAGTCCTTTGCAATACGCGAGCACTCCTCGATCACTGCCGACGGTCCTCCCCTGTACCCCTTCAAGATGATCCTGCCGCTCGCAGGTGCAGTCCTCCTCCTGCAGGGTCTGGTCGAGATCATCCGATGCCTCCTTTGTCTGAAGACCGGTGAATGGACCTCGCGTGAGCATGACGTTGAGGAGGTTGATGTGGAAAAACTCAAGACCATGGTGCAGTCGAATTGATCGTCAACACATTGCGATTGTGGCGATGTCTCGACAGCTCGGCGTGAAGCGCCCGCAGGAAGACATCGTTTAGAGACGGATACCGAGATGCGCAAGGAGCTGCGGTTCGGCTTTGGCCTGATGGCACTGATCGTGCTTGCGGTGGTGGTTTTCATGCCATGGGGCAACCTCACCAACGGGCATCTCGGACTACTGATGCTCGCACTGGTGGTGGTAGCAATCATGCTTGGATTTCCCACCGCCTTCACCCTGATGGGTATGGGCATGATCTTCGCGCTCTTCGCCTACGCATCGCGCGATGCTGACAAGGCCATCGGACTCACGCTCGACCTCATGGTGCAGCGCACCTACGCGGTAATGACCAACGATGTGCTGATCTCGATCCCCCTCTTCGTCTTCATGGGGTATCTGGTGGAGCGCGCCAACCTGATCTCCAGGCTGTTCCACTCGCTCCAGCTCGCCCTCGCACGGGTACCTGGATCGCTCGCGGTGGCCACGCTTTTCACTTGTGCGGTGTTCGCCACGGCCACCGGGATCGTGGGTGCGGTGGTCACGCTGATGGGACTGCTCGCCCTGCCATCAATGCTTCGGGCCGGTTACGACGTGCGCGTGAGCGCGGGAGCCATCACCGCCGGCGGTTGCCTTGGCATTCTCATCCCACCTTCGGTGATGTTGATCGTTTACGGCGCCACCGCAGGGGTGTCGGTGGTGAAACTCTACGCGGGGGCGTTTTTCCCCGGTCTGATGCTCGCTGCGCTCTACATGATCTACGTGATCGTGCTTGCCAAACTCAAGCCCCACCTGATGCCCGCGCTGAGCGCGGCGGACCGACATGTCGATCTCCCGGCGATGTTCGAACTGATCCGGGATCGTTGCGGCCGGCTTGCGGTCCCCTCCCTGATCAAGGCGCTCAAAGGCGCACGGAACCTCAATCTGTCAACGCTCGAGATCAGTAAACAGTTACTCCTTGCGCTGCTGCCCGCACTGTTTTGCATCGGATTTCTGAGTCTCCTGTACCGCGCGGCCATGCCTGCACCTGCCGATGTCGAGGCTTCGTTGCAGGGTGTGCAGGAAATGTCGGCGCCTGCCTCGGGATCGACTGGACTGAGTGAGCCCCCTTCCTCAACCTCCACAACCGGGCTCAGCGAACCGCCGCGTTCCACTACAGGCCTTGCAGAGCCGCCGGGAGCCTCCTCCACTGGCTTGAGCGAACCGCCCCGGTCTTCCACCGGGCTCAGCGAACCGCCGCGTTCCACCACAGGCCTTGCAGAGCCGCCGGGAGCCTCCTCCACTGGCTTGAGCGAACCGCCCCGGTCTTCCACCGGGCTCAGCGAACCGCCGCGTTCCACCACAGGCCTTGCAGAGCCGCCGGGTAGCACACCCGCTCCGGTGCCGGCCGCTGAGCCGGCCGCAGGCACAGCGAGCCCGCCGCAAGGGTCCGCCGCCTCCAGTGCTGCGGGCGTATCGGCTGCAGAGGGCACGCGCTCGATGGCTTCCCTGCCGCGTTGGTACCAGATCACCGCAGCGATCACGCTCGCGGCGCTCGGGTTGCTCTACTGGAAGCTCACGCTGGTGAGGCTCGAAATCTTCAAGATGCTTCTGGCTTCGTTCTTTCCGCTTGCCTTTCTCATCCTGGCGGTGCTTGGCACGATCGTGTTCGGGCTTGCCACGCCAACGGAGGCTGCGGCCGTCGGGTCACTTGGCGGATTCCTGCTCGCCTTTGCCTACAAGCAACTCAACCTCGAGGTGGTGAAGGAGTCGGTCTTTCTCACTGCAAAGACAAGCGCCATGGTCTGCTGGCTCTTCGTGGGATCTTCGATCTTCTCGGCGGCGTTCGCTCTGCTCGGGGGCCAGGAACTGATCGAACGCTGGGTGCTCTCCCTGGGACTCTCCAAGATCCAGTTTCTTCTTCTTTCGCAGGCGATCATCTTCATCCTTGGCTGGCCCCTCGAATGGACCGAGATCATCGTGATCTTCATGCCGATCTTTGTGCCTCTGCTTGCCAAGTTCGGAGTGGATCCACTCTTCTTCGGGCTGCTCGTTGCACTCAATCTCCAGACAGCCTTCCTGTCGCCGCCTGTTGCCATGGCAGCGTTCTACCTCAAGGGTGTGGCGCCATCCCACGTCACCCTCAACCAGATCTTCGCCGGGATGATGCCGTTCATGGGTATCCAGGTCATCGCGCTCGCACTGCTTTATCTCTTCCCCGAGATCGGGCTTTGGCTCCCGCAGGCGGTCTACAACTGATGTTCGACCGTCGCTTCCGCCGGCCTGCGACGTCCGGGTCTACGGGCTCGCTGCTGATGCCCGCCTGGTTGAGCGCGCGGGCTTGGTTGGCCCCGCTTCAAGGCGCGTGACATCCCCGCGTATCCCTGGCGCGCGCTTTCTGCACGCGCCAGGCCCCACCCGTATACCCGACGAAGTGCTCGATGCGATGCATCGGCAGTCGATCGACCTTGCCGACCCCCGGCTCGATGTGCTGATTCAGGACTGCGAGCGTGGAATGCAGCAGGTGGTGGACACCGCCAGGGGTGAGGTGTATCTCTACTCCGCCAACGGTCACGGCGCCTGGGAAGTGGCGATCGTGAACATCCTGGCCGAGGGCGACCTCGTTCTCATTCCTTCAACCGGACACTTCTCGGAGAGCTGGGCGCAACAGACCGAAGCCCTCGATCGGCGCGTTCTGCAAACCGCCTGGAAACCTGGCTACCCGATCGACCCGAATGAAGTTGAATCGATGCTGCGCAAGGATCGCGAAGGCCAAATCCGCGCGGTGTTCGTTGTGCAGACCGACACTTCCACCGGGATCACCAGCGACGTCGAGGCCATTCGGCAAGCGATCGATGCGAGCGGACATCCGGCGCTCTACGTGGTCGACGTGGTGTCGTCACTGGCTGCGGCTCCCTTCGCAATGGACCGAATGGGTGTCAATCTGGTGGTGGGAGGATCACAGAAAGGCCTGATGCTGCCGCCCGGGATGGGATTCGTCGTCGTTGATGAGCACGCCAATCAGGCCTCGCTCGACAATCCCTCGCCCAAATACTACTGGGACTGGACCAAGCGCACCGGCACCCACGCCTACCGCAAGTTCTGCGGCACGCCTCCGCTGCAGATGCTGATGGGCTTGCGCGCCGCGCTCGCGTTGCTCCTGCAGGAAGGACTCGACGAGGTTCTCAGGCGTCACAAGCGTCTGGCCCATGCGGTCTTTGCCGCAGTTGGGGCCTGGTCATCCGCGGGGGATGTTGGCTTTTTCTGCCGTGACCCGCAGGCCCGCTCGGTCTCGGTCACTGCGGTCACCCTCGAAGGCCACGATCCCGAACTCTTGCGCGCTGTGGCGCGTGAACGCTTTCAGGTGGCCATGTCGGGAGGTCTCGGCCCGCTCGCCGGCCGGGTGTTCCGGATCGGGCATCTGGGCGACATGAATGAGCCCACGATCCTCGGCGCGCTCGCGGGTATCGAGGCGGCGATGCTGCACCTCGGGATCCCGATCGGCAGGGAGGCCCTGCCGCGCGCCATCGATGCGCTGGCTACCGCTGCGCGCGGCTCCAACGGCTGAACAAGCTATGCACCACCCGGCTGCCTACCATTGCTCCAACGGCGCACGCATCCGATGGTGCCCACTCGTGCGCTCAAAGGCGGCACCCAGGGCAAGAATCCGGGCCTCGTCGAAGGGCTTGCCAACCCATTGCACGCTCGTTGGCAGGCCGTTGGCAAGACCGCTGGGTTGGGCAAGTGCGCACAGCCCGAGATAGTTCACCGGGCGGGTGAGGTAGGCGGGTAGCGGTGACAACTCGTCGATCGGGAGCCTCGGAGCCACGGTCGCCACTGTGGGGAGCGAGATCGCGTCGAGTTCGCGAATCGCGTCGAGAAACGCGCTGCGCCGCTGCCGCATCAACCTCAACTCGCCCGCATAGTCGGAGGATTTGAAGCACTCAGCGGCGAGTATCCTCTCGCGCACTGCGTCGCCGAGCGGAAGGCTGCGGTCGTGAACGATCGCCTCGTGCAGGTGGTAGGCCTCTGCAGCGATCACACGGCCGGTTGCCGCTGCGAGGCTGAAGAACCAGGACGGCAGCTTCACAGCCGTGATCTGCGCACCCTGCGAGGCGATCGCCCGCACCGCCTCGCGCCAATTTGCAACCACCGCATCCTCCATGAAGTCGGGAAGCTGATCCTCCTCCACCACGCCGATGCGCACCCCCTTCACCGACTCCCTGATGCGGGCGAAGCACTCCAGCGGTTGACCGAGCGTGGCCGGATCGCGAGGGTCGGGCCCTGCGAGAACGTCGAGAAGCCAGGCGCAATCCTGCACCTCGTGCGCCATCGGGCCGATGGTGTCGAGCGTCCACGACAGCAAGCCGGTAGCATGCAATGCGATGCGGCCCCAGGTCACCTTCAGCCCGGTGATTCCGTTGAATGCGCTCGGAATCCGCACCGAGCCCCCGGTATCGCTTCCGATTCCCGCCGGCGCAAGCCCGCCGGCCACCGCAACGCCAGTACCGCTCGATGATCCCCCCGGCACACGGTGCGCACGCAGATCCCACGGGTTGCGCGGCGTGCCCATGAGGGGATTCGTACCCCACCCGCCAAAGGCAAACTCGGTCATGTGGACTTTGCCAAGCGGAATCATCCCGGCGCCGAGCAAGCGCTCGACCGCAGCGCTCGTCTCGGGGCTGCACCGATCAACATAATGGCGCGATCCGAGCGAGGTTCTGCGACCCTTCATCTCGAGCAGGTCCTTGAGGACGATCGGTAAGCCGTGCAGCGGCGAGGTGGGCCATCCCGCGCGCCGGACTGCGTCGGCTGCGTCGGCCAGCGCCAGCGCGTACTCGGCATCAACCTGCACAAAGGCATGCAGATGCGCATCGCCTGCCGCGATACGATCCAGGTAGTGTCCAACGATGTCGCGGGAACTGCATTCGCGCCGCCCGAGTGCTGCGGAGAGTTCACGCAGGCTGGCTCGGGCGAGTTCCTGGGGAAGGGCCATGTCAGTGACTCGAAGTGAAAGCTTGGAATGCCAGCCTGAATCGTCTCACAGGCCAGAAAACGCGGTGCCTGCCGCCACGGGGCCTGGTGGTCTGGCCGGAGCCCGGCACCAGCACCGGATTGACGCGCGGCGTCTCATCTACCTGCACGGTTTTCGGTCCTCCCCCGCGTCGTTCAAGGCAGGCCTGCTGCGCAACTGGTTCGAGCAACGCGGCCTGGGCGGGCGTTTCGTGTGTCCGCAGATTCCGGTGGCGCCACGCGAGGCAATCCGCACGCTGGAGCGGGATTTGCGGCTCACCGCGCACGATGCGCTCGTGGGTTCCTCGCTCGGAGGGCTCTACGCCCACTGCCTCGCCGAGGCCCATGGGTGTAGAGCGGTCCTGCTCAATCCTGCGGTGCACCCATCGCGCGACCTTGCGCGCTTCATCGGCACGGTTCAAGCCTGGCACTCGGAAACGTCTTTCGACTGGCGCAGTGACGACGTGGAGGCGCTGCGCGAACTTGAATCCATCCCGGTGAGCAATCCTGCGCGCTATCTTCTCGTGGCCGCCACCGGCGACGAAGTGATCGATTGGCGCACCATGACAGCCCGCTACGCCGGGTGCGGTCACATCATTGTTGACGGCAGCAATCACGCACTCGACCTGTTCGAAAACCACCTGGAGCGGGTGATCCGCTTTGCCCAATTGGCTCTTCCAGCGCCCTCGGACTGAGGTTTGCCGCTCGGCATCCCCCGGACCGCTCCTGCGACGCAGCGGATCGTGCGCCTACACGCCCAGACTCCGGCGACGATGGATCACGAGGGAAAACATCCCATCCCGGAATCCGAATTCCGGATCCACCGACGCGGCGTTTCTCGCCTCCTCGATGATCTTGAGCGTGCCTCCCCCCCAGTTCTCGAAAAATCCCATCAGGTAGAGAACCCTTGCAATCAGGCGGTTGCCAGGCCTCGAGGCGTGATGCCGCTTGAGGGACTCAAGAGTGATCGTTGGCGCAAACAGCTCGGCCGGGTTGTAGAAGAGGAGCGATGAAGGCCTCAGTTCAATGGTGGACTTCACGCCAACGCGGAAGTCACGGTGCGCAATCATGTTAACCAGCGCCTCGCGCAACATCGACATGGGAAATTCGAGGCGTTCCACCCCCTGGACATCGCCCTTGCTGTAGGACTTTTGCAGGGAGAGCACCAGAAACTCGAGCACGCGCGCAACCTGACTCAGCAGATTGCCTGCGAACTCGTGAGCGTTGAGCATCGTGTCATAGCCCGAGTCCGAAGGAAAGATGGCCGCCTTGATTTCGTAGCAACCGCGGAAGAACCGCCGGGGATCGGTGGCAAAAAGGAGCACCGCCGCGTTGGTGATCGCTCCGTTTTTCACGAGGTCGAGCTTTTCGAGGACCTGGTCGACCGGCAGGTAAAGATTCTGGTTGAGGTCGCGCACCGCGTTGGCCGCCTCCAGAAACGCGTGCACGGCGGATTCGTCGATGTCGGACAATCGGGCATCCCGGCACAAAAGCGCATCGAATCCGTAGCCGTTACTCTGCTGCTGGAGCATCTGCCGGTACTGGTCCTGGCTCAGTTGCTGGGTGCTTGTACCCACCCGCAGATAGGCCCTGCCGTAGGCCGTGTGCGGCTTGAGCGGGCTCTGCTCCACTGTCAACCGTATGCAGGTCTTTCCCCCGATTTCCACCTTGCGGATTTGTGGATAGAGCTTCGGGTCGGTGTTGAGCTTGACCGCGTTGGCGAGATTCCTGAGCGTGTCGTCGCTCACCTCCTGTCCAACAAGGCTCCCGTCGTCGGCCACTCCGAAGTAGAGCACCCCTCCGCCCTGGTTGGCAAAGGCGCACAAGGTCTGGACAGCTTCCCTGATGGACGCTGTTGACCGTTTGAATTCGAGGCTTTCGGATTCACCCCGGGAGAGTTCCTGCACCCAAGAGTCCACAAAAACTCCATCTCTAAAAGCCCCGGGCGCCGCAAGAGCCTCTGGGATCGTACACGGGCAGGGCAAGCACGATGACCTGGCGCAGAAGGATACTGCGATGTGCCTGGGCGTGGCGCCGGCGCCCGCCATGCCCTCACTCCGTGGCCCGGCGCCCGCCATGCCCTCACGCAGTGGCCCGGCGCCGCGCCCATCACGTATCATCCACAAGCGTCTGGAGATTCCACCGACCCATGATCCAGCTCTACCACTGCATCAACGCCCGCTCGTTCCGGCCCTTGTGGGCGCTCGAGGAAACGCAGCAACCCTACGAACTCAGGGTGCTGCCCTTCCCGCCGAGGGTGCACGCGCGCCCGTACCTGCAGGAGAATCCGCTTGGCACGGTGCCGCTGCTCATCGACGGCAGTGCCCGCATGACCGAATCGGCCGCGATGTGCCAATACATCGCCTCCCGCGACCCGCTTCGGCGAATCGACGTGGATCCCACGGATCCGGCCTACCCGGGCTACCTCAACTACCTGCATCACGGGGAGGCCACGCTCACCTTCCCGCAAACGCTGGTCTTGCGCTACAGCCGGTTTGAACCGGAGTCGCGACGAAGCCCGCAGGTTGCCGACGACTACGCAAAGTGGTTTCTTGCACGCCTCCGCGGACTCGATGCCCTGCTGGCCAGGCAGACCTTCGCGTGCGGCGAGCGGTTTACCGCAGCCGACATCTCGCTGGGCTATGCATTGATGCTCGCCACGCAGGTGGGGCTCGACGATCGCTTCTCGGCGCCGGTGGGCGCCTACTGGTCCCGCCTCAGGGAGCGTGGCGCCTTCAGATCCGCGCTCGAGGCGCAACAAAGCGCAGCAAGGCGGCAAGGCATATCTGGCGATCCCTTTGCGAGCGTAAACGACAGCCCTGGAAGTTGATACGGGGATTTTCTGCAGCGCAGCACGCCTTCAGTTGCCTCACTTCCACGGTGCAGGCACTTGCGGTCTCCGGGTTCCCGGGGTTTCGGGGTGGGGTGGCCGGATCTCAGCGCGTGTTCTGATAATTCGCACGCATGCGTTCGGCCAGGTAATCGCCTGCCGTCATCGCCGGATACTTTCCGCTGCGTGAGGTGATGAGCGCTTCGGTGTTGGCCTGACAGAAGAAAGCCATGCTGTAGCGCGGCCCAAGGTACTCACCGGCGAGTGGCTTGCGCACCCGGTGAAAGGTCGACAAGAGCTGGTTGTCGCTCCAGCGCATGAGCATGTCGCCGATATTGCAGGTGACGAGGTCTTCACGGGGATCCACCGGGGTCCATCGCGGCGCATCGAAGGCCCTGCCCGGACAGACCTGCAGGCCCGGCTGGCCGGTGCGCTGGTAGAGCAGGGTGAGGCAGTTGAAGTCCGTGTGCGTGCCGCCGCGGACCACCTCCAGCTTCTCGAGCAGCTCGGGTGCAATCGCGTAGTAGTGAAGCAGACGCAGCGTGCACTGGTAGGTGTCGCCTGCGGGATCGTGCACCCGGGTGAAGAAATCGCGATCGAAGCCGATACCTTCCGCGAGGCAGGAGAGTATCCGCATACCCAGCGACCAGTTCAGTGCCTCGAAATCGAGCATCGTGGCGCGAAACCCGGGCAACTGCTCCTCGGCCGGATAAAGCCCCGCCATCCGCGGTCGCGTGATCTGGTAGCTTTCCTTCTGATCGGGCACCCCCGTGGAGGGCCGCACCTGAGCGAGACTTTCCCATCCGGCGTTACGGCACAAGGGCCACTGCGCCTTGGTCGCTTCGGGGAGCGCAAAGAAACGCTCCGCCATCGCAAAGGCTTCGCGCACCATCCCGGGTGGCACCCCGTGATTGGCCACCTGGAAGAACCCCACATGGACTGCGGCGTGCAGAAGTTGGGCAGCAATCTCCGCGCGCCGCACATCAAGGTTGGCAAGGTCAATCACGGGAATCGGCTGTTCGTTGGTCTCCAGCCCCGCCATGCCGAGCTGTGACTCCCGCTCGAGTTCGAGCATCGGTGGGTAATCCTGTCAGCGAAGCGACGCAGCCATCCACACCGTGGCTTCCACTTCCACCCGAACCCGCGGATCCGGAAGAAGCGCAGCAACGCCCACCACGGTGCTCACCACTGGCGCAGGAAAGAAGATCTGGCGGACCCGGTTGTAGGCGGGATAGTCGGAGAGTCGCGTGAAGTACTGCACGAGGCGCGAAACATCCTCGAGTCGGGCACCTTCGAGTTCGACGAGCTCACGGATGCGCTCGAGCACGATCCAGCTCTGCGCCACGATCGGCGCTTCGAACACATCCACGGAAGCCTGCCCGGTGCAGTAACCAAGGTTTTGCAACGACGCTTTCGCCGCCTGGGAAAGCTGGTCGTAGCGCTCGATCACCTCCCCATCGCGCGGATCCACCGCAACGACTCCACTGAGAAAGAGGAAGTCTCCGAAGCGGCGGCTCGCCGCGTAGCGCGCAAGCGGCTTACCCAGGCCGTCGACGATAGGTGGGCCCGGAGGGTTCACGGTTGCACGTACTCTGCAAGCCAGCCCTCGGTCTTTCCGGGGTTCATCAATCCGTGCGGATCGGCAATCTTCTTGAAGTCGATCTGTGCGGAGTCGATGCTTTTCATGCCACCGCTCTCGATCGTGTAGACATGGTTGTCGAAGACCAGACAGCCTTCAGCCTCGTGTTCGGCGATGATCTGATAGATCCGATCCCGGTCGAAAAACGCCACAAGCGGCAGCGCAAACACGACGAAACCGTGGCTGTCGCGGCCAAACTCATGGTGCATGTAGACCTCGTCGCCGTAGCGCTGCATCTGGCGCATCACCAGATCGATGTCGAGCGGCCAGGCATAGACGGTCTGCAGGTTGGTCCACGAGGGGTCCTTGCGCAGCGCCATGAGCGTGGTGTGATTCCAGGCGCATTCGAAGGCAGGGACGAGTCCCTGCACAAGCAGTTGCTCCTCCGTGAACGCCATCGATTCCTCGCCGCCGAATCGGCGCATCAAGGCACGCCACCCCTCCAGATCGCGCGGGTTGACCATCGCGAAGACCGCATCGCGGTGGGCTGGAAAGCGATCGCCGAAGGCCTCGGCGTAGAACGGCGAGAAACGCTGATCAACGGCGGTGATCTCGAAGGCATCGAGCGAAGGACCGGGCCCGGGTTGTGGAGCGGTTGATCCGCGCAAGGGGTTGGCGCGCGCGCAGGCCTCGGTGGCGGCCACGCCGAACGCGAGCGCGCTGCGGTAATCGTTGAAGAGGGCAATGTGGTGCACCCAGTCGATCGCCGGGTTGAGCGCCAGATCGAGTTCGGTCATGATGCCGTTGGTACCGTAGGCGTGGTGTACCTTCTGGATGTCGGCATCGCGCAACTCGATGATCCGCGGTGGATCCTCCACGGTCACGACGCGCACCCGGGTGACATTGCCCGGATCCTTGAGGATGCCGTTGCGCACGCTGCCCGCGCCGCCGTAGCCGCCCCCGATGAAACCACCGATCGTGGCAGTGTTGCGGGTGCTTGGATACATGAGCAGCTCCTGCCCGCCCGGCACAAGCGCCGAGTTGCGTACTGCGCGCTCAATATCCATGATCAGCGCGCCCGCCTGCACCCGCACCGACCCTGGCCTGATCTCGAGGACCTGGTCGAGCGCGGTGATGTCGAGGATCACGCCCCCTTCAAGCGGTACGCACTGGCCGTAGTTGCCGGTGCCGCCGCCGCGTACGGTGAGCGGCAGCCGATAACGGGCGCAGGCCGCAGCAACACGGATCACTTCGGCCTCACTTGCCGCACGCACAAGGACCTCTCCGCGGCAGGGGTCGAGCCGTTGCTTGAGAATCGGGCTGTACCAGTAGTAGTCGCGGCTTCTTGCCTCGAGCAGCGCCGGATCGCGGCTCGGCCGCAGATCGGCCAACGCCGCGATGAAGGCCTCGAGCGCTGCCTTGCGCGGATTCGGCCCCCGCGGGTCATGCAGACTCGAAGCACTCACGGGCGGGCTTCCGGACTTGTGCCGCCGCCCGCCGCTACCATGCCTCTGGCGTCGTGCGCATCCGCAACCCTGCCGGCGGTTCCGCCCTGATCCTCTGACCAACCGGTTGTGTCACGCAGTGTGTGGAGGGGCAGGCGCGCCACCTCGAGCAGCAGCGCAGCAAGCTTGCGTCCTGCGTCTTCGATCACCGCCTCGCCCTTGGCTGCTGTGGCGATCGATGCATTGCCCGCCGCCCCCATCGGATGCAGGTCCTGCATTTGCCAGGCCAGGCGGGCGGCACCCTGTCCGAGCAGCGGGTAGTCGCGGGCACGCTGGATCGAACTCGAAGCGAAATGATCCGCATACTCCATGCGTACTGTGTGGGGTGCGAGCGCAAGCATCATCGAGGTCTCGATGTCGCCGGCATGAATGCCGAAGCGGTGCTCCTGCGCGGTGAAGAGCGCCCTCACCTCTTCGGCCATGGGCAAAGTGAACCAACTCGACGACAAGGTGAGCAGCCCGAGTTCCACCCGCAGATCGCGCGCCACGGTTTCCATCAGCGCCACCTGGCCACCATGCCCGTTGAGAAAGAGCAATCGGCGAAAGCCGGCGCGCGCAACGCAGGCGCCCAGATCGAACCACACCCGTGCCAGAGTGTCGGCCCCAAGCGTGAGCGTTCCAGGAAAGCGCAAGTGCTCGTTGCTCTTGCCAACGCTCTGGGTGGGCAGGAAGAGCACACACGCCGAAGCAGGAAGATGCGCGAGACTCGCACGGATCACGCCCTCGGTGAGCGTGGAGTCGACCGACACCGGAAGATGCGGCCCGTGCTGCTCGATTGCGGCGATCGGCAGTACCGCCACGGCCTCGTCGATCCCTCCATGCGCGCGAAGGTGCACAAAATCGCGCGCACTCCAGTCGGACCAGAATCGCGAGGGGGCGCTGACGCTCCACGCAGCGTTCACCGCGCAGGTCCCGCTGGGATCGTGAAGTGGATCGGGCGCGGGCCCCGGGGCCGACATCGACGCGCTGCGGCAGCAACCGGGCGATGCTCCAGTGCGGTCTTTGCCATCGAATACCCAGGCGCAGTGGCTTTCATGCAGCAGAGAATACCTCAGGACCTGAGCGCACCGTCGTGATGTGCTCCTGCACCAGCCTCGTGCGCCGATCACGCCGCGATGCATGGCGAGCCGAAGACACCCGGCGGGCGGCGAGTCCTTGCGCGGGTCAATGGCATCCGTCTTGCTTGATGTTGCCCATACTTGCGTCACACTTCATGCTGCAGGACTTGCCCTTTCAACGCATCTTCCGCCCCGCTCAACCGAGGAGCCGATCCATGAACCTTCCCATACGCAACACGCCCACGACCGCCATTAACGCTGCCGCAAGCGCAGCCACACCCGCGGCGGCCACTCCCGCCCCTCCCCCGGCTTCGTCATGGCGCACCTTGCTCCGGACGGGCCTTCAGCGCCTGCGGTGCGTGCTCGGCCTCGGCCTCGGGGCTTCGCTGGTGGTGCCGGGGATGGCCCTGGCCCAGGAGAAATTCAGCTACATGACCAACTGGTATGCGCAGGCCGAGCATGGCGGCTTTTATCAGGCGCTCGCCAAGGGCTTCTACAAGCGGGAGGGGCTCGACGTAACCGTGCGGATGGGCGGGCCTCAGGTAAACGGAATGCAACTGCTTGCTGCCGGACAGATCGACTGCTTCATGGGGTATGACGTGGCCACGATCAAGGGCTGGGAGAACGGTATCCAATCCGTAACCGTCGCAGCCGCCTTCCAGAAGGATCCCCAGGTCCTGATCGGCCATCCCGGCGTGCTCAACAGACTCGAGGATCTGCCGGGCAAAACGATCCTCATCTCGAGCGCCGCCAACACCTCGTACTGGCCCTGGCTCAAGGCCACCTACAAGCTTCAGGACTCGCAGACCCGTCCCTACACCTTCAATGTGCAACCCTTCATTGCCGACAAGAATGTTGTGCAGCAGGGGTATCTCTCGAGCGAACCCTATGCGATCGAACAGCAGGCAGGGTTCAAGCCGAATGTGTTTCTGCTCTCCGATCACGGCTGGCCCCCCTACTCCACCACGGTGGTCTGTATGGAAGACACGGTAAAGCGCAGGCCAAAGGCTGTGGCGGCCTTTGTAAAGGCCTCGATGGAGGGATGGCGCGATTACCTCAAGGGCGACCCTTCCCCCGCCAACGCGCTGATCAAGAAGGACAACCCCAACATGACCGATGACAAGATCGCGCATGGGATCCGGATCCTCAACCAGACCGGGATGGTGTTTGGGGGCGATGCTGCCAAGCTTGGCGTGGGTATCATGACCGACGAGCGCATGAAATCCACCTACGACATGATGGTTTCCATGAAGCTCGTGGATCCCACGAAGGTTCCGTTCGCGCGCACCTACACCACCGAGTTCGTGCGCAATCTGCGCGTACTCCCCTGAGCCCCTGAGCCCCTGAGCGTTCGCCAGCGCAATGGGGCTTTGCCGATCCGGCGTATGCTCCCCTGATGGATGAAACCGCTGCCGCCGTCGAGATCCTCTCTGCTGAAAAGGTCTATCCCAACGGTACCCGGGCGCTCGCCAGCGTGGATCTGAGTGTGCGTCAGGGCGAGTTCGTCACGCTGTTGGGCCCCTCGGGCTGCGGCAAAAGCACGCTGCTGCGGATGGTGGCCGGACTGCTCCCTCCCAGCGAGGGACGCATCCTGCTGTGGCGCAAGCCGGTCTCACACATCGAACTTTCCGGACATCGCCTCGGCTTTGTGTTTCAGGAAGCCACCCTGATGCCCTGGGCGAGTGTGTTGCGCAATGTGCGTTTGCCGCTCGACCTTGCCGGTGTGCCGCGCGCGCAATCGGAACCGCGGGTTCGGGCGGCCCTGGCCATGGTTGGGCTGGAAGGCTTTGCAGGCAGTCTTCCGCGCGAGTTGTCTGGCGGCATGCAGATGCGGGTGTCGATTGCCCGAAGTCTCGTGACGGAGCCAACCTTGCTGTTGATGGATGAGCCCTTTGGTGCACTCGATGAGATCACCCGCAACCGCCTCGACAGCGACCTGCTCCAGTTGTGGCAGGCACGCGGTCTCACGGTGATCTTCGTGACCCACTCGATCTTCGAAGCGGTATACCTCTCCAACCGGGTGGTGGTGATGGCCGCACGACCGGGCCGCATCGTGCAGGACCTCAGCATCAACGAGCCCTACCCGCGCGATCCCGACTTCCGGGTATCGCAACGCTTTGCGCTTCACGCCAAGACGCTCCAGGACTGCCTGCTGAGCGCGAGCACTGCTGGCGAAGAGGGAGCGCTTGCCTGAATGAGAGCCCCTGTCCAACGCGTTGCCTACCCGATCCTGGTGGCGATCGTGCTGCTCGCACTCTGGCAGGGGCTCGTCACCGCCTTCAAGGTGCCCCACTACCTGGTGCCTTCACCGGCACGCGTGGCCTCAACGCTGGTCGAGGATGCCGCGCTGCTCTTTGGCGCCCTCTTCAACACGCTCCAGATCACGCTACTTTCCTTCCTTGCCGCGGTGGGCGTAGGCATTCTGGTGGCCGCTGCATTTGTGCAGAGCCGCATCATCGAGACGGCGCTCTTTCCCTACGCGGTGCTGCTGCAGGTCACACCCATCGTTGCGATCGCCCCGCTGGTGATCATCTGGGTGAAGGATCCCACCGCGTCGCTCGTGATCTGCGCAACGCTCGTTGCACTCTTTCCGATCATCTCCAACACCACGCTTGGCCTGCGCAGCGTAAACCCGGGGTTACTTGCGTACTTCCGGCTTCAACGCGCAACCCGGATGCAAACGCTCTTTCGCCTGCGCGTGCCCTCCGCGCTGCCCTACTTTTTCGGTGGCCTGCGCATCAGTTCAGGCCTTGCACTGATCGGCGCAGTCGTCGCCGAGTTTGTGGCGGGCACCGGCGGCACAGGAACCGGACTGGCCTACCAGATCCTTCAGGCGGGCTACCAACTCAACATCCCGCGCATGTTTGCCTCGCTGCTGCTGATCACGCTGGCTGGCGTGGCCCTCTTCAGCCTGATGTCGCTGCTCTCCAGGTGGGCCCTGGGCAGTTGGCACGAGAGCGAAACCGCACACGACGAGGCCTGATCCGATGCACACGCCCGAAAGTTCCGAAAGCCCTCGAGGGTCACTCCGGGAGAACCGCGCGCTCCAAAGGCCAGGCTCACCCCGGAGGCCAGGCTCACCCCAAGGGAGCGGCTCGCTCCTGATCCACGGCGCCGACGCAGTGCTCACGGGCCTGGCCGGCGAGGCGATGCGCGCCGGCAACGGGACCGATCTGCGGATCACCGACGGACGCATTGCCGAAATCGGCCGGCTGCGGCCGCACGCCGGTGAGGCCCGGCTCGATGCCTCGGGCTGCGTGATCTACCCGGGCTGGGTAAACACCCACCATCACCTTTTTCAGAGTCTGCTCAAGGGCATTCCCGCAGGGATCAACCTGGGCCTCGTGCCCTGGCTTTCCGCAGTACCGATACCCTACCGACGCTACTTCGATCACCAGTACGCCTTGCGCCTTGCGGCGCGCGTGGGTCTTGTGGAGTTGCTGCTTTCGGGCTGTACCACGGTTGCGGATCATCAGTACCACTATTGGCCCGGCATGCACTTCGACGCCTCGCGCACGGTGTTCGAGGAGGCCGAGCAACTCGGGTTGCGCATGGTGCTGTGCCGTGGCGGACAGACGATCACGCGGGCGCTCAGCGATGCACATGCGCCGGAGCAGGCGCAGCCTGAGAGCCTCGAGGGATTCCTTGCCTCGATTGAACACGACGTGAAACGCTTTCATGATCCGGGGCCGATGGCCATGCGCCGCGTCGTGAGCGCGGTCACCACGCCCAACTGGTCGTGCACCGCGGAGCACCTTCGCGCGATGGCAAGCCAGGCGCGCAGCCTCGGAATTCGCCTGCACAGCCATCTTTCGGAGAGTTTCGACTATGTGCGCTGGGCCCACGACACGCACGGTTGCACACCCCTCCAATTCGTGGCCGAACATGGCTGGGTGGGCGCCGACGTCTGGTTTGCGCACATGGTGCACCTGAGCGATGCCGAAATCCGCCTTTGCGCAGAGACCGGCACCGGCATTGCGCATTGCCCGCAGAGTAACGCGCGTCTCGGATCGGGTATTGCCCGTTTACCCGAGGCGCTCGCAGCAGGCGTGCCGGTGGGACTCGCGGTAGACGGAGCCGCTTCCAACGAAGCTGCCGACATGGCAAGCGAGGTGCACGCCTGCTGGCTCATACACCGCGCCGATCCGCGCGCGGGCGAGCGCAGCGCAATGCAACCGGGCGGCAACGCCGCCGCATTGCGGGTCGAGGACGTTGTGCGTCTGGGCAGTGCCGGCGGCGCGCGGATCCTCGGCCTCGACGGCGTTGGCGTCCTCGCACCTGGGATGGCGGCGGACCTTGCGGTCTACGATCTCAACGATCCGCGCTACTTCGGGCTTCACGATCCAGCGATCGGCCCGGTGGCAAGCGGAGGTCGGCCGTCGTTGCGGGCTCTGCTCATCCAGGGCGAGATCGTGGTGGAACACAACACGATCCCCGGCGTGGATCTGCTGCGTCTGCGGCATGAGGCTGCCGACTTCGTGCGTAGTATCCGCGCAGGCTGAAGCTCAGGCGCGCCACCGAGCGCCACTCAGCCCCCGCCACCGAGGCCATGCGCATCCTGGTCCTTTTCTGCCACCCTGTGGACACGAGCTTTCACGCTTCGCTCCACCGGGATATTGTCGCCACCCTCGAGGCGGCAGGGCATGCGGTCGACGACTGTGACCTGTATGCCGAAGGCTTCAACCCGGTGATGTCGAGGGAGGAACGGCTGGGCTACCACTGCGAGCCTGCAAACCGAGAACCGGTGAAGGCCTACGTTGAGCGGCTGCAGCAGGCGCAGGCGCTGGTGCTCTGCTTTCCGGTGTGGACCTTCGGACCGCCCGCCATGCTCAAGGGATTCTTCGACCGGGTGTTGATGCCGGGGGTGGCCTTCGACCTCAGTGATCCTGCGCATGTGCGTCCGGCGCTCACCAACATCCGCTTCATTGCGGGCATCACCACCTACGGCCGACCGCGCTGGATGGCCTGGTACATGGGCGATCCGCCGCGTCGCATCATCACGCGCTACCTCACCCGACTCACCGGACCTGGTACCCGCACCGAGTACCACGCGCACTACCACATGAACGTGGCAACGCCCCGATCGCTTGCAGCTTTCCGCACAAGGGTACTGGGGGCAATGCAACGCTTCGGTCGATCCTGAGACGCCTCGGGATGCGATCCCGCGCAGGATTGCAGCCGTTTCGAGCAAGAAAAGCCCGCCGCCTGTAGCCGCTTGCGCAGCCGCAACCGCTCGGTGCCTGGACAGACCACCCTGCGATCGGTGATCTGAAGCTGTTCGCTGGCGGCAAGGAATCCCTTTCCGGGCGCAGGCGCCGATGAACGCTTGAGGTCGATCACCACGAGGCGTGGAGCAAGCGCCCGCACCTAGCCCTCGGCATCGTCGAGGCGCTGCGGGTCCGCGTGAAGTTCCTGATCGAAGCGGGCGGATCCCTGGGGCCACGCGCTCGCGTGATGCGACGGATGCGGTCAGCGTTGTGGCATGTCGCGCGCCGAATAGCCGAGGCTCACCGTTGCATCCGGCGGAATCGGGGGCATGCCGCGATCCCAGTCCTCCCAGTTGGAGCGCATCTGCGCGAGGCGCTCGGCCTCATTCCGGGCCAGATTGGCACGCTCGCGCTCGTCGTTGCGCAGGTTGAAGAGGTAGTCGTTGCCGTCCACGCGCAGGTACTTCCAGTCGCCGTTGCGGTATGCCCGTTGCTCGCGGTGAAGCATCCGCCAATACATGCTCCGCGGAAACGCGAAGTGCGGATTGCGCAGGACGGCACCGAGCGAGACTCCATCGAGTGGGTAGTGCGGATGCGGTTGCGCACCGCCGAGCTCCAGCATGGTTGCCGACCAGTCCATCGTGAGGCAGTGCTGTGCGCTCACGCCGCCTGCATCGATCGTCGCCGGCCAGTGCGCGATCCAGGGAACACGGATGCCCCCCTCGGTGAGGTCCATCTTGCCGCCCACCAGCGGCCAGTTGTCAGAGAAGCGCTCGCCGCCGTTGTCACTGGTGAACACCACCAGGGTGTCATGCAGCCGATCGGCAACGCGCAAGGCCTCGAGAAGCCAGCCAACACCCTCGTCCATGTGATGAATCATCCGGCGGTAGGTCTCGACACTTCCTCCGTGCAGATGAAAGAGCTGCCCTCTCAGCGCCTCAGCGAGGTGCGCATCGTTGCGTGTCTCCCAGGGCCAGTGCGGCGCGGTGTAGTGCACGCTGAGAAAAAAGGGCGAAGCACCACGGCTCAGGCGGCACACCGTCTCGGCGGCGCGGGTCGAGATCAGGTCACTGAGGTAGCCCACCTCGCGATGCGGCGCTTCTCCCAGGTAGAGGTCGTGCATGCCGTCGCTGCTGCAGTGGGTGAAATAGTCCACGCCGCCCGACATCGGCCCGAAGAACTCCTCGTAGCCGCTCTTGAGCGGACCAAAGCTCGGCGGGTAGCCCAGGTGCCACTTTCCGATCAATGCGGTGCGGTAGCCGGCGTCGCGCAGCAAGGACGGCAGCGTGGGATGCGCTGGCGGCAGCCCGAGCGTGCGACTGCCCTTGCTCCTGCTGCTGATCGGCTCGTGCGCGGCAGCGGGAAGACGATAGTGATAACGCCCGGTCATCAGCGCAAAGCGGGTGGGCGAGCAGACCGGCGCATTGGCATAGCCCTGGGTGAAGCGCAGCCCCGCAGCGGCCATGGCGTCGATCACCGGCGAGACCTTCCCGAACGACGCGTCACGTCCCCCGTAGCAGCCCAGGTCAGCGTAGCCGAGATCGTCGGCCACCACGAAGATCAGGTTGGGCCTTTTCATGAATCCTCGGGCTCCTTCCGGTTGGAGGCTTTGGACGGTTCGTCACGATCGATGTTTCCGGGTCTGTCGAGGTTTCCGCCTTTGTCGAGGTTGTCGCTTCTGTCGAGGTTCCCGTTTCTGTCGAGGTTTCCGCTTCTGTCGAGGTTGTCGAGGTTGTCGAGGACCTTGCGCCGCTTGTCCCCGCTCACCCGCATCCGGTACTGCGGGGTGCGGACGGCACGCGCCACCGGGTTTCGTGGACGGCGCGGTGCGCGGGGCTTCATGGCAACCTCAGCTTTCGCGCAGAAGGTGCTGCGCAAGCGCGCGGTAGGCCGGAAGCGAGGTGGGGTCGAGGTGCACGTTGGCGGCCATCGGATGCGAGGCAAACCGCGCGATCACCATTTCGGCACGGGGGTCGATGTAGATGGCCTGGCCGTGTACTCCGCGCGCAGTAAACGCTTCGTGTGCATCATGCGCAAACCACCACATGTTGGCGTAACTCCAGCCCGGCAGAAGGTGGTAGCCCGCTGGCGCAAAACAGGCACGGTCCCCGCCCCGACGGATACTCCAGACAACCTGTTGCGGCACTACCTGTCGCGTCCCCACGCGTCCATCGTTGCGCATCAGTTCACCAAAGCGGGCAAGGTCGCGCAGCACCGCGAGCAAGCCGCCGCCTGCGAAATCGAAACCAGCCTGATCGACCTGCATCAGCGCATCGCGCTCGGCCCCCATCGGCTCCCAGAGTCGCTCCGCGAGTACCTGCCC
>Ga0169931_10002601_pt1 | contig 29266 bp, 25 predicted proteins | sample Kivu_15m_20L_FD_129675 | JGI IMG/M metagenome (GOLD analysis project Ga0169931, IMG submission 129675) | Freshwater microbial communities from Lake Kivu, Western Province, Rwanda to study Microbial Dark Matter (Phase II) - Kivu_15m_20L... | ecosystem: Environmental > Aquatic > Freshwater > Lake...
GATGACGGTGTCCAAGTCGAGGATGAATTTTCGCTCTGACCCATCGGCCATGCGCAGGGGTTTGGTGCCGCGCCACGACAATTCGAGCATCGAGCCATAGCCGCCCTCTTGCGGGGCCGAGATGGTGCCCGAAGCCATCAAATCGCCACAGCGGATGTTGCATCCGTTGACAGTGTGGTGGGCCAGCATTTGGTTCATATTCCAATAGAGATGGCGCATATTGCTGCGGCTGATGGTGTTTTCGGTGCCGTCTGCGGTGCGGATGACGACTTCCAAATCGATATCCAAGTGGCGCGAGGCCGGGCTTTGGAGATAGGGCAAAACGGGAGGGTCTTGGAGCGGGCCCATGGTGCGATAGGGCTCCAATGCATCCATGGTGACTATCCACGGGCTGACGGTGGAACCGAAATTTTTACCTAAAAAAGGCCCTAGTGGCACATACTCCCATGCCTGAAAGTCCCGTGCCGACCAATCATTGAAAAGCAACATGCCGAAGATGAACTCATCGGCTTCTTCGGTGCTGATGCTATGGCCCAGGGGCTTGCCGCTGTAGGTGACAAAACCTACTTCCAGCTCAAAGTCCAGCTGGTTGGTGGGCCCGAATACGGGCGGCTGCTCGGGGTTGGGGCGCATTTGGCCTTTGGGTCTGTGGATGGGCGTACCCGAAACCGCTATGCTGGACGCGCGGCCATGATAGCCGATGGGCATGTGTTTCCAATTGGGCATCAGGGCATTTTCAGGCCCGCGAAACATGGTGCCCACATTGAATGCGTGCTGCTCAGAGGCGTAGAAATCCGTATAATCTCCAATCTCCACAGGCATCAGCATTTGCACTTCGGCCATGGGAACCAGCACTTGGGCCACGTGGTGTTCTTTGTTTCTGAGGTCCGGAAAATCACTGCGAAGCAACTTGCTCACGCGGTCGCGCAAGCGCCCAATGTGGATGCGCCCATGGGCCATCAGGCGGTTGAGGGTGGGCGATTGGAGGTCTTCTTGTTTGAAGGGCAAATTTTCCAAATAGCCCAGCACATGCAAGGAATACAAGTCCACCACGCGGTCACCGATGGCCACACCCACGCGCGCGGGGTTTTTGTCGGTATTGAAAATACCATATGGCAGATTTTGGATAGGAAAATCACTGTTGAGGGGCACGGGTACCCATGATTTGAGGGTGGGGTCGTTGGCAGAGGCCATAGTCAGAAGGGATTTGGGCAAAAGTAGCAGAAGAGCAAAGCAAACAAGACCCCTGCGCGATTATCTTTGCTCAACAAGAAAGCGCGGAATGCGCCCATTTATCATGAGAAAACCACGAACCAAATATCTCAGTTACATTGAGGAGACTTTCAAGCACAAGTCTGTTTTGATGGCGCTTTTTGCCAAAGCCACAAAGCAGGCTATCGAAGAAGCAAAGAAGAATGATTTGGCGGTGACCTATGCGGAAGGAATAAACATCATTGAAGAAAGCCCTTCAGGAGAGAAAAGTATTGTAGGGAGCATTGTTCCTTCGCGTATTTACAAAAAAGGTGAGCGGCTTAAACTTCGTTAAAGGAAGAAGAATGCGTGTTTTTGCCGGGCCCAATGGCTCCGGAAAAAGCACAGTATTCGAAATGGTTTCTCGAAGCTTTGACCTAGGCACATACATCAACCCGGACTTAATCGAAAGAGCGCTCAAAGTATCGGGTCATTATTCTTTGGAGACATCCGATTGCGCGACAACTGAAATAGAGTTTTCATCATTTCTCAGCAATCACAGCCTCAACAAGAAGGCCCGCTCGATTGGTCTTCAGTTGTCTATGTCAGTCAACGACAATGTCATCAGTTGCCCCCGGGAAGAAGTTTCTTCTTATCACGCTTCATGTATCGCGGATTTTCTGAGGACCAAATTGATTTCCGCAGGAAAGAAACTCACATTTGAAACTGTGATGTCGCATCCATCAAAATTGGAAATTTTGGATTTTGCCTTGTCAAGGCAATTCAAGAATTATCTCTACTTCGTTTGCACTTCTTCACCGGATATCAATATTACTCGAGTCAAACAGCGTGTTGCTTTGGGGGGACACAGTGTGCCTGAAAATTTAATCACCGAGCGTTACTTCAAGAGTCTTGGGCAATTGAAATCCGCAGTGAAAAGAACCCACCGCGCCTTTATTTGGGACAACTCAGGGAAAAAACCCGTGCTGATTGCGGAAGTAACAAATGGCAAGGAAATATTGATTCATCACAGTGAAATTCCGGCATGGGCCGATCAATATTTGCTTTCGTGATGGAAAATAAATTTACTCGGAGATTTTCATTTTCTCACGCATGGATTCCACGCTTTGGTTGGCCAATGGTTTTCATTCATTTCGCTCTGCTGTGGTGGTATTGCTGGCCGGCTGACAACCAAATGCTGCGCAAGGAGCGATTGGCCGCGCGCTATGTGGAGCCTGTTTTTTACCAACAATGGTCGCTGTTTGCGCCCGATGTGAACAACTACCAAACCGTGCTGCACTATCGCGCACTGACCGCTGAGGGATGGACTGATTGGCAACTGCCCACCGTGTCACCGCGCAGGGCCGAGCGGGTGGCCATGGAGCGAATGCACCAAAGCATGATGTATGAGTTGGGCGATTTTGCCGCCCGCAATTGGTATATGCAAGACTCGGTGCTGATGCTGGACCGCATCACATCCGACCCCATGTTTCGCGCAGCGGCATTTATGTGCGGGCGCCACCACGGATTGGTGCACGGTACGTTGCCCGACAGTGTGATTCTGCGCATGGACTACCTCTACTTTGCCCCGCCCGCATCGGGCGCTGCTGACGAGCCTTACGAACTTCTTTTTCCCCCGGCCAAAGCATGGTAAGCTATTGGCAACATATCCGCGGGCGCGTGGTGACTGCCGACAGCCGCACGGTGATACGGTGGGCGGGTTGGGCTGTGTATGGCTGGCTGTTTGTGATGTTCGTTTTCTTGGTGCTCAACATGGAAATGCTGTGGGGACGGGGCTCCATGCAGTGGATGCGCTATGCCGAGGCCACGCGGCTGAACAATCTTTTCATGCATCTTTTCTATGTCAAAAGCCACGCGCCATGGGTGCTTGCTGTGCATGGAATCTCTTTGGTGTTGGCGGCCTTTGGGTGGGGTGGCGCGGTGCCTCGGATGCTGGTTTTCGTCACCGCAGGGATGCTCTATTTCTCGGCCTTTTCGGTGCTCAACGGGGGCTATGCGCTGATTTGGCAGTTGTCGGGGTTTTTGGTGCTTTTCAATCGCTCGGGGCTGTGGATGTGGTTTGGCGATTGGAGCCGGCCGCTGCTGTGGGCCCTGCGGATGCAGGTGGTGACGGTCTATTTCTTTTCGGCTTTGAATAAGCTCCAAGGCACCACTTGGTTGGATGGGTCGGCTGTTTATTATGCCTTGCGCAATGATGCTTTTGCGGGGTCGGGTTTGGACGCCTTGGTGCAGTCTTGGCCCACATTGGCCGCGGCACTCACATGGGGCGGCTTGGTCTATCAGTGTGCTTTTCCACTGCTGATTTGGTTCAGTCGCATGCGCCCCTATCTGCTGATGGCCGGGGTGGTTTTTCATCTGTTCATCGCTTTGTTTATGGGCCTGCCTGATTTTGGCTTGGCCATGGTACTGAGTTATGTGGTTTTTGGGGGGAGGGATTTCAAGCAAGCTTGATGTATCGCGGGGTTTCGCTCCGCTCAATCACACACAAAGCTGAAGAAGCTCAGCATGATGTTGAGGTCTGCGAAATTGACACTCTGATCTGCATTGATATCTCCTGTACACAGGCCTTGACAACCAAAACTGCCCAAAAGCAAATTGAGATCGCCGAAATTGACCGTATGGTCTCCATTGAGGTCTCCCGGACATGGGGTTTGACAACTGACATATTCACACGATCCGTCATCGCAACCCGCAAATGGATTGTAGTTGCAGGCAGTTGGCGCTGTGCATCCGGGTAAGGTAAACGAACCATCGTCCTGATTTGCATCAGGATCAAAGTTGCAGGCGAATGGATCGGTGCATCCAAGAAAGATACAAAGTCCATCGTCACATCCCGCAAGCGGATTGTAGTTGCTTGCAAAAGGGTTGGTACATCCAGGGAAGGTGCACGATAGCAGTGCCCAGACTGAGCGGGGCTTATTTGGCCAACATGTACTTCCGCAACCTCACTCAGGGTTGGGCTACTGCAGGCAGCACCTTGCGCAAAACCACCAACGGAGGCAGCACTTGGACCAATGTGTCTGAGTTTTGGATGTCTGACCAAACCTTCGGCCATATCTACCATCCCACAGATGCGGTGGGTTATATGACCTCTTCTATCGGATTTGTTCACTGGGGCGATGCGCCTTGTGCGCTGACCGTTCTAACCCCAATGACAGACGGGGTCGGGACAATATAACCGTCAGTTGTCAACTCTTATCCGATTTAACGCGTCTTTAGTCGAAACATCACGGAAACTTTGCCGTAGGCTTTAAGCGCATTAAAATACTCGTCATGAAACACTTTAATTTATTCATTTCAGCACTTTTACTTGGTTCGGTAGCCATAGCCCAACCGGGCACATTGGATCCGAGTTTTAACCCCGGTGATTCGGGTTTCGGACTGGTCGATGGTGCCAACAGTTTTGGCTATTTTGTATTGCCACAAGCTTCCGGACAAGCCTATTTGGGAGGAAATTTCACCGCCTACAATGGTTCAACAGCCAATAGACTGGCGCGCCTGAACAGCAGCGGAACATTGGATGTGGCATTCAATACAACTACAGGTGCCAATGCCGCTCTGCTGAGCGGTGCTGTGCAGACTGATGACAAAGTGGTAATTGGCGGAGAGTTTACAAGTTATGATGGTGCCTTACGCAACCGCATTGCCCGCGTCAACACCAACGGAACCAATGACGCCACTTTTACCCCGGGTACCGGGGCCAACGACCGCGTCTTTGCAGTGGCCATCCAATCAGACGGTCAAATTCTGATTGCCGGAGATTTTACTGACTATAACGGGACGGGGCGAACACGAATCGCACGCCTCAACACCGATGGGACGTTGGACGGCACTTTCAATCCGGGTACGGGCGCCAATGGCCGCATCCGCGAAATCATTATTCGCCCCGATGGAAAGATTTTTATCTGTGGCGCTTTTACCAACTATGACGGTACGAATCGCAATCGCCTGGCATTGCTCAATTCAAACGGTACGCTTGACACAGGTTTTAATCCGGGCAGCGGTGCTAATGGCGAAATATTCGGCATGGCGTTGCAATCGGATGGTCGTCCGGTGGTAACGGGAGAATTTGCTAATTACGATGGCACCGCCAGGACTCGAGTGGCCCGCATAAACACAAACGGCACGCTCGACACAGGCTTCAATCCGGGAAGCGGTTTCAACTTCACTGCTTACAAACCGGCAATACAATCAGATGGCAAAGTGGTAGTAGCAGGTGCCTACAACTCATTTGATGGAAACACTGCCAATTGCGTAGTTCGTCTGAACTCCAACGGCAGTTTTGACGCCACTTACAACACGGGGGCAGGCGCTACGGCTTTTGCCCTTTTTGTGGCGCTCCAGACTGATGGTAAAGCTGTCTATGCAGGTAATTTCACCGCTTTGGGCACTACACAAGCCATCAGGGTGGGCCGACTAAATACAAACGGATCACCCGACACCGGCTTCAACCCGGGCAGTGGCACCAATGGCGGTACCATCCGAGCTATTGCCAAACAATCAGACGGTAAAATTATTAGCGTAGGTGAGTTCTTTGGCCACAACGGCAGCGGAGCCAATCGCATCGCTCGGTTGAAATATGATGGCACATTCGATTCAGCTTACACCGGTGGCGGAGCAAACAACCACATGTTCGCAGTGGCCATGCAAACTGACAACAAGGCGGTCATTGGTGGTCAGTTCACATTTTACGATGGAACCGGGCGCAACCGCGTGGCGCGGGTGAATACCGATGGCAGCTTAGACGCCACCTTCAACCCCGGAACCGGAGCAAACAACACCGTCCGAGCCATAGCCATCCAAGCAGACGGAAAAATCATTATAGGGGGAGATTTCACTTCATACAATGGCACCGGACGCACACGAATCGCGCGCCTCAATACCGATGGCACGCTGGACGGCACTTTCAACCCCGGAACCGGAGCCGGTAACTCTGTGCGAGCAATCGTGGTTCAGCCTGACGGTAAAATCATCATTGCCGGAGGATTCACCGGTTATAATGGCACCGGACGCAACCGTATCGCACGCTTGAATGCCGATGGCACATTGGACGGCACCTTCAACCCCGGTTCGGGAGCCAGTAACTTTGTTCATGCATTGGCACTCCAGTCTGACGGCAAAGTGATTATTGGAGGAATTTTTGCCAACTACAATGGAACCGGCCGCAACCGTGTTGCTCGCGTTAATGCTGACGGCACGCTGGACGTTACTTTTGCCATAGGCACCGGATTCAACAACTCGGTATTTGCATTGACGCTTCAATCTGACGGCAAAGTGATAGCCGGAGGACAGTTCACTTCATACAATGGTACCGCTCGCAATCGCATCGCTCGTCTTTTGACAACGGGCGGCATTGACGGCACCTTCAATCCCGGCACCGGAGCTGATAACACTATAAATGCGCTGTGCCTTCAAACTAATGAAAAGGTGATTGCAGGGGGTGACTTCTTCAGTTACAACGGCACAGGGCGCAACCGCATAGCCCGCATTATGGGCGATTGCACCGACTCGTTCAATACGATCAACCCCTCCGGTTGCGGAAGCGTTGTGGTCAATGCAGAAACATACACCGAAAGCGGCACATACACCCAGTTTTTCGTGAATGCCGGAGGATGTGACAGCATCTTAACCGTCAACGTAAGCATCACCACTCCCGGTTGTTACGATCCTTTGGCTCTGAACTACGATCCATTTGCTCCGTGCGGAGGCGGCACTTGTCTTTATGAACCGACACCTTTATCCATAACTGCAGGTAATTTTCCCACTTGCAATCTGACTACTTCGGCAACTGCCATTCCGGGGGCGTCACTATTGCCGTCAATGGGCCCCAACGGTGGTGACCCGGATGACGATATCTATTTTGCTTTCAACATCTCGTGTGAAGGCGCTGTGAAAGTCAAAGTCGTGGGTACGGCTATCAATGCGGTCGTTGAGTTGTATGATGCTTCATTCGGTTTCATATCGGCTGTGGACGGCAACGCAACAGTGGGTGGAACAGAACTTTTGTTCGAAGATGGGCTGATGCCGGGTACATACGTGGTGCGTGTGTATGACCATGGCACGGGCACTTTTGGCAGTTTCGATATTTGTGTATCAAGTCTATGTTCATCTCGCGGTGATGCGCCTTACCCTTCGCTAACTAATAGCTTGTGCGATGTGTACAAAGCCCAATTCCGCTCGGCTGCCGTGGGCTATGAATGGGAGTTTTATGGAACTACCAATTTTGACTTGCTCACCTACACACAGAATACCAATTACACCTTCCTTACGCTGTCAAGTCTTACAGGAGGCGTGGTAGAGTATGGCGAGACCTATGACGTAACAATAGGGGTGAAATACAATGACCCGGACCTGGGGATGGTGACAGTATATGGCGTTAACACTGACCCCTGTGTCATGGCATCCGCGCCCACCTCTCAATTGGCTTCAACCTATATCGGGGGCACCTATCAATTGAATGCGCTTATCAAATCCACTATCTCGTGCAATTCAGATGGTTATGTGTGGCGATTCACGCCAATCAGCGAACCATCATTAGCCGACCACACCGTGATGGGCACCACCTTTTTGACCCTTTGCAGTGTTCCCGGTATTTTGCCCGGAAAGACCTACAACGTAGAAGTTGCTGTAATCCATGATGGATTTCAACACCCCTTTGGCACTGTGCAAACGATCAACACGGCCACCTACACAACCGTCAATCTACGCAGTCAAGACAACTGTGCTAATGCAGGCGCTGTTTCACTGGGTTACACCATTTTCACCAATGCTTTCCGCCCATGCGCCAAAGACTATACTTGGGAGTTTACCCCGCTGCCCAGCGGACTGCCTATCTATCACAAGAAAGGCGATGGAATTCGAAGTGTAAAGCTCAACACCGTTGTTGGTTTGGTTCCCGGAACATCATACACGGTTCGTATGAAGGCCGAGTATGGAAACTTCACAGGTTTCAACATGCTGACAGGAGAGCCATTGTACGATTTCAGCACAGCCTATGGAAGCTCGGATACCATCTGTCTGATTGGACCCTCTGCGCAGCAATCTGATGAACAAAGCTCAGATGAAGCCCTTTTAACCGCTGATAATGTGCCTATCGCGTTGCAAGTTTTTCCGGTACCCTCTGCCGGAATGATTACCTTGAGGGCGCAATTGGCTTCACCTTCAGAAGCACTGACGTTGACTGTTTTGGACCTCACCGGACGAATGGTATGGACTAAAACCGAAGTAACAAACCCGGATGGCCAAGTCAATGAGACGCTCAATTTGTCCGGTGTTTTGACATCAGGGAGCTATGTGCTCAAGCTTTCGGCAGACAACCAAGAGCAAACAATTCGTATTGTGATCGTCAATTGATTTTAAATACCATCAAACACTTAAGCGCCCACTCAGCTTGGTGGGCGCTTTTTCTTAAAAACAACCCAACCAAGTCTGAACGAATTGTCTCAGTCTCTTACTTATCTTTGACCATACTACAAAACCAATCTTTATTGCGATGAATAAAAGATTTATTTCGACTATTTATTTTTTGAGTGCTCTTCTTCTGATCACTGTTTGGGCAGATACGGCAAATGGCCAAAGCCTTCAGCTTCGCGAAGACTGGTGGCATACCAATGACGAAGTGACCGCCATGAGTTACAACGCCACGGACAACGTGGTCTATTTGGGTGGAAAATTCACACACATTGGGCCGGTGGTTCCATTCGGAGCAATCATAGACACACTGGGTCAGACCAACATCTCTATTGGCAAGCCCAACGGCAAGGTTAAAACGGCAGTTCCTGATGGTCAGGGTGGTTGGTACATTGGCGGAGAATTCACGGCCATAGGCAATACCACTCGAATGCACTTGGCACAAATTGACGCAACTGGAAATCTGACCGCATGGAATCCGGGCGCAAATGATGATGTCAATTCCATTCTGTTTTTTCTATCCAAGGTTTGGATAGGTGGAGACTTTACCCAAGCCGGAGGTCAAAGTCGCAATCGCCTTGCCGATATCGACCCCCTGACAGGTCAAATGGGCACTTGGAACCCCGGATCCAACGGAGTGGTGCACTGTATGAACGTGAATGATCAAGTATTGGTTGTTGGGGGACAATTCTCTAACGTAGGCGGACAAACTCGCAACAACATCGCGTCATTTGACTATCAGAGTGCCGGAGTGCCGATTACCGCATGGAACCCCAATTCCAATGGGATTGTATGGAGCCTCTTGACCATCGGTACCACCCTTTATGCGGGTGGCGAATTCACAAATATTGGAGGACAAGCCCGCAACCGCATCGCTGCAATTGCCATTGCCTCAGGCTCTTCTACAACTTGGAACCCCAATGCAAATGGACCGGTTTATGCTTTGGAACAAGGTCCGTTTGATGAGATTTATGTCGGTGGATCGTTTACGACCATCGGGGGTCAACCGCGTAATAGGGCCGCTTCAATTTCCGTGTCCGCGGGTACTGCCTATTCATGGAACCCCAATACCAACGGCCCTGTGAAAGCCATCAGTTATTTCGGATTCAAAGTCTTGTTGGGTGGAGACTTCACCCTTGTAGGTGGCTCAGGTGTCCCTTTCTTGGCAACGGTCGAATCTTCAAATGGCGTGCTCGAATCATGGCAAGTCCCTTTGGGCGGAGCCGTGGGATTCATCAGCGAACAGTCGAGCGGGAATTTGTTCCTTGGCGGTGACTTCCACTCAGTGGGTGGAAAAAATTGAAAGTTCCTGGCGGCCATCGATGCCACTACCGGGCAGGCCACCGACTGGACCCCTGAGGCTAACAATTTTGTGTCGACCATGACTTATGCGAATGCAGTGGTTTACGTTGGTGGATTTTTTACCGGCATCAACGGACAAGCCCGCAACTACATAGGCGCACTGAACGCAGCGGATGGAAGTGTTACCACTTGGAACCCAAATGCCAACAACACGGTGACCACGTTGCTTTTTGAATCAGGATTGCTCTACACGGGGGGCAACTTTACAGACATCGGAGGGCAGCCGCGCAACTTCATAGCCGCTTTGGACGCCAGCACGGGTATTTCTACCGCATGGAACCCCAATGCCAACAACACGGTGAGCGCATTCGCTTTGTCAGGCACAACGCTCTACACCGGGGGTAGTTTCACCAACATTGGCGGACAAAACAGAAGCTTCATTGCCGCGCTTAACACAGGTACAGGCAATGCCACATCGTGGAATCCAACTGCCAACTTCTCCGTTTCGGCTTTGGCCGTTTCCGGCACCACGGTTTATGCAGGTGGCGCATTTTCGAGCATCGGCAGTCAGCCGCGAAACTATTTGGCCGCGTTGAACACCACATCCGGGTTTGCCACAATTTGGAATCCGGGCCCTAACCAACCTTTGTATGCCTTGGCCCACACCCCTGATTTGATATTTGTCGGAGGCGATTTCACAGATTTCACTTCCAGTTTGCCCCGCAACCGCGCGGCAGCTCTGGAAGTCACCACAGGATTTACCAACAACTGGGACCCCAATTTCTCAAATCGCGCTTCTTCATTGTTGGTTTTGCCTGATGGGATTTTGGTTGGTGGAATGTTCACATCAGCATTGGGTTCATTTACCGGGTCCAGACACGGACTTGCTTCCTTTGAGTGGGGCTGTGTAGAGCCTGATTTGCCCGTGCTGGCGGCCGATTTGGACAATGTGTGCCCCGGCACTTCGGTACAGCTCTCGGTAACCGGAGGCTCTGTGAATGATGCGGCTTATTGGCAGTGGTACACCGAATCGTGCGGTGGCACACCCGCAGGAGTGGGGCTTTTTAACACCGTGAGCCCTACACAAACCACAACTTACTATGCAAGAGCCGAAGGCGGATGCCCGATTCCCGGTGCGTGTTCTGAAATCACTGTCACAGTTATCCCCAATTCGTTCAATGTGATTGACACCATCGTGTGTGTCAACTATACCGCTCCCGATGGCGCTGTCTACACCTCCTCCGGCAACTACTTGGCAACCTTGACCAACGCTGCCGGATGCGATAGTTTGATTACCATCAACTTGATTGTGGCCCCTGCCCAAACAACAGGAAATCTGCAGGTTTTAACGACTGTAAATGGCAGCCCTTTTCCCGATATGAAAGTGGAGCTGTTTTTCAGTAGCCCAGGTGCCACCAATTCACAGCCTTTAGCATTTGGTTCATCTGATGCAAATGGTATTGTTTTCTTCGAAAACAAGCCTGCCGGTGAATACCATTGCAGAGCGGTGCCGAATCCAATCTTGACAGGACAGCAAAATATGATGTTAACCTACTCGAATGAGGTTTTCAATTGGACAAATGCCGCACTTATTGACTTGGGTTGCTATGAAACGCAAGATGAAGAAATAGAAGTGATTCAATTGGAATCTTTCACAGGGCCGGGTTCGGCCAATGGACACGTTTGGTTCAGAACCATTCAAAACCCTATGCCGACTGAAAACTCCGTGGACGTTCGTTCATTCTTCGAAGGGGATCCAATTCCGGGTGTTCCCGTGATACTAAACAAGGACACAACTGCATCATCAGTAGCTCCTTCCGGAAATTATTTCGCTTTTGCCTTATCTGTTACCCAAGATGACACAGGTGACATCGGGCTATATGAGTTTAGCAATTTGCCTGAAGGATTTTATCGCGTAGATGTAGAAATGCCCGGAATACCACACGCTCCTGAAAATTACCACTTTTTCCAAGTAATTATTCCCACAGAGCCTTTCGGTGGCCTCGATTTCTTTGTGGATAGCACCGATTTTGTGTATATCACGGACAATTCGAGCATTGACGAATTGATTGCGGGCAGGGGCGGTTTGAAAGCATTTCCCAACCCCTTCAGCCATCAGCTCAGTGTGATGAGCACCGATGAACCCTTGCGTTCGTTCAGTTTTATGCTTCTCACCGTGGATGGCCGATTGGTGCGCACCGGCAGCCGGAATGAGCAGGACTTTATCCACGTGTTCTCATTTGCTGATTTGCCGCGCGGCATCTATTTCTTGCGCCTTTACAGTGATGAGATAGATACCACCCTTAAGCTCATAAAGGAATAGGCCTGTTAACCACCAAAACCATCCAACATGAAAAGAATAATTACCGCGTCTTCTTTCATTCTGGCAAGCACAGCCGCTGTGTTTTCGCAGGCAGGCAGCGTTGACCTCAACTTCAACCCCGGAGATTTTGGCTATTTCTCTGGCAAAGGACCCGATTACCATGTCTCTTGCTCCGCGCTACAATCGGATGGCAAGATTCTCATAGGTGGAGATTTCTATAGCTACAACCAACACGAGTCGCCCAATTTGGCTCGTGTTCATGCCAATGGTTTGCCTGACGTAGACTTTGCAGCCGGTCTTGTTGAAGGAACCGTTAATGCTATTGCCGTGCAGCGGCCAACGAAATTCAATTGGACAGCCAAGGACGCATTTTGATGGCTACCCAAGAGTATGATGGCTACTGCTGCTACAGCGGTAAGCTGATTCGCCTACTGCCTGATGGCACTCTTGACCCGTCATTCAATATTGTCTCTACACCTTCCATGGTGGGGAGTTTCGGCATCCAACAGGATGGAAAAATAGTGTATACAGAAAACGGTGAAGAAGACTTGGGAGACATGACTCAAGCCATCAAACGGCTCTTGCCCGATGGCACTCCCGACCCCACGTTCAACATCGGATCGGGCCCTTCAAACGAGTTTGGCGTTGTTGCATTGGATGCCAATGATGATATCTTGGTCGGAGGATACTTTTATCAAATCAATGGCATCGGGCGCAATAACATCGCTCGACTGCATGGCAACTCGAATATCTGTGCGCAGGTGGACTTTTTGTGCCGAGCCGGTGGCCTGCCTATTGCAGACATGAAGGTGGAATTGTTCAAAATCACCGGAACGGGCATCGAGTTGGAAGGCAGCACTGCATTCACCGATGCAAGCGGACATGCGCAATACATCGATATCCCGGAAGGGCAATACATCTGTCGCGCTTCGCCCGAACCGACCAATTCCGCTCAGCAAAACATGTTGTCCACTTACACCAACGAAACCTATGTGTGGCAGCAAGCCACAGTGATTGACATCAGCTGTTTAATAGGTGTTAATGATACCATTGACGTTATCATGTTGCCCGACCCGGGCAATTTTCCGGGTGTGGCCATGGGCACTGTACGATACATGACCGACCCTCCCGGTCTGCCTACAGAAAACAGCATGTTGGCCGTGCGCTCCTACGTCACAGGTGATCCCATTCCCGGAGTGACTTGCGTTTTGGAAAAAGACACCACAAGCGCAGACATCCCCTCAGGAAATTATTTCCCTTTCCAATTATATGTTACGTCAACGGCCGGGGAATTTGGTTTTGCAAACTTGCCCGAAGGGCACTACAAAATTCACGTGGATATGCCCGGTTTGCCTATGGCGGAGACACATCTTTTCCAAATAACTGCCTCTGAGAGCACTTTCGAAAACCTCAATTTCTATGTGGACCCCAACGATGCTATCTATATCAACGATGTCATGGGTGTGGACGAATTGCCCTCGGCCATGATGTGGACCGTTTTCCCCAATCCATTCACTGCGCAAGTGACACTGCGCAATGGCTCAGATTGGTTTTGGGCCGGCTATCAGATTTTGAGCAGCGATGGGCGTTTGATGATGGAAGGCAGCGTAAAAAGCACCAGCGAGCTTCTAGATTTGAGCGACCTGTCTGCGGGAATGTATTTCCTGACTTTGCGAAGCGAAACAGGTGTGGCCACCATCAAGCTCATCAAACAATAAATCATCGATATCAGATATCTTCAAAAAGCCCCTGCGTGGGGCTTTTTTTGTTGGTCCAGCTCGGTTGCAAAAGAAGAAGGCGGAATTGATTGCGGCTCATACCTTCGCGGCCGTGAAAAAATCGGGTGCCCCATTGGTTGTAGGCATGGCGGGTAGCAGCGGATCGGGCAAAACCACCGTGCTACGCGCGTTGCGCAGCGCTTTTCCCGAAGGCGAAATAGCCGTGGTGAGCCAAGACAACTACTACTTACCCAGGCATCTTCAATTGGTTGACGAGCGCGGAGTGACCAATTTTGACCGCCCCGAAAGCATTGACCTCATTGAATTTAGCCACGACTTGATGCTCTTGATAGCAGGCCAAACCATTGAGCAAAAAGAATACACCTACAACAACCCCGATGCTGCACCCAACATTATCAGTGTGTCCTCGGCACCCATCATTGTGGTGGAGGGTTTGTTTGTGTTTCATTATCCCGAGACAGATGCCTTGCTGGACTTGAGGGTGTTCATAATGGCTGATGACCAAGTGAGCCTCGCCCGCAGAATCAAGCGCGATACGGCCGAACGCGGCTATCCCGAGTCGGATGTGCGTTATCGCTGGGAACACCATGTGCGGCCTGCTTATGAGCAATACTTATTGCCCCATTTGAGCCGCTGTGATGTGGTGATTCACAACAACGCTAACTATGCCGAAGACCTGGCCGGACTGGTCCAAATACTGAAGGATAATGAGTGACACCGCCCGCGCTCATTGGGCTTTGCTCACGGTCAATGTACTCTATGGGGCCAATTATCTGATAGCCAAAGGCCTGATGCCCGATTTGATTGGCCCTTCAGGCATCATCGTTTTCAGGGTGCTGGGAGCGGGTGGTATGTTTGCGCTTTCGTTTTTTGCCTATCGCGCTTGGATGCGTCCTGCTCGCCACACAGCCGTCCTCCACCCAAAAACAAAGTGGTGGCCAAAAGGCAAAGACATCCCTTTGTTTGTGTTTTGCGGACTGACCGGGGTGGCGCTCAATCAGCTTTTGTTTTTTAATGGACTGAGCCTTACTTCACCGCTCAACTCAGCTATTATCATGACCGGTAATCCTTTGATGGTGCTGCTGCTGTCGGCTTGGCTGCTCAAGGAGCGCATCACAGTGATGAAGGGGGCGGGCGTTTTACTGGGCGCAATTGGGGCTGTGTTGTTGATTTTGATGAGCACTTCGGGAGCAAGCTCGGGAACCGCAAGTACAGTGGGCGATTTGATGATATTGGGCAACAGTCTTTCCTATGCATTTTTTATGGTGACCGTCAAACCCCTAATGAAGCGCTATTCTCCGCTACACATTATCAGCTTGGTGTTCTTGTTTGGCGGAGTGTTTTCAGTGCCGGTGGGCGTGGCCCAAGCATTGGATGTGGATTGGTCCGCTTTCTCGAGTTTCAATTGGTTCAGCATGGTCTATGTTGTTGTGGCAACAACTTATTTGGCCTATTTGCTGAATATCTACGCTCTCAAGCATGTTTCGCCTTCGGTGGCTTCCGGCTATATCTATCTGCAGCCTCTGGTAGCAGGGGTTTTCTCATGGCTCTTGGCTTCGCTGTATCAAAACAATTATGTGTCCGACATCACATGGGAACGCGCAGCCTGTGCATTGCTCATCTGTGCGGGCGTCTGGATGGTGAGCCGCCCTGTCAGGTCCTGAGGCGGTAGTCCTTGGGGTAATAGTTGTTGCTGCGGTTGCCCAAGTTTTTCACCCATCCCAGCGGTCGGTTTTTGAACCCTACCAACACCCATCCCTTGGGCGCGTCCAGAGTGATCTCGTTCTTGCGCAAAAAGTCCAAAGCCGCGCTTTCGTCCAGATTAACCGGATTAAAATCAGGCGGGGAAGCCATGGCCAAATGGTGGGCAGGCACCAAGTCACGACCTTTAATTTCGCCTATTTCCAGCGGAAACCCAATGACCCGTGCGGTGCGGTCCAGTGCATTGATGATGTCAAAATGATTTGCACTGCAAGCAAATATTTCCGTCTGCTTTGGTCTTGAGAAAAAAATCGGTTCGGATAGTCCTCGCGGTGCAAAAGGCATTTCGGGAGGTTTAACCCGAGCCAAGGTTCCGCTCGCTTTTTTGCGTTGCGCGGGTACTTCCGAGCCCGGTTTGCGTATGGCTGCCATGAAGAGTCCTTCACCGGGCGAAATGTGCGGAGTGAAACGAAAGGCCCGCCCTACTTTTTGCAGCGGCCAGCCGGAAGGTGTGTCAATCGCTACGGCTTCATAACCCCACTCGTTTTCCAAGAAATCCAAAATGTCTTCATTTTCGTCAGGCGCAAAAGTGCAGGTGGAATAAACCATCAATCCCCCCGGACGCAGCAGTAAGTGGGCCGATTGTAAAATGTCTTTCTGGCGCGCAGCACACATGGCAGGAAGACCGGGATTCCACTCTGCACGGGCAGCGGGGTCTCTGCGAAACATGCCCTCGCCCGAGCAGGGCGCATCCACCAATACCATTTCGAAAATGGGTCCCAAATGGGCCAATTCATCGGGAGTATTTCGGGTAACCGCAATGTTGGCGCGTCCGTGCTTCACTATGTTCTCTTTCAAAATGGCCGCACGCAGCGGGTGCATCTCATTGCTCACCAAAAGGCCATCATCGCACATAACGGCAGATATAACCAAGCTTTTTCCACCGGGGGCGGCACACAAGTCCAGAAACAACCCCCCGGGAGAAATGCCGCTTTGCAACAATACATGGCCCAAGAACATGCTTGAGCTTTCTTGGGAATAATAGACTCCGGCATGCCACAATGGGTCTGCGGCAAATCGAGGACGCGCGGGCAACTCCAATCCGAGCGGATGCCAGGGTAAAGGCTTGCCAACTGTGTCATTCGGCCGATACTTATAAGGGTTGAGTAACACAGATGCCGAAACCTGATTTTCAAACGCGGCCAAAAAAGTATCAGCCTCACCGGGAAACTGCCGGTGTATTCGCTCTACAAACTTGATTGGAAGCTCATGCATCGGGGTCAAAAATCTTCTTCTTCTTCGCCTCCCAGCAAGTCTTTAAGCGAGCGTTTTTTCTTTTTCTTTTCTTCTTCGACCGGTTTTTCTTCAGGCTTGTTTTCCTCCCAATGCACGTCCATTGTGGCGGGTTTTGCATCGTTGATGGACGGCTTTGCAGGGTCTGTGCTTCCTTTGAATTCCTCTTTCAAAATTTGCTTTATCAGTGCTTTTTCGGTCTCTATGTCCTTTCTGCGCTTGTCTTTGGCGGCTTCCCTGTCAATGGAAAAAACGGGGTTCTCGGTGGTTCCCGTCATTCGAATGAAAAACGTTTTACCGAGCCCATCATCTGTTTCATCTGCATCTCGTTTCTTTTTCATCAGTACATCGCGCAGATAAAACCCGATGGTATAGTCGATCTTGTATTCAAATGTCTGTTGGCCTTCAACCGTGATATCCAGTGCCGATGATTTGATTTCCATATACGGAAATACAATATTGCCATTGCTTACGCGGATGGTGTTTTCCAATGTTTGAAAGGTGACGTGTTTGAGTTTTTTCTCAAGACCGTCTGCATCTACGAAGGTCGACAACAGTTTTTTCTTCTTCAGATAATCACTGATGTTGCGAAGCGATTTCAGTTGGATCAACTCTCCGTTTTCCACTTTTACTTGGGCCACACATGAGATGGTTTTGGGTTTCATCTCCATGTATTTGTCTGTTTGAAAACTCAGGACAAACCCCGATTGGAGCTTTCCTTTCAAGTTCTCCCCGGTCAAGAACGTCTGGCCGAAGTTTTCGAATTGCACAAACAGCTTGTTTAAGTCCACCCTATTCAAATTGCCGATTGCAGAAAAGTCAAAGTGCCGGATCTTGTCGGTGATTTTGAAAGAACAATCGAGTATGCCATCACAAGTCCGCATGACCAATGGATTGATTTGCAGCTCACCTGCTGAATAGTTGAGGGATGCTGTGATTTGCTCGGCTTTGAATTGTCGATAGGTGGCTTCTTTCCAGTCGAGATCCAATTTGAGCACAATGCGGGAGGGCATTGTCACTTCTGCTTCCTTGTTTCCGGTGCCTTTGGTCAACAGCTCTTCTACTTTCACTGTCTCGGATTTGCAAGCCGCATTCACCGTCAGCACACCCTCATCAGTTGTTAGATAAGGCAGTAAACCGGACACTTCACCATTTAGGGCAAAGTCGTTATTGTTCACCGTCAAATTAAGATCAGCGCTGCTCAGCACATTGTTGGTCATTTGGCAGCTGCCTTGCAGGTTTTCCAGCGCGACACCTTGTCCGTTGGAAGCCAATTTAACTTTTTCAAACTGAAGGTTTCCGCTTATGTCAAGATTGGCCCATTCTGCAGGGGTGATGTTTTTGACATCTTGAAAAGCTCCGGCAAATTGGCCTGAGAGCGCAATCACTCCATCGGCTGTCAGAGCAGAATCCAGACGGAAAAAAGACAAGACTTCGGTCAGTGGAAACTCCCCGCGGCAGGCCAAATCAAAGCGTGGTGCCGTGGGATTGATAATCGTTCCTTTGATAGAAAAGGGGCTGCTTTGGAAGGCGCCCTCCACATTGCGAATGTTAAAAGTGGAAACACCCTTCAGATTTGAATAGACAATGTCTGTGTGCAGGTTGTGCAGCTCGGTTCCTGACGGCCGGTGGGTGAAGCTCCCTTTGCGCATAGGCACTTCTATATTGATATCAGGGGTTTGTCCACTCTGGATTACACCTGACAGGGTAGCCTTTAAATCGGCCCTACCGCTGATGGCATAGACTGCCATGCTTTCATCTATTTCTTTGGGCAAAATGGCTGTCACCGTGGACAAGTCTGCGTCAGGCGACATGAGCTGCAAATCAATAGCCGACTTGGCCCCTGTAATCAGGCTGCCGTTGATTTCCAATGGAAAGTCGTCCAGAACCACCGACAGTGGTTTGAAAAAAAGGATACTCTCTTCCGTATTCATTGAGAAGTTGCCCTCCATGCTCAAGGCGCGGTTCTCCAGTTTTGGCGACCATGGCATTTGCCAGGAGTCTATGTGGCCATCGAATTGCAGTTCTGTTTCAAGCGTACTTTCCGAGTATTCCCCCTGTAATCGGGCCGCGCTCACCTCCAATGTTGTCGAGAGGGCTAATTGCAAGTCGCTCCATTCCAAACTACTTGATTCGATTGTCAACTCGTCCACCGAAAAGCGAAATTCTGCACCATCACCTTCTGATTCTTTCCAAAACAGATAGTTAGGTTTACCGGCCGCATCGCGCTTAATGTTGACACGCGCTCCGCTGATACCGACCGATTTCACAGTGTAAATGCCGCTCAAGACATCCAACAGCCCAAACTCCAAATGGACAGTTTGGGCAGCCAGGAGAGTGTCGTTGGGGCCCGAAGTGCCTTGTATATACACATCCGTAAACCGTAACGATGCGCGAGGGAACCGTTGTATAAGTGTGAGTTCAACCTCACGAACATCCACTTTGGTCTTGAGGCTTTTATTGATTTCGGCCAAGGCCAAATCCTTCAACTCGTCATTGTAGATGCGGGCCAAGGCATATAGCACTATAATGAGCAACAGCAGGATGCCCAGTGTCCATGTCAAAATACGCCTCAGCAATCGCCATCTGCTCATTGTGTTCAAAATTCTGCTCTTCGTGGTGTTTCCGGGGATTGTTTCAGATTTTGTTTTCAGCACAAAATGTTCACAATCACTGCGCCCAAAAACGTGCCGGTTTGAGATTTATGCGAACACATTCGGTGCATTATGGATTGTGGGTTTAGCTACTTTTACCGTCAATCTACCCGAAAATGAAAAAGAGAGAATTTCTGAGAATTACCGGTGTGTTCGGAGCGGGTGTTTTATTGGCCCCGTTGGCTGCGTGCAGCCGTCCGTCCAAAGCGTTAATGGCAGCCCAACCGATAGGTGGCCAGAGCCAATTTGAGCAACTGCCTTTGCCCTATGCCTTTGGCGCACTGGAACCTCGAATTGACACGCTCACCATGGAAATCCACTATGGGAAACACCACGCGGCTTATGTCAAAAACCTCAACGCGGCACTGGCCGGTGGGGGCAAGTTTGACGGATTGAACATCGAGCAAATCATGGCGCTTCTTCAAAAAGACGACACAGCTGTGCGCAACAATGGTGGTGGCCATTTCAACCACCAATTGTTCTGGGATATACTCAGTCCGGGTGGCGCCACCCGTCCAACAGGTAAATTGGCCGAGACCATGCTTCGCGACTTCGGCAGTTATGAAGCATTTGCCACACAATTGGCCGATGCAGCCAAAGCTCGATTTGGATCGGGATGGGCTTGGCTTAATTTGGGCGCTGATGGCAAACTGTTCGTTTCATCTACAGCCAATCAAGATAATCCGCTGATGGTTAACATAGTTGACCGACCCGGAAAACCGCTTTTGGGCATTGATGTCTGGGAACACGCCTATTACCTGCACTATCAAAACAGAAGGCCCGACTATGTGTCGGCCGTCATGGAAATCATCAACTGGGATAAGGTGGCTGCGCGCTTTTGAGATGTAAATTTTTGCTTTTCACAGAGCTAAGGCAATGGCCACTGCACCTGCCGCAGCACAATACAGTGCAAACCACTTGAGTTGGGCGCGCTTGACTATGGCTATCATCCATTTGCAGGCAAAAAACCCGAAGATAAAGGAAGCAATAAAGCCGGCCGCCAACGCGCTCCCTGATATTTGCGCAGCACTGATATCGCCACTTATCAGATCTTTGGCCATTTTGCCCAATATTAGCGGCACCACCATCAAAAAAGAAAAACGTGCCGCCTTCTCGCGGTCCACACCCAGAATGACGGCCGAGGCTATAGTGGCTCCTGAACGTGAAATGCCCGGCAGAATCGCTATGGCTTGAGCAACCCCAATCAGGGCGGCATCCACAAATGACACATGGCGCCCTCCGGCCCGACTGCGGTTGGCAATGAACAGAAAGGCTGCGGTTAGTAAAAGCATGGAGCCGACAAATCCCGTGCGGCCACCAAAGAAAGACTCAATAAAACTATCAAAAAACAAACCCACGATTGCTGCGGGAACCATGCTCACCACAATCTTAAGAGAATACAAGGTCTCCTCATTTCGTTTGAATGAAAAAAGCCCTTTGATCAAATGCCGGACCTCCGACCTGAAAACGACCACGGTGGCAAGGGCTGTAGCCGCATGAACCACCACTGTAAAAAGCAGGCTTTCTTGAGGCAGGCTGTCATCTCCCATGAGCGCCTTGGCCAACTCCAAGTGACCGCTTCTACTGACGGGTAAAAATTCCGTCAATCCCTGAATAATGCCCAGAATAATGGCTTCGAGAATCCCCACGTTTCAGTGCTCAGTCTTTTTTGCGCAGCACCGCATACATGATAATGCCGTAGCCCACCAGCACCACCACAGGCGCCAGGTTAATGCGTCTGAAAGAAAAAATGTCTTCGCTGAACTTTGTGGGATCGGCACTTCCCCCGCCTGACATCAGCACATAGCCCAAAATGACCACTACCAAGCCAATGGCCATCCACATAAAGTCTTTTTTACCGAAGTCCATCGCGTTGTTTGATTTGTTGCTCATGACGGGAGTTTTGAATTAATAGAGTTGCTCTTGTCGCAGGCGCAAATATCGGGTGATGGCCAGATAGGTAGATATGCCTGAAAACAACATCGCAAAGATTAACATGCCAACTGCCAAGGCCACCAATGCTGCGGGGTGTTGGGTCTCGGCTAACTCGGGTAGGGCACTGCGAGCCGACCAAAGCACAGGCACCAAAAGAGCTACCGCTATCAGACCGGCCAATAGGCCTTGCCACATGCCCGAACGCACAAATGGCCCTCTGATAAAGGCAGGAGTTGCACCTACCAACTGCATGCTTTTAATGAGGAATCTTTTGGAAAAAACGGCCAGCCTGATGGTATTGTTGATGAGTGCCAAAGCTACCACGAGTAACAGAAGGCTGAAGGCCAAAAGCGCCACTCCGGCTCGGCTCATGAAGCGGTTAATTTTGTCCAACAACACTTTCTGATACACCACTTCACGAACTGAGGGCTGCGCCAGAATGATTTGCTCAATGCGCGCCAAACTATCATTGTTGGCATATTCAGCATTGATAACCAAGTCAATAGAGTTGGGGATTGGGTAAAAACCAAGAAAATCAACGAACGACTCGCCCAGCTCTTGCTCCATGGCAGCAGCGGCTTCTTCTCGCTTGACCACCGAAGCGGATTTGGTGTAAGGTCCTGTTTCCAATAGCTTTTTCACACGAAGGACTTCGCTTTCGTCACTTTCATCGTTGAAGAATACTTGTACCTCCACACTCTCTTTGAAATGGCGCGTGACGGCTTGGGCACTAATAACCAAAAGACCAAACAAGCCCAAGGCAAAAACCACCAAGGCCACTGCCGTGACCGTGGAGAAAGTGGTGGTTGCCGAAGCAGTTGTTTTGAAAGGTGATTGGGCCATTCAGTTGGGAAGTGATTTTTATTCTACGGACAACACTTTGCCCGAAAACCAAAGGTCCATTCCGGCCAGCGGGTGATTGAAGTCAAGCACCACACTGTTCAGTCTGTTTTCCAGGACATAGCCCAGCACTTCATTGCCGTCTTCGTCCTCCATTTCGATGTAGTTTCCTTCTTGCAGTTCTTCCTCGTCTATTTCGCCATCAATCATGAATGATGATTTGGGCAACTCGGCCACTGCATCCTCTTCCTCCCGCCCGTAAGCGTTTTCGCAGTCAATGCCAAAGCTGAAAGAATCGCCTGCTTTGAGACCTTCTATTCCTTTGGCAAAGTGAGGGAGCAATTCTTCCTCGCCAAAAATGAACTCAAAGGGTTGGTCATCATCGGTGCGTTCGAGCAGTTCGCCTTCGGGGGTTGTGTCATACAGGGCATAGTGAACTACCACGCGCTTACCATTTTGTATAATACTCATTTCAATTAATTTTTAAACTTTTAATGGCCGCTTCCACATCGCGAAGGTACTCTCGCTTGTCAAATTTGGGAGCGAAAACAAAGCCCTCGGCCACCACTATGCGACCGCGCTTTTCATCCACCCGCGCAACGGATATGAAGGGCCCCCCCATGAACACGTTTTGCATTCGCCAGAGACCTCGGATCTCAAAGGCATAGGCACTATCGAGCTCTATTTCGCGACAAACGGGATCAAAGATGAACTCGGTCTGCATGTATGACCCGTCAACAGGTCCAGGCAGGTTTTCTTTCAACACAGAGTCACGCTTGTGCAACAAATACTTGGCTGTGAATGTGCTGTCACTGATGTAAGGAAAATCATAGATGACCACGCCTTGTTGGATGTCATGGTCTTGGCCGTCCTTTTTACGCGCACTCAGTTTGTGCGCCCAGAAAAATCCCTTTTCAACCGTATTAACAGAACTGTTTTCGAGAAAAGTGGCTGTGACGTTGAGGTTTTTACTCACTTCGGCTGCTACTTCAGCCGGCCCGAAGCGGAGGTTGTAGTCAATAACGCGTTCTAGCTCCGCTCGATTGAACCTGTCGGCCAATTGGGGCCATTTTTTAGCAAATTCTTCCAGGAAATCAGCCTCGGTGCGCGCATAAATTTCAACTATGATTTGGTCCTTGGCAAATTTCTCTTTCACCACCTTGGTGGATGGGACCTTGTAGTTGATGTTGTCTTGAATTTCGATGAAAAGGACGTTGCGATGAGTCTGATTGAAACGGTCGAAATGATCGGGTATGTAATGTGCAATGTCAAATGAAACCTCGGCCTGGGGCATTCCGCCAATGGGTGCATAGAGTGAATTGCGCACCAGTTTGCCCGATTCCCCATCCCAGTATTGTTTGTCCATCACTACCAGCACTTCACCAGGTAGTCCCACAAAACCGGGCAACAAATCGCGTCTGTTTTGAGGTTTGGATTCGCATGAAGCGAGCCCGAGAAGGCCTGCCAATCCCAACAATCGGAAAAACAAGAAAACCGGTCCGGAAAAGTTGAAAAAGCTCAATTTAGAAGGGCAGGTGTAAGGATTTAAGACTGTTTCGACTTGGGATAAATGGTCAACTTCTGACCCTTGTAAATTGTGGTGCCCTTTATTTTGTTCCATTGCTTGATTTGGTTGACCGTGACGCCATGCTTTTTTGCAATAGCGTTCAGCGTTTCGCCTTGTTTTACATTGTGCACCACCTTTCCCCCCGAAGGCGCTGCAGTAGCCGGTGGGGGTGTTGATTCTGCTACCAGGGCCACGGTCGGTGTGGGCTCTGCTTTGGGCAAGTTCTCAAGATTGGCTAAAAAATTTCCGGCATTCACCGTTGGCAGAATCAAGATGTTCTTCTTCCCGTTTTCAGGTACAATCCCAAGCTTATAACTCGGATTGATCTGAGCCACCTCGTCTACCGAAAGACCGCTGATGGCCGCTATTTGGGTGAAGGTCAGCTTTTGAGTGACGTGCAAAGTGTCCAACTCAAAGTAGGTGCGATTGGGGCGCAACGGATAAAGGTTGTGATCGGAGGCGTGGTTCATCACGTAGTTCACAGCGATAAAAGCAGGCACATAACTGGCTGTTTCTTTTGGTAAAAAGGGGCGCAATTCCCAAAAGTCTTTTTTTCCACCCGAGCGTCTGATTGCCTTATTCACGTTACCCGGCCCACAATTGTAGGCGGCCATGGCCAAATCCCAATCATCATATAGACCATACAGATAGCGGAGGTATTTGCACGCGGCTTCTGTTGACTTCACGGGGTCCATGCGCTCGTCTATGTACGAGTTGACGTCAAGGTCAAACATTTTGCCCGTGTGATACATGAATTGCCATAGGCCCATGGCCCCGGCTTTGGACTTGGCCAGCGGATTGAGGGCCGACTCGATAACGGCCAAATACTTCATCTCATATGGGATTTGGTATTTGTCCAACATTTGCTCGAACATGGGGAAATACATTTGTGCAAGCCCCAGCGCACGTGAGGTCAATTCGCGTTTGCGTTCGGCATAAAGGCGGATAAATCCCTCCACTTCGCTGTTGAGCACTAAGTGAAAAGGCGTTTGCTTGTCCAAAATCGCCATGCGCTCAGCCACTTCTTTCAGGTCGAGCGTTGGAATGTGGCCTTTGTCATAATTGTGGACATTGAGCAAGGCGGTGTCTGTGGAAAAGCAATAGAAATTGAAAAAATTGGAAGCCATCATGTCGTCCATGGCTCTCAGGATGGGATCATCGGGGCGAATTTCGAATGCGGGTGATGCGGGTACTTTGAGCGTGTCGTGCACCGCCAACAGGGGCAGCGCCCACAGCGCCATTGCCGAGGCCACGATTGATTTGAGTTTCATTTCCAACAGGTTTCCTTTTTAACGGAGGGCAAGATAGAAAATTCTCATGCCGACCAAATTTGGCTTGCCACCAACAACCCCAACCTGATTGTGGAAAAACCTGGCTTTCCTCCGCTTATTTGGCTTGGCCAAAAAGTGACAATTGTTACCTCAATTCTCCCGGTCTGAACAACTTTTTACCTTTGCCTTTGTCTATAGGGACATAGTTCCTCGGTTTGTATTCACCACGTTCACATCTTTTGAAATGAAAAACACATTTGCTCGTCTTCCGCTTTTCTCTGTGATTCTCCTAATGGCCATGGCTTGGGCCAGCTGCGACAAGACTGAGAACACACCCAAAAACACCGGCACTGTCAAGCTTCGCTTCAAAGCCACGCACAATGGTGAGCCGTTTGTCATCAATCAGATTTACCGCGATTTTCTGAACCACCGCATCCGAGTGGAGCAGTTCAAATCCTACTTCAACAATATCTATTTGGTCAAAGAAGACGACACGCAGGTGATGCTGAAGGACGTCATTTTGGTCAATTTCGGCTCGGGTGCCGAGGTGGTGACCTCTGTTCCGGTGGGAAAATACAAGGCATTGCACGTGGGTATGGGTGTGCCCAAGGAGCAAAACAAAGACCAAGACCCCACTCAATATCCCGAGACCCATCCGCTGAGTTCTACCGGTTCGCAAGGCATGTTTTGGCATTGGAACACCGGCTACATTTTCACTAAATATGAAGGCAAAACAGACCTCGATGGTGTGGACGGAAACCCGCTGGCTGACTCTTTTGCCTTTCACATTGGCGATGATGCTTTGCACCGAGAAAAGACTTTCGAAGCAGATATTAAAGTACATGGGGACAATGTGTTGGTCTTGACCTTGGAAATAGACTGCTTCAAGCTTTTTTCCTCTGACTTTGACTCTATCGACATCGCAGACGAATCGCTCACCCACACCTCGGGCAATTTGGTGCTGGCCGAGCGCTTCACCGAATTGCTCAGCGCTGCGCTCACCCTCAAGTGAAGTCTTTTGCGCTCATACTGATTCCGGTTGTTTTGGGCGCTTGCCAACCGGCTCACCACGAGACTTCAGTTTTCATTCCGCCTGCGGTTCCGGATTTTTTACCTGCCATTGCCTATCCCGAAGACAATCTGCCCACTCGGGAGCGCATAGACTTGGGCCGCGCGCTTTTTCACGACAAGCGCTTGTCCAAAGACAACAAAATTTCCTGTGCCACATGTCACAAACCGGGCATGGCCATGGCCGATAATATGCCCATCACTCCGGGTGTGGATGGAAGACTCGGCTTGAGAAATGCCCCATCTATAATCAACACGGCCTGGGGCGAAAGATTCATGATGGACGGAGGCGTACCCACACTCGAATTGCAAGCCCTGGAACCCATTCACAATGCGGATGAAATGGGCGAAGAAATCAACGCGCTGGCAGCAAAACTCTCAAAGGATGAGCGACTGGCCAATATGGCACTGGCGGCCTATGGTCGGCCAATTGATAGCTTTGTCATCATTCGAGCATTGGCCGCTTTTCAACGCACACTGATTAGTAGTGGCAGCCGTTATGACGACTTTGCCACCTACGGCAAAAAATACGCCTTGTCCACGGAAGAAATAGCCGGTATGGAGCTGTTTTTCAGTGAAAAAACGCAATGCGGCACGTGCCATTCTGGGCCGTTCTTCACCGACAGAGAATTTCACAACATTGGGCTCTACAAGCGCTATGCTGACACCGGCCGTGAGCGTGTGACCATGTCTACTGCCGACAGCGGCAAATTCCGCACCCCATCGCTGCGCAATGTGGCGCTCACGGCTCCGTACATGCACAATGGTTCTGTGCCCGACTTGCGCGCGACTATCGAGCATTTCAATTCCGGTGGAAAAGGCCACTCACTTCAGAGTGAACACATTCTTCCCTTAAATTTGACCGAAGCTGAAATGGCTTCTTTGGAGGCTTTTCTCAACACCCTCACCGACAAGAAATTGCCCAACTGATCTGAAACCCATGAAATACGCGATCTACAATATCCTTCTTGGCTTCACGATCTTGGCCATGTCTGCGTGCAAACCCGAGCCCCAACCTGAGTTGCCGGGCAGTCAAATACCCTTTACCAACCCCAACGCTACGCCTTACGACATGGTGAGTCAGATACCGCCATTCTTTGGGATGATGCCACTGCCTGCCAACGACCCCATGACAGTGGAGGCGATTTCATTGGGACGGTATCTTTTTTGGGACAAAAAACTGAGTGCGGACAACACCATTTCTTGCGGAAGTTGCCATTTGCCCTCTCATGCATTTAGTGATCCACAGACTTTTTCCATTGGTGTGAACGGTGCGATTGGCGCGCGCCAATCCATGACGCTGACCAATGTGGGATGGTCACCCAAGTTATTTTGGGATGGCCGCGAATCATCATTAGAATCTCAAATTGTGCAGCCGGTCATTCATCCATTGGAAATGAACCAATCATGGGAAGATGCCATCAAAAAATTGGAGGCAGACCCACAATATGCACCTATGTTCACCGCTGCATTTGGATCAAATCATATCTCCCAAAGCCGCGTCACTCGGGCCATCGCACAGTTTATTCGGACCATGATTTCGGGAAATTCCAAATATGATCGTTGGAAATTGGGATTAGAAGACTTCACATTGGCCGAAGAGCGCGGTTTTGAATTGTTCATCCTCGAAGGTGGCGACCCGGCTGCCGGCCAAGGCGGCCAGTTCGGTGCAGACTGTTTCCACTGCCACACACTGGGTGGCAATCAGTTTACAAACTATGAATTCATCAACAATGGTTTGGACCCTGAGGTGAATTGGACCGACTTGGGCTTGGGTGCTGTGACGGGTGATCCTTATGACTACGCGAAATTCAAGGTCCCCACTTTGCGCAACATCGAAAATTCTGCGCCTTACATGCACGATGGTCGTTTTCAGACATTAGCCGAAGTAATAGAGCATTACAACATGGGCGGACATCCGAGTACCACAGCCAGCCCCTTTATGAAATATACACAAGGAGGTCTCAACTTGCCCGAAGAGGACAAGCTGGCCCTCATTGCCTTTTTGAAAACACTGACGGACAACAATTTTATGAACAACCCGTCTTTCTCGGATCCTCATCAGTAGTCAAGAAGACAGCGAATCCGAAGGGTGTAAGATTCAGCCCGCCCAGTTCTCGCGGTCCAAGCTTCGGTACTGAATGGCCTCGGCCAAATGATTGGTCTTGATGTCTTCTGAAGCGTCCAAATCCGCAATGGTACGGGCCACTTTCAAAATTCGGTCATAGGCGCGAGCCGAAAGATTGAGCCGGTCCATAGCTGTTTTCATCAGCGTGTGACCTTCGGCCGATATAGCGCAGATTTCTTTTAGTTCTTTCGAGCCCATCTGTGCGTTACAGTGTATGTGCTTCATCTCGGCATAGCGTTTTTCTTGCACTTGTCTGGCTTGTGTGACGCGCTCTCGAATGCTGCTACTGCGCTCGCCCGAGCGCTTGTCGGTCAGTTCGTCAAACGAAACCGGGGTTACTTCAATATGTATATCTATTCGGTCGAGCAGCGGGCCCGAGATTTTGTTCAAATACTTTTGCACCACTCCGGGAGCACACACACATTCTTTCTCAGGGTGGTTATAATAGCCGCAGGGACAAGGATTCATCGAGGCAACTAACATGAACCCTGCGGGATATTCCACCGTGAACCGCGCACGGGAAATAGTCACACATCGGTCTTCCAATGGTTGACGCATCACCTCCAACACCGTGCGCTTGAACTCCGGCAATTCATCTAAAAACAGGACCCCATTATGCGCAAGTGAAATCTCACCGGGTTGGGGAAATCCGCCACCACCCACTAAGGCCACATCTGAAATGGTGTGGTGAGGCGCTCTGAAAGGGCGAACTGAAATCAATGCATCTTCTTTTCTGAGTTTTCCCGCCACAGAGTGAATTTTGGTCGTTTCCAGCGCTTCATGCAGGTTGAGCGGTGGTAAAATGGTGGGCAATCGCTTGGCC
>Ga0169931_10002602_pt1 | contig 29261 bp, 24 predicted proteins | sample Kivu_15m_20L_FD_129675 | JGI IMG/M metagenome (GOLD analysis project Ga0169931, IMG submission 129675) | Freshwater microbial communities from Lake Kivu, Western Province, Rwanda to study Microbial Dark Matter (Phase II) - Kivu_15m_20L... | ecosystem: Environmental > Aquatic > Freshwater > Lake...
AATCGATGTCGGCGCGCAGGGTGTGCAGGGGCACGCGGCCCTCGCGGTAGCTTTCGGTGCGGGCGATCTCGGCGCCGTTCACGCGGCCGCTCACGGTGAGCTTGATGCCCTCGGCGCCCATGCGCATGCTGCTGGCAACGGCCATCTTCATGGCGCGGCGGAAGCTGATGCGGCCTTCCAACTGGCGTGCGATGCTGTCGGCCACCAGGCGGGCATCGAGCTCCGGACGCTTGATCTCGAAGATGTTGATCTGCACGTCCTTGCCGGTAAGCTTTTTAAGCTCTTCGCGCAGCTTGTCCACTTCAGCGCCACCCTTGCCGATGATCACGCCGGGGCGGGCGGTGTTGATGGTCACGGTCACCAGCTTCAGGGTGCGCTCGATGATGATCCGGCTTACGCTCGCCTTCTTCAGGCGGGCCATGAGGTACGCGCGGATCTGCTCATCCTCCACCAGTTTGTCGGTGTAGTCCTTGCCGCCGTACCAGTTGCTGTCCCAACCCTTGACGAAGCCAAGGCGGTAGCCGATCGGGTGTACTTTCTGTCCCATGGGGGTCTGTCTCTTGGCTCTTAATTGGCGGAATCGACGATGAGGCTCACGTGGTTGCTGCGCTTGCGCATGCGGTAGGCGCGGCCCTGCGGAGCGGGAAGCATGCGCTTCAGGCTGCGGCCCTCGTTCACCTGCACGCTCTTCACCACCAGGTCCGCCTCATCGGCCTTGCGGCCCTCGTTCTTGGCTTCCCAGTTGGCCACGGCGCTCATCAACAACTTCTCCAGGTCGCGGCTGCTGTGGCGGGTGCTGAAGCGCAGGATGCCCAGCGCCTTCTCCACCTTCTCTCCACGGATCAGATCGGCCACCTGGCGCATGCGGCGCGGGGAGGTGGGCACATTGTGCAGCTTGGCGATGGCCACGGTCTTCATGGCCTCCTTGCGCGCATCGGCTGCTAATTTCTTACGCTGTCCCATGGTCGTGCTTAGTTCTTCTTGTTACCGGAGTGGCCGCGGTAGGTACGCGTTGGGGCGAATTCGCCCAGCTTGTGTCCCACCATGTTCTCGGTCACATACACGGGGATGAACTTGTTGCCGTTGTGCACGGCGATGGTCAGGCCCACGAAGTCAGGGCTGATGGTGCTTGCACGCGACCAGGTCTTGATCACGTTCTTCTTGCCCGAGGTCTGCGCCTCACCCACCCGCTTGGCGAGTTTGTAGTGGATGAACGGCGGCTTCTTGAGTGAACGGCTCATGTGCTATGCGGGGATCAGGCGCCCTTCTTGGCGTTGATGCGTTCGATGATGAACTTGTTGGACCGGTTCTTCGGTGCGCGGGTCTTCTTGCCCTTGGCCAGCAGGCCTTTGCGGCTGCGCGGGTGTCCGCCGCTTGCGCGACCTTCACCACCACCCATCGGGTGATCGACCGGGTTCATGGCCACCGCACGGGTGCGGGGGCGACGGCCCTGCCAGCGGCTGCGACCGGCCTTGCCGCTCTTCTGCAGCATGTGTTCGGCGTTGCCCACAGTACCCACCGTGGCGAGGCAGGTCACCAGGATCATGCGCACCTCGCCGCTCGGCATCTTCACCGTGGCGTAGCGGCCCTCGCGGGCGCTGAGCTGGGCGAAGGTCCCTGCACTGCGGGCGATGCTGCCGCCCTGGCCGGGCTGCAGTTCGATGTTGTGGATGATGGTACCCACGGGGATCTCGCTGAGGGGAAGCGTGTTGCCCACCTCGGGAGCCACACCGCTGCGGCCGCTGAGGATGGTCTGGCCCACCTGCAGCCCGTTCGGGGCCAGGATGTAGCGCTTCTCACCGTCGGCGTAGTACAGCAGGGCGATGCGCGCGCTGCGGTTCGGATCGTACTCGATGGTCTTCACCACCGCAGGGATGCCGAACTTGTCACGCTTGGTGTCGATGACACGGTAGCGCTGCTTGTGACCACCGCCGATGTAGCGCATGGTCATCTTGCCCTGGTTGTTACGACCACCGCTCTTGGTGGTACCGCTCGTCAGGGACTTCAGCGGCTGGTTGGTCGACACCCCGTCGAAGTCGGTGATCACCCGGTGACGGGTACCCGGGGTGACGGGATTGAGTTTGCGGATGCCCATGGCTTAGATGCTGCTGTAGAGGTCGATCACTTCACCGCTCTTCACCGTCACGATGGCCTTCTTGAAGCTCGGCGTGCGTCCCTTCAGGATGTTGGTCTTGGTGTAACGCGTGCGGTTCTTGCCGCGGCAGATCATGGTACGCACACCGGTGACGGTGACGCTGTACTCCTTTTCCACCGCCTGCTTGATCTGCACCTTGTTGCTCGTCTTGGCGACAACGAAGCCGTAGCGGCCTTCCTTCTCGCCCTGGGCCGTCATCTTCTCAGTGATGATCGGACGGATGATGATCTGGCTCATGGCTTATTTGCTCAGGGTGTTCTCCAGGGCGGGGATCGCGTCCTTCACGATCAGCACGCCATGGGCGTTCATGATATCGTAGGTGCTTACTTCGCTGGCCACCACCACCCGCGCACAGCGGATGTTGCGGACGCTCAGCAGCACGTTGTCGTCCTTGCTCGGCACCACCACCAGGCTGCGGCGGCTGCCCAGTTCGAACGCGCTCAGCAGGGCAGCGAAATCCTTGGTGCGGGGCGCCTTCATGGACACCTCGTCAAGCACCTTCACGGCACCATCCTTCACCTTGTAGGTGAGGGCGCTGCGACGGGCCAGGTCCTTCACCTTCTTGTTGAGCTTGAAGTGATAATCGCGCGGCTGGGGACCGAACACGCGCGCACCACCCTTGAACAGCGGGCTCTTGATGGAGCCTTTGCGGCTTCCACCGGTTCCCTTCTGGCGGTGCAGCTTGCGGGTGGAGCCGGAGACCTCGCTCTTCTCGAGGGTCTTCGCCGTACCCTGGCGCTTGTTGGCCAGGTGCTGTTTCACATCCAGCCAGATGGCGTGGTCGTTCGGCTTCTCGATCGCGAACACCGCGTCGTTCAGCTTGGCCTTTTTGCCGGTGGACTTGCCGTCCTTTCCGTAGATCTCCAGTTCCATCTTACTTCCAGATGATCACGTAGCTGCCCTTGGCACCGGGAACGGTACCGCGCAACAGCAACAGGTTCTTGCCACTGTCCACCTTCACCACCTTGAGGTTCTCGGTGGTCACTTTGTTTCCACCCGTGCGGCCGGCCATGCGCAGGCCCTTGAACACACGGCTGGGATACGAGCTGCCGCCCAGCGAACCGGGGGCGCGGCTACGGTCGTGCTGACCGTGGGTGGCTTCACCCACACCGCTGAAACCGTGGCGCTTCACAACGCCCTGGAAACCCTTGCCCTTGCTGTGGCCGGTCACCGTCACGAAGCTGCCCTCCTCAAAGAGGTCCACCCCGACGGTCCCACCAAGCTTCAGCTCCTGCTCGAAATCCTTGAACTCCTGGGCCTTCACCTTGGGGGTGGTGCCGGCCTTCTTGTAGTGACCTGCGGCTGCCGCAGGGGTGTTCTTCACACGACGCTCACCGGCGGCCAACTGGACCGCTGCGTAACCGTCCTTCTCCACGGTCTTCAGCTGGGTCACCACATTGGGTTCCGCCTCGATCACCGTGCACGCCACCAGTGTCCCGTCCGAATCGAACAGGCTGGTCATGCCGATCTTCTTTCCGATCAATCCGCTCATGGCTGTGTCGTGTTATCGGTCAGACTTTGATCTCCACGTCGACGCCGCTGGGGAGTTCCAGCTTCATCAGGGCATCGATCGTCTTGGAGGACGAGCTGTAGATGTCCATCATGCGCTTGTAGCTGCAGAGCTCGAACTGCTCGCGGGCCTTCTTGTTCACGTGCGGAGAGCGGAGCACGGTGAATATGCGCTTGTGGGTGGGCAGGGGGACCGGTCCACTTACCACGGCGCCCGTGCTCTTCACCGTCTTTACGATCTTCTCGGCGCTCTTGTCGACGAGGTTGTGATCGTAAGACCGCAGCTTGATGCGGATCTTCTGGGTCATCGCTGTTGGCGTTAGGCTGATACTTTTCCACGCGCCTTGGCCAGGACGGCTTCGGTCACGTTGTTGGGTGCGGGGTCGTAATGGCTGAACTCCATGGTGCTGCTGGCGCGGCCGGAGCTCATGGTGCGCAGGCTGGTGACATAGCCGAACATCTCGCTCAGGGGCACCAGGCCTTTGATGGCCTTGGCACCGGAACGGTCCTCCATGCCCTGGATGGTTCCGCGACGACGGTTGAGGTCGCCCACGATGTCACCCATGTTCTCCTCCGGCGTGATCACCTCGATCTTCATGATGGGCTCCATCAGCACCGGCTTGCACTTGGGCAGGGCGGCACGGAAGGCGCTCTTCGCGCAGATCTCGAAACTGAGCGCGTCGGAGTCCACGTTGTGGAACGACCCGTCGTACAGGGTCACTTTCAGGCTTTCCATCGGGTAGCCCGCGAGCACGCCGTTCTTCAGCGAGGCATCGAAGCCCTTGGCCACGGGCTGGATGAATTCCTTGGGGATCGATCCACCCTTGATCTCGTCGACGAACTCCAGGCCGGTCTTCTCGGGATCGGTCTGCGGTTCGATGCGCACATGGATGTCAGCGAACTTACCGCGACCACCGGTCTGCTTCTTGTACACCTCGCGGTGCTCCACGCTGCCGCTGATGGCCTCCTTGTACTTCACCTGGGGGGCGCCCTGGTTGCACTCCACCTTGAACTCGCGCTTCATGCGGTCAACGAGGATCTCAAGGTGCAGTTCACCCATGCCGCTGATCACGGTCTGGCCGGTCTCGTCATCGGTATGCACCTTGAAGGTGGGGTCCTCCTCGGCCAGCTTGCCAAGGGCCTGGCCCATCTTGTCGAGGTCGGCCTGGGTCTTGGGCTCCACGGCGATGCCGATCACCGGCTCGGGGAAGCTCATGCTCTCCAGCACGATGGGCTTGTCCTCCGCGCAGAGCGTATCGCCGGTGCGGATGTCCTTGAAACCAACGGCTGCACCGATGTCACCGGCCTCGATGACCTCCACGGGGTTCTGCTTGTTGGAGTGCATCTGGAAGATGCGGCTGATGCGCTCCTTGTTGCCGGTACGCATGTTGCGCACGTAGCTACCGGCAGGCACTGCTCCGCTGTAGCAGCGGAAGAAGGCGAGGCGTCCAACGTAGGGGTCCGTGGCGATCTTGAAGGCCAGGCTGGCCATGGGTTCGCTGGCATCGGGCCTGCGGGTGATCTCCGCGCCGGTGTCCGGGTCGGTACCGGTAACGGCCTCGATGTCCACAGGGCTGGGCAGGTAGGCCATCACCGCATCGAGCATGGTCTGCACGCCCTTGTTCTTGAAGGCGCTGCCGCAGAGGATCGGCGTGATGCTCATGCTGATCGCGCTCTTGCGGATCGCGTTCATGATCTCGGCCTCGGTGAGGCTGTCGGGATCGGCGAAATACTTCTCCATGAGGGTATCGTCGCTTTCAGCAACGGCCTCGATGAGCTTGCCACGCCACTCGTCCACGGTGTCCTTCAGGTCGGCGGGGATCGGAACCTCGTTCCAGGTCATGCCCTGGTCGGACTCGTTCCACACCATGCCGCGGTTGTTGATCAGGTCCACCACGCCTTTGAAATCGGCTTCTGCACCGATGGGTACCTGCAGGGGGACGGGGTTGGCACCCAGGCGCTCCCGGATCTGCTTCACCACATTGAAGAAATCGGCACCGCTGCGGTCCATCTTGTTGACGAAGCCGATGCGGGGCACCTTGTACTTGTTGGCCTGGCGCCAGACGGTCTCGCTCTGGGGCTCCACGCCGCCCACGGCACAGAAGAGCGCCACGGCACCATCGAGCACGCGCAGGCTGCGCTCCACCTCCACGGTGAAATCCACGTGGCCAGGGGTGTCGATCAAGTTGATCTTGTACTTCTCACCGCGGTAGTTCCAGCTGGTGGTGGTGGCAGCGCTGGTGATGGTGATACCACGCTCCTGCTCCTGCTCCATCCAGTCCATGGTGGCCGCGCCGTCGTGCACCTCGCCGATCTTGTGTACCAGACCGGTGTAGTACAGGATGCGCTCGGACGTGGTCGTCTTACCGGCATCGATGTGCGCCATGATGCCGATGTTGCGCGTGTATTTGAGGTCCCTCTTGGCCATGGTTCTGTTCGCTGCGGTCGTTATCAGAAGCGGAAGTGGCTGAACGCCTTGTTCGCTTCCGCCATCTTGTGCACTTCCTCCTTCTTCTTGAAGGCGGCGCCCTCCTCCTTGCTGGCGGCGAGGATCTCGTTGGCCAGCTTCACCGCCATGCTGCGCTCGTTGCGACCGCGGGCGTAGCCGATGAGCCACTTCATGGCCAGGCTTCGCTTGCGCTCCTCGCGCACCGACTGCGGGATCTGGAAGTTGGCACCACCCACACGGCGGGTGCGCACCTCCACTTGGGGGGTGACGTTCTGCAGGGCTTTGCGGAACACCTCGAGGCCGTCCTCGCCGCTCTTTTCGGCAACGATGTTGATGGCGTCATAGAAGATGTCGAACGACTTGCTCTTCTTGCCGTCGTACATCAGGTTGTTCACGAACTTGGTCACGTGCACATCACCGAACCTGGGGTCCGGCAGGATGGTGTGCTTTACGGTCTTCTTACGCATGGCTTCGTTCCTTGACTGCGGTCAGTTCGAGCTACGGATAGGACTACTTCTTCTTCTTGGCGGGAGCTGCACCGGGCTTCGGCCGCTTGGTGCCGTACTTGCTGCGGCGCTGGTTGCGGCCTTCCACGCCCGAGGTGTCGAGCACCCCGCGCACGATGTGATACTTAACACCCGGGAGATCCTTCACACGACCACCACGCACCAGCACGATGCTGTGCTCCTGAAGGTTGTGTCCCTCACCGCCGATGTAGGCGATCACTTCGTAACCGTTCACGAGACGCACCTTGGCCACCTTGCGAAGGGCCGAGTTCGGCTTCTTCGGGGTGGTGGTATACACCTTCGTGCACACCCCACGACGCTGCGGGCAGCGTGTAAGGGCAACGGATTTGCTCTTGTACTCAGGGTTCTCGCGGCCCTTGCGGATGAGCTGTTGGATCGTTGGCATGAGCTCCTTTCTCTTGGCTTTCAGGTGTTTCCGCACACTCCTTGGCGAAAACGGGCTGCGAAGGTAGGGAGATCCACCTTATCAACGATCCCCGGGTGATGAAAAATCCACCCACACCATACCGCAAAGGCCCTTGGATCCGATCGCGACATCGTTGACCTACACCCTTTAAAAACTGACTATCAGCATTTTGAACACCATTTCCCTCGTCCCCCCTTGAGCGGTCAATAAGGTGCCAACAGGTCGTTGTTCCGTTCACATCAGATCGATCATTCTATATTTGTTCAGATCATTTGATCCGAATGGACCTCGGAACCGTCACCTATTACTCCATTGACCCGCGGATGCTGAACCTGGTGGCGACCATCCACCACCGGCTTGGCGAGGTGCATGCCCGCCACCTGCAGCATAGCCCCTCCGAATTGGCCACCGCATACCGCGTGAGCGCCGTACACGCCAACATGGCCATCGAGGGCGGCATGCTCGACCACCTGCCTGTGGCCCGGCTGATCGACCGGCCCGGCAGTGCGAGCGGGCCGGCCGACCAGGAAGTGGTGAACACCCACCGCACCCTGGACCACCTGACCGAGCTGGACCCCTTCACAGCCCACGACCTGCGCCAGGCGCACGGCCTGCTGATGCACGGCCTTGCGTTGGATGCCGGCCATTTCCGCTCCGGCCCCATGGATGTGCTCTACGGCGACCCCGAGCCCCTGCGTGTGGCCAGTGCCCACGACCTGCCCGCCGTGGTGCAGGACCTGCTGCGCTATGCCGAGGAGGACGACTTCCCGCCACTGATCACCAGTTGCGTGCTGCACTTCGGATTGATCTACCTGCGGCCCTTCACCGCCGGCAATGGGCGCCTGGCGCGGCTTTGGCAGCGCAGCATGCTGATGCGCCTCTGGCCTGTGTTCGCCTACCTGCCCTTCGAAGCCTTCATCCACCGGGCCGAGCCAGCGTACCACGCCGCCTTGGAATACGCCGACCGACGCGGCGACTGCGGAGGCTTCATCAACTACCTCCTGGAGCGCATCGATGAGGCGCTGGCAGAAGTGCTGGACAAGCCCGATCCGGTGCGCACACCGCAGGACCGTCTGCAACTGTTCCTGCAACAGCGGGGCGCGCGTCCCTTCCGTCGCAAGGACTACCTTGGCTTTTTCCCCGAGCTAAGCACGGCCACGGCGACCCGTGATCTGATGGAGGCCGCCACCACAGGACGGCTGGAGAAGAGCGGTGCCGTGCGGACGGCGGTATACAAGGCAAGGCCTGCGTGAAGGGCCGTGCATAACTCGTCCGTCCGTTGCCGCTTCCATTGCGGCTACCTTTGGCATCCCCAATGAAGTATCTGGACGGCCTCAATCCAGCCCAGCGCGCAGCGGCCGAGCACACCGACGGGCCCACCATGGTCATTGCCGGCGCAGGCAGTGGCAAGACCAAGGTGCTCACCGTCCGCATCGCGCACCTGATGGCCGCCAAGGGCGTGGACCCGTTCCGCATCCTGGCCCTCACCTTCACCAACAAGGCGGCCAGGGAGATGAAGGAACGCATCGCGGGCATCGTGGGGCGCAGCGAGGCTGCCGGCTTGTGGATGGGCACCTTCCACAGCGTCTTCAGCCGCATCCTGCGCGCCGAGGCCGACAAGCTGGGCTATCCGAAGGACTTCACCATCTACGATACGGACGACAGCCGCAGCGTGATCAAGGGCATCCTGAAGGAGTGGCAGCTGGATGACAAGCTCTACAAGCCCAATCAGGTCCACGGCCGCATCAGCATCGCCAAGAACAACCTCATCGGACCGCTGGAATACCTGGCCAATACAGAGCTCATGGCGGGCGACGCCAGCGTGGGCCGTGAGAAGATGGGCGAACTCTACAAGGCATACGCCGAGAAGTGCTTCCGCGCGGGCGCCATGGACTTCGATGACCTGCTCTTCAACACCGCACTGCTCTTCCGCGACCATCCGGAGGCCATGCTGAAGTACCAGCAGCGCTTCCAGTACCTGCTGGTGGACGAGTACCAGGACACCAACCTGGTGCAGTACAACATCGTGCGCACGCTGGCCGCGCGCCACGAGAACCTCACCGTGGTGGGCGATGACAGCCAGAGCATCTACGCTTTCCGTGGCGCCAACATCCAGAACATACTCAACTTCCGCAGTGACTACCCGGACCACGCGCTCTTCAAGCTGGAGCAGAACTACCGCTCCACCAAGACCATCGTAGGCGCCGCCAATTCGGTCATCGAGAAGAACAAGGACCAGATCAAGAAGACCATCTGGACCGCCAATGCGGACGGGGAGCGCATCCGCGTGCACCGCGCCCTGAGCGACAACGAGGAGGGTGCCTACGTGGCGCACAGCATCTTCGGCACCAAGATGCAGGAGCAGGTGCCCAACAAGGGCTTCGCCATCCTCTACCGCACCAACGCGCAAAGCCGCAGCATGGAGGAAGCGCTGCGCAAGCTCAACATACCCTACCGCATTTTCGGGGGACTGAGCTTCTACCAGCGCAAGGAGATCAAGGACCTCATCAGCTACTTCCGCCTGGTGTGCAACCCCAACGATGAGGAGGCCCTGAAGCGCGTGATCAACTACCCCACCCGCGGCATCGGCGCCACCACGGTGGACAAGCTGCTGGTGGCCGGCGCAGCGCACCAACTGAGCATCTGGGACCTGCTCACCCAACGCTCCGATCTGGTGGATGTGCACGGTGGCACGCGCAAGGCCCTGGCCGACTTCGTGCTCATGATCCAGGGGTTCCAGGCCATGCTCAACAGCCACTCCGCGGCGGTGCTCGGTGAAGAGATCGCCCGCCGCACCGGCATCCTCAAGGACCTCTTCGCGGACAAGACCCCGGAGGGCGTGAGCCGCTACGAGAACATCCAGGAACTGCTGGCCGGTATGAAGGAGTTCAGCGAACGCGATGCGGAAGGCGCCGATGTTCCCCGCACCCTGAGCGACTTCCTGATCGACGTGGCCCTGCTCACCGATGCGGACAACGACGACCCGAACGACAACGATCGGGTGAGCCTGATGACCATCCACAGCGCGAAGGGCCTGGAGTTCCCGCATGTGCACATCGTGGGCTTGGAGGAGGACCTCTTCCCCAACCTGATGGCCGTACAGACCCGCGCCGACCTGGAGGAGGAACGCCGCCTGTTCTATGTGGCGCTGACCCGCGCGGAGAAGCGCTGCACGCTGAGCTACGCCATGAGCCGCTACAAGTGGGGCAACCTCACGGCCAGCGAACCCAGCCGCTTCATCGACGAGATCGATCCGAAGTACCTGGAGTTGCCGTCGAGCGGCCAGCGTTCAGCGGGCTTCGCGCAACAGGCGGCACCGCGCGGCATGCCCCCCTGGGCACAACGCCCCCGCACGGCGGACACACCCGCCGAGGAGCGAAGCAGCAAGCCCGTGTACGGTCGCGAGAAACGTGCACCCCTGGCCCCACCCGAGCGCCGACCATCAGCACCGGAACCCGCACCCATGGCGCGCAACCTCAAGCGCATCAGCCCCAGCGGCACGCCGACCGAGGCCACCCGCAGCCTGGGCGCACCCGCCGGCGACATCGCGGAAGGCATGACCGTGCTGCACGAGCGCTTCGGCAAGGGCAAGGTGTTGAAGGTGGAAGGCAACCCGCCCGACCTGAAGGCCACGGTGTTCTTCCCCAGCGCCGGCCAGAAGCAGTTGCTGCTGCGCTTCGCGAAGCTGGAAGTGGTGGCGGAGTGATTCAGGCGCCTTGGTCTAATGGACATGCTGCTGCCGTTCTTCACATCGGAGCAGCACCTGCACCTCGGAGCCGCTGGAGTGCTTGTTGGGCTTTCGATATGGCTGCATTGGAAAGGTCGAACGGCAACTGCCCTTGCAGCCCTCACGCTGGGCGCGCTCGTGCTGAGGCTGTTCGCGATCCAACTGGACCCCTATCTCAACTTCTGGGACGAGGTCTATCATGCGGCTGTGGCGCGGAACATGGTCGCCTCCCCCTTCACCCCAGCGTTGTACACTGTGGAGGCGATGCCAACAGGGGACCACTGGACCAACACACGGATCTGGTTACATAAACCGCCGTTCTTCCTGTGGCAGATGGCCGCAAGCATCAGTCTCTTCGGTGCCGAACCCTGGGCTGTAAGGCTGCCCAGTGCACTATGGACCACAGCATTGGTACCGTTGACCTACCGCATGGCAAGGACGATCACCCATGATCACACAACGGCCTTCATGAGCGCCTTGGCCACGGCATGCGCCTTCTATTACCAGGAGGTCGTTTCTGGTGCATTGAACACGGACCACAACGATGCGATCTTCATTGGTGCGGTAGCCTGCAGTTGGTGGGCGTGGTTGGAGTACCTCGATCGGGCGTCAAGGCCATGGGCAGTGTTGGCCGGGCTCTTCAGCGGAGCGGCCATTCTAACCAAGTGGTATGTTGGTGCGAGCATTTTCCTGCCATGGACCATCCTGTTACTTGTGCGCGGGGGGGATAAGCGTTCGTGGATGGATCTGTTGGCAGCGGCAGGCCTCTGTATGATCCTGGCAGCATCATGGATCCTCCATATCCTCTTGCGCTTCCCCGATCAGGCGCTCTTCGAGTGGCGCTTCAAAGCCGCTCATTTCAGCTCTTCCATGGATGCCCACCAAGGGCCGTGGAGCTATCACTTGGACATCGTCCATGAACTGGTGCCCCCCTGGTCCACCTTCATGGTCGGGACCGCCCTTATCCTTCTGTTCCTGAAAGCCTCCCTCCAGCACCGCATCTTCATCACCTCCCTCATCGCGGCCATCCATCTTCTCTTCGGCTTGGCGGCCACGAAGATGCCCAGTTACACCATGGTATTGCTGCCGCTCTACCTTATCGCGCTTGCGCATCTGGTGCATCGCGCCGTGACCATCCTTCCCGTACGCCATCATACGTTGCTCCTTGGACTGGCTGGGGGTGTTATTGCCTTCGTGATGATGGGTATCGAACGGACACACCACCGGCATACATTGGCCGAGCCACGACAGGAGGTGCAGGATCCACGCAGGCAGCAACTGGCAATGAGCCACGTGCAGGACCTCCTTGCCACGTACCTGACCGACCCGAAAAGGCAGGTGCTATTCAACCTGCCTGCGCCTCACTGCATCCAGTTCATGTTCCGCACCGGCATCAATACCATGCCCGGTATACCCGAGCCTGCGGTGGTGGATAGGTTGCGGCGAGCGGGCTTCGAAGTGGTGATCGTTCAGGATACCATGCCAGCTGACCACCTGCCGGCGGAAGCGACGATCGTAACCACGGAGATCCTGCGGCTTCCGCATTGGCACCCATAACTGTTCGGTAATAAGCACCGAGATCTGAAAAGCCGACCTGAAGGTGGAGTGAGCGCTTCACCTGCTTCCATCGTGAACGCAATGCGTGCCTGCGTGACAGGTGATGTGCGGATCGCCCTTTCGCACTACATTTGCAGAGGACGCTCACCTGTCACACAGGCCTCTGGTGGTCGCTGTACGATCGCCAGTATACCAAGTCCCGATCCGCGATGAGCCTTCCCGGTCTTGAATACAACACCCAGCGACCTGCGCTGCCCATTCCCGAATATGGTCGCAACGTGCAACGCATGGTGGACCACTGCATGGAGCTGGAGGACCGGGAGCAGCGCACCCGCAGCGCCAAGGCCATCATCCAGGTGATCGCGCGGCTGAACCCTCAACTACGCAACAGCGACAACTTCGAGCGCACCCTGTGGGACCACCTTTGGATCATGAGCGACCTGAAGCTGGATGTGGACGCCCCCTTCCCCATGCCCTCTGCGGCCGAGTTGGAGAGCAAACCGGAGCGGGTGCCCTATCCGACGGGCGATATCCGCTTCGGGCATTACGGAAAGACCGTACAGCGCATGATCGCCCAATGCGTGGCCATGGCCGAGGGCGAGCAGCGCGATCAGTACGTGTTGGTGATCGCCAACCTGATGAAGCGTCAATTCCTGGCCTGGAACCGGGACACCGTGCCCGACCCGGTGATCCTGAAGGACCTTGCCGAGCTGAGCCAGGGTAAACTTCGCCTGAAGCCGGAGCAACAACTGGCACACACCGCAGACCTTCTGCGCACCCAGCAGACCGGTCCACGCAATGAGGTGGACACCCGTCGCAAGCCCGGCGGGGGCGGGGGCAAGAAGCGTAACCGGAACCGGAAGAAGCGGTACTGAGCCTGCTCGGGAGCGGGTGCGTGGTGCCCCGTTCACAGCACACCGTGCATAGTCCGCCGCGCCACCTGCACGGCGGGGGCGTTTCCTTCCGTTGCTTTGATTCGTCCGGCAACCGATCCGGGCCACCGCACCGCATGTCCAGTTTCCGCATCGACGGGGGGCGCCGATTGAAAGGCACCCTCACACCCCAAGGGGCCAAGAACGAGGCCCTCCAGATCCTCTGCGCCGTGCTGCTCACCAGCGAGCCGGTGGTGATCCGCAACGTACCGGATATCGTTGACGTGAACAAGCTCATCGACCTGCTGCGGCACATGGGCGTGGTGGTGGAGCGGCTCAACGAAAGCGACTACCGCTTTACGGCCAAGGACATCGACATCGAGTTCTTCCTGCGGCCGGAGTTCAAGCAGATGGGGGGCGGACTGCGCGGCAGCGTGATGATCGTTGGCCCCTTGCTGGCGCGCTTCGGCCGCGGCTACATCCCCACGCCCGGCGGCGACAAGATCGGCCGCCGCCGCCTGGACACCCACTTCATCGGTTTCCAGCAACTGGGGGCCGAATTCAACTACGACGCGAAGGAGGGCTTCTACCGCGTGGAGGCCCCTGCGCTGAAGGGCACCTACATGCTGCTGGACGAACCCAGTGTGACCGGCACCGCGAACATCGTGATGGCCGCCGTGATGGCGCAGGGGCGCACCACCATCTACAATGCGGCGTGCGAGCCCTACTTGCAGCAGTTGTGCAACATGCTCAACCGCATGGGCGCCCGGATCACCGGCATCGGCAGCAACCTCTTGGTGATCGACGGGGTGAAGGAACTGGGCGGAACCGAGCACCGCATGCTGCCGGACATGATCGAGATCGGCAGTTTCATCGGCCTGGCGGCCATGACCCGCAGCGAGATCCTCATCAAGGATACCGGATACGACCACCTCGGCTGCATACCCGAAGTCTTCCGCCGGTTGGGCATCACCGTGATCCGACAGGGCGACGACATCCTGGTGCCTGCGCACGATCATTACAAGATCAAGACCTTCATTGATGGCAGCATCATGACGATCAGCGACCATCCCTGGCCCGGCTTCACACCCGACCTGCTGAGCATCGTGCTCACGGTTGCCACCCAGGCCAAGGGCAGCGTGCTGATCCACCAGAAGATGTTCGAGAGCCGCCTGTTCTTCACCGACAAGCTCATCGACATGGGCGCGCAGATCATCCTTTGCGATCCGCACCGGGTGGTGGTGAACGGCCACGACTTCCAGCAGCCGCTGCGCGCCATCCGCATGACCAGTCCGGACATCCGCGCCGGCGTGGCCCTGCTGATCGCCGCCTTGAGCGCCGAGGGCACCAGCACCATCGAGAACATCGAGCAGATCCGCCGCGGCTACCAGCACATCGAACAGCGCCTCAATGCACTGGGCGCGCGCATCGAGGTGGTGTAGGGAACGGGCACCACGATGTGCCGTTCCTTCCATGCCGGCATGATGTTGGCAGGAACAGGTGACCCACCACCCTACCTTTGCACGGATGAACCCCCAGTCCCTCATGTCCAAGATGCGCATCCTCACCGTGGCGGCCGTGGCACTGCTGGCCATCTACGGCTTCTCCGAACGCCTTGCCAGCAACTCCACCGATGCGCCTGTGGCCAAAGGCGATGCCAAGGTGGGCACCAACATCGGCGACAAGGCCCCTGAGCTGGCCTTCATGAACCCCGACAGCACCAAGGTTCTGAAGCTGTCAGACCTGCGCGGCAAATACGTGCTCATCGATTTCTGGGCCAGCTGGTGCGGTCCCTGCCGCCGGGAGAACCCGAACGTGGTGGCCGCCTACGCGAAATACGGCAAGGCTAGGTTCAAGACCGGCAAGGGCTTCGAGGTGTACAGCGTAAGCCTTGACAAGAGCCGCGATGCATGGAAGAAGGCCATCGCCCAGGACAACCTCAACTGGAAGTGGCACGTGAGCGATCTGGGCTTCTGGAACTCCAAAGGAGCACAGCTGTATGGTGTAAGCTCCATACCGGCGAGCTTCCTGGTGGACCCCAACGGCATCATCGTGGCCAAGAACCTGCGGGGCATGGGCCTTCATCAGGAACTGGACAAGCACGTGAAGAGCCTCTGAGCGCACCGATGCTGTTGATGGGCGCCTCCGCTACCCCCGGGGGCGTTCATCGTTGGGTTGGGATACCAACATTCCCGCATTTCGTTGCAGCGCGTGGTTGGAAATGAACCCGTGATCCGGTAATCTTACTAACCCTATTGTTCAACCCAAGACCAAGATCATGCACAAAACCCTACGTAAGATGCGATCCACACTGGCCCTGGTGGCCATTGGCCTGACCCTGCAAGTGAGCGCGCAGCGCAACTGCGGCACGATGGAATACTTGGAGCAACAGATCCAGCAGGATCCGGGACGGGGTGCCCGCCTGGAACAGATCGACTCGCACGCCGTGCAGTTCGAGCACGACCACGGCCATGAGGACCGTGCGGTGGTCACCGTACCCGTGGTGTTCCATGTGGTATACAGTACCACCGCCCAGAACGTGAGCGATGCGAAACTGCTGGCCCAGTTGCAGCAGTTGAACGATGATTTCGCCCGCCTGAACAGCGACGCCAACCAGACCCCCAGCATCTTCACCGGTGTGGCCGCCAACACGGAGATCCAATTCTGCCTGGCCCAGCGCGACCCGAACGGCAACGCCACCACCGGTATCGTTCGCCGGCAGACCACCGTATCGTCGTTCTCTTCCAATGATGCGGTGAAGTTCACGGCCAACGGAGGCAGTAATGCCTGGCCGCGCGACAGCTACCTCAACATCTGGGTGGCCAACCTGAGCGGTGGCCTGTTGGGCTATGCGCAGTTCCCCGGCGGTGCGGCAGCGACCGACGGTGTCGTGGTGCTCTTCAGCTCGGTGGGCAGCATCGCTTCGCCCGGCACCGGTTCGCCTTTCAACCTTGGCCGCACGCTCACCCATGAGGTGGGCCACTGGGCCAACCTGCGCCACATCTGGGGTGATGCCACGTGCGGCAGCGACCAGGTGAGCGACACTCCCGTCCACAACACGTCCAACGGTGGCTGTCCCACCTACCCCCACCTGAGCACGTGCAGCGGTACGCCCGTGGAGATGACCATGAACTACATGGACTACTCCAACGACGTGTGCATGAACATCTTCACCCTTGGCCAGAAAACACGCATGCAGGCGATCTTCGGTACCGGTGGTTCACGCGTGGCCCTGCTCAGCAGCCAGGGTTGCGTACCTCCGGGCGGCGGCAGCACCTGCTCCGTGCCTGTGGGCCTGGGCGCCGGCAACGTCACCACCTCCTCCGCCACGGCCTCCTGGGGTGCGGTCTCGGGGGCAGCCAGCTACGACCTGGACTACAAGGCCACCTCCGCCACGGCGTGGACCACGGTGAACACCACCACCACCTCGGCCAGCCTCACCGGCCTTGCGGCAGGCACCTCCTATGATCTGCGCGTGCGGGCCAACTGCAGCGGATCCAGCAGCGCTTACAGCACCGTGGTATCCTTCACCACCCAACAGGTAGGTGGATGCCCCGATGCCCTTGAACCCAACAACAGTTCAACGGCTGCGGCCACGGTGACGCTGCCGCTGAGCCTCAACGCGCTCATCGCGAGCAGCTCCGATGCCGACTACTACGCGTTCACCACCACCGGCACCAACAACCTGAGCCTCTCGCTGGGCAACGTGGCGGGTGATTATGACCTGCGCCTGCTCAACAGCGCCGGTGCCCAGCTGGCGATCTCCGAGAACGGAGGCACCACCGCCGAGAGCATCACCTATAACAACGCTCCGGCAGGCACCTACTACATCCACGTGTTCGGGTACAACGGTGCCTTCAGCGCCACCCAGTGCTACGCGCTGAGCGCCTCTGCAACGGCCGTGGCCAGCTGCGGAACCCCGACCAACACGGCCGCTTCCTCCATCACGGCAAGTTCCGTGGTGATCTCCTGGACCGCCGTGTCCGGCGCCACCAGTTACAACGTGCAGTGGAAGACCGCGGCCGCCACCACGTGGTCGCAGGGCACGGTCACCGGTACCTCGGCGTCCATCACCGGCCTCACCGCGTCCACCTCGTACAACGCACGTGTGCAAGCCGTTTGCGGCACCGCCACTTCGGCCTTCGGAACCACCATCACGTTCAGCACCAGCGCATCCGCCAACTGCACGTCGATCAACGCCTTTGAGAGCAACAACACCTCCCGCACCGCTAAAACCATTTCCGTGAACACCAACATCCAGGCCGGCATCACCAGTACCACGGACCTGGACTGGTTCAAGTTCAACAACACCAATTCCGCCCGTAACATCCGGATCGACCTCACCAACCTGCCTGCCGACTACGATGTGCGCCTCTACCGTGGCACCTCCACCCAGGTGGGCATCAGTGAGAACGACGGCACGGCGAACGAGACGATCGTGTTCAACACCACCACCCGCACCACCTACTATGTGCGCGTGAACGGGTTCAACGGCGCCTTCAGCACCTCCCAGTGTTACACGCTCCGCGCCAACATCAGCGGTACCGCGTTCCGCCTGGATGGCTCTGGCGAGGGGGATGGTGAGAGTGAAGAGCTGCTTCTGGAGCCTGCCGTGGGGTTGATGAACCTCTATCCCAACCCCTCCAACGACCTGGTGAACCTCGAGTACGTCTCCACTACGGACGGCGCGCTGAACATGGTGGTCATGGACGGCATGGGCCGTGTGGTGCTGATGGACAACAGGGCTGTTGCAGGTGGCACGAACGTGCTCGCGCTGCCTGTGGACCGCATGCTGCCCGGCATCTACTTCCTGCAGCTGACCAACGGTGACCAGCGGGAGACCGTGCGTTTCATGGTGGAGCGTTGAACCATCCTGACATGCCTGTTGAACGGGGCCCCTGCCATGGCAGGGGCCCCGTTCCTTTTGCGGCGGTCCCATTCCTGCCAAAAAGTCCACGACCTTCGCAGCCCTGTCCGGGAAACCTGTTTGGCATCCTCCTTGGACGACCAGGTGATGCTCTTCAAAAAGCGCCCAAAGACCATGTCCGAACGACCCAACGAAGCACCGGAAGCGACCGCGGCTGACAAAGCGACCGTTCAACAGGATAGCCCTGACGCAGGCACCATCACGGATGCGGGCGATGCGCCCATCGGGGAACAGCAGGTGGTGAACGAAGCGAGCGCACAACTGGAAGCCGCGCTCACGGAGGCCGCCGAACTGAAGGACCGCTGGCTGCGCCTGAACGCCGAGTTCGACAACTTCCGCAAGCGCACCGCCAAGGAGAAGCTGGAGATGCTCCAATTCGCCGGGGAGAACAGCCTGAAGAACATGCTGCCCGTGGTGGATGACATGGAGCGTGCCATTGCCAACAACGCGAACACCACTGATATCGCCGTGGTGCGGGAGGGTTTCCACCTGATCCACAGCAAGCTGCTCCATATCCTTTGCAGCCAGGGCGAAAACGTCATGGAGAACGTGAAGGGTCAACCGTTCGATGTGGACAAGCACGAGGCCATCACCAAGGCACCGGCCCCCAGCGACGAACTGAAAGGCAAGGTGATCGACGTGGTGGAGAGCGGGTATACCCTGCACGATAAAGTGATCCGCTACGCCAAGGTGGTGGTGGGCGAATAATGGCGCTTCCGTTGTGGAGCACGCCGGATGACCAGATGCAATGAGCAAGCGCGACCCCTACGAAGTACTCGGTGTTGAACGCAACGCCAGTGCTGACGACATCAAGAAGGCCTACCGCAAGCTGGCCATCAAGTACCACCCGGACAAGAACCCCGGCGACAAGGGCGCCGAGGAGAAGTTCAAGGAGGCCGCTTCGGCGTACGAGGTCCTGAGCGATGCTGACAAGCGCGCCAAGTACGACCGGTTCGGCCATGCCGGTCCGGGCATGGGCGGCGGCTACCAGGGTGGCGGCATGAACATGGAGGACATCTTCTCCCAGTTCGGCGACATCTTCGGCGGCGGGTTCGGGGGTGCCTTCGGAGGCGGGTTCGGCGGTCAACGTGGCGGGCGCACTGTGAAGGGCAGCAACCTGCGGGTGCGCCTGAAGCTCTCCCTCGAGGAGATCGCCAACGGCGTGGAGCGCAAGATCAAGGTGACCAAGCTGGTGCGCGGCAAGGGAAGCGAATATGGCCCCTGCCGCACCTGCGGTGGCAACGGCCAGGTGCGCCGTGTGCAAAGCACCTTCCTTGGCCAGATGCAGACCGTGAGCACCTGCCCCACTTGTGGTGGCGTGGGCCAGACGGTGACCAAGCGCGGGGCCGGCAGCGATGAGCACGGACTGGTGCGCGAGGAGGTGGTGGTTCCCATCCGCATCCCGGCCGGTGTGGAGGAAGGCATGCAGTTGAACATCAGCGGCATGGGCAATGAGGCTCCGGCCGGCGGTGTGCCCGGTGACCTGTTGGTGGTCATCGAGGAGGAACAGCACCCCGACCTGCGCCGCGACGGCCAGAACCTGCACGCGGAGATCTTCGTGAGCATGATCGATGCCGCGCTCGGCACACAGGTGGAAGTCCCCATCGTAGGCGGCAGGGCCAAGGTGAAAATAGACCCCGGCACCCAGAGCAACCATGTGTTGCGCCTGCGCGCAAAGGGCCTTCCGAGCCTCAACGGACACGGTACCGGTGATCTGTTCGTGCATGTGGCCGTATGGACCCCTACGGAACTGAGCAAGGAGGAACGCGCCACCCTGGAACGCCTGCGTGAGAGCCCCGGCTTCCAGCCCAAGCCCAGCGCCAAGGACAAGGGATTCTTCGAGCGGGTGAAGGAGATGTTCGGTCAGTAGGTCGATCGCTCCCTTTCGGGGCGCACGTCCCGTCCCGTGTTCACAGGCCCCGGGTCCGGATGTACCTACCTTGCGACCATGAGCTCCTTCTGCATCCGCGCCACGCTGGTGGATATCGAAGGGCGTCGCTCCTATCCGGCTGAAGTGCAGGTGGCGGAGGGCCGCATCGCGTCCATCCAGCCGGTGGAAGGCCCTGTGCAAGGCTACCTGATACCCGGCTTCATCGATGCCCATGTGCACGTGGAGAGTTCGATGCTCGTGCCTGCGGAGTTCGCACGGCTGGCGGTGACCCACGGCACGGTGGCCACCATCAGCGACCCGCACGAGATCGCCAACGTGCTGGGCCTGAAGGGCGTCGAATTCATGATCGATAATGGGCGGCAGGTGCCGTTCCACTTCTTCTTCGGGGCCCCCAGCTGTGTGCCCGCCACCGGCTTCGAGACCGCTGGGGCCGAGCTGGATGCCGATGCGGTGGGTGCCCTGCTCGAACGCCCCGAGGTGTGGTACCTCAGTGAGGTGATGGACTTCCCGGGAGTGCTCGCGCAGGAGCCCGGGTTGATGGCCAAGATCGCCCATGCCCGGCGCCTCGGCAAGGTGATCGACGGACATGCGCCGGGGCTGCAGGGTGCGGTGGCGGCCAGGTATGTCCGTGGTGGCGCTGCCGATGGACCGGTGGTGATCTCCACCGATCATGAATGCTTCACCCTGGAGGAGGCGCAGGACAAGCTGGCCGCCGGCATGCACATCAGCATCCGCGAAGGAAGCGCAGCGCGCAACATGGACGCGCTCATGCCCCTGCTGGACGGCCACCCGCAGCGGGTGATGCTCTGTTGCGACGACACCCATCCGGACAGCCTCGTGGCGGGCCACATCGATCGCCTGTGCGCAAAGGCCGTGGCGGCCGGCTGCGACGTGTACAACGTCCTGCGGGCGGCCTGTATCAACCCCATCCTGCATTACGGCCTGCCCGTGGGCCGTTTGCGGGTGGGCGACCCTGCTGACATGGTGCTTGTGCAGGACCTGTTGGACTTCCATGTGCAACGTACCTGGGTGCGCGGCCAATTGGTGGCGGACAATGGCACAAGCCTGATCCCCCGGATACCCTGCGACAGCCCGAACCACTTCGCCTGCGCGCCTCGGATACCGGCCGACTTCGCCGTACCTGCCGATGCGGAGCCGCTCCATGTGATCCGCGCGGTGGACGGCCAGCTCATCACCCCCCATCTGCGGATGGCGGCCCTGGTGGAAGGCGGCCACTGCGAGACCGATACGGTCCGCGACCTGTTGAAGATCGCCGTGGTGAACCGCTACCACGAAGCACCGGTGGCGGTTGGCTGGGTGCATGGCATCGGTATCAAGCGCGGCGCACTTGCCAGCAGTGTGGCACACGACAGCCACAACATCATCGCGGTGGGCACCTCCGATGTGGACCTCTGCGAAGCCGTGAACAGGGTCATCGCCGACCGGGGCGGGATCGCTGTGTGCGACGGGGAGCGGGTGCACAGCCTGCCCCTGCCGGTGGCGGGTATCATGACCAACGCCGATGCCTACGCTGTGGCCGATGCCTACGCGCAGCTCGACCGTGCCGCCAAGGACCTGGGCAGCCCCCTGCGCGCGCCGTTCATGACATTGAGCTTCATGGCGCTGCTGGTGATCCCGCACCTGAAGCTGAGCGACCGGGGGCTGTTCGACAGCGACATTGGCCGGCTCATCACCCGTCCTGCCTGACCATGGACCGCCGCCCTACACTTGCCTTCGTGCTGGTGCTCGGCCTCGGTGCCTGCAGCCAGGGGCCGGCCGTCATCGGCAAGGGTCCTCTACAAGCCCGCAAGTACCGACCGGGCTGGCACCTGGACCTGCGTTCCGGCCACCAACGCACTGCGCGGACCGTACCCCCCCGCCCCCTCGAGGCACGCCTCCCGGCACCCCGTGAGCACACACCGGGCCGACCCCTTGCAAGCGCAGGTCCGGAGCCGAACACCCCCCCTCGCCCCCCCCCCAAAGCCCGGAAAAGGGCCGCCATTCCGCTGGATCCACCGCGTGCCACCCCTTGGCCCGTTGCGGAGCTGACAGCGCCCCTGGCCGAACAGGAGAACCTCATGCCCCGCAAGCGATGGAACTGGATGGGCGTGGTGGCCTTCCTGATGGCGGGGGGGACGGTGTTCCTCGGGTTCTCCGCCCTCGGCACCACGGCTGTGCTCCTTTCCGCCGGACTGACAGCACTGGTGGCCGGCCTTACCCTTCGCCGCATCCGGAAGCATGAGCAGGCCGGCAAGGGCTTCGCGCTCATCGCCCTGCTCATCGCCTTCCTGGCACTGGTGGTCACCGGTGTGAGCATTGCCGTACTGGGCTTCACCTGACGGACGATGGTCCGGACAGAACGCTGGACACCACATGCTCCAAGGAAGGGTACAGCGACCAGGACATCACAGCCGACATCATCCTGTTGAAAGTTGGCGACAAGGCGCGATCGGCCTGACTTATAGGACGACGGACCTTTGGACATCCATGCGCGCGTACGAGGGGACATACACATGGTTGCGCTTCAGGGCGGACCTGAAGGCTGCACCACCCACTTTCTGGATCCTGTTGGGTGAGGTGATCGCCCTGCAACGACAGCTGCGCAACGCTCCGATGCCCCGCACCGAAGCCCGTGCGATGGAACGATCGGTGGTCATCGAGGGTCTTGCCGCGCGCTTCGCATTGGATGGGCATGCGCTGACCCGCGATCATGTGCGCGCCCACCTGGAGGGCGCCCCGGTGGGCGCCGAAGTGGACGCAGGGCTGCTGCGCGAGGTTGATGACGCCTTCCTAGTGGGACAGCAGCGACCGATCCTCGCAACAGAAGACCCGGGGGCCATCAGCCCGGAGCTGGTGCTTGCGCTCCATCGGAGCCTCACCCGACATGCCGAACCGAGGGGGCAGGAGGGCCGCTGGAGGCAGGAGGGCGACCTGCATGGGCATGGGGTCCCTGCAGAACTCATCGGGCCGTTCATGGAGGAGCTGTGCGACTGGCTGAACGGGGCCGGGCTCACAGCACCGGCCGGTGATGAAGCGCTGCACCATGCGCTCCTGAAGAGCCTGCTGTTCGAGTTGCACCTGGCATGGATCGCACCGGTGGATGTGGGGCAGCACCGGTTGGCGGGGGCTGTTTCGCAATCCCTGTTAATACAAGCGGGTGGGGACGACCTGTTGGCGCACCTGCTGGCGGTCCACCTCCTGCGCAGCCGACCGGAGTATCTGCGGCAGGTGCAACAAGCCGCGCGCGGCGGTGGCGACCCCATTCCGTTCATGGCCTTTGCGCTGCGGGGCCTGCGTCGCGCCCTGGACCAGTTGCTTGGGCGCATGCGCGAAGCACAGCTCGCCGGTCTTTGGCGTGACCATGTGCGATCGGCCCTCGATGGTGAACCGGGCGAACGATCGGAGCGCCAGGCCCTGCTCTTGATGGCCCTTGGCGAAACGTCAGACCCGGTCCAGCCAGCCCGTATACCCAGCCTGAGCCCGGCCCTGGCACGGTCCTACGCAGGTCTTTCCAGCAAAACTCTGCAACGCGACCTGGAAGCGCTCACCCGCATCGGTATCCTGCACCGGACATCAGATGGTGCCAGCGTCCGCAAGGCCGCCGTAATGGCCTTCAAGGCATCTGTTCCAGGAGCCTGAGCAGGTGCGTTTCGAGGATGCCGGGGTCGGCGGCGGAAATGCCCTGTGACCGGAACGACCCGGCACCTGCCGACTTGGACAGCTTGTTGCCGAGCTCATCCTGTAGGAGGGCATGGTGTTGGAAACGTATCGCAAGGAACGCCTCCTCCTCCAACAGGGCCGCCATATACCATTGACAGGCGCTGGATGCCAGCAGGTCCATGCCCCTGACAAGATGGGTCGTTCCGTGTGCAAGATCATCGCTGAGCGAGGCGATCTGGTAGGCCGGCCGCGGGGGGCGCCCATCCACACCGCGTTGACGTAGAACCGGATGACCGATGGCCGCGAACACATCCACCTGCATCCGTGCACCGGACCGATCGAGCAGGCCCGCCCGTGTACCTTCCGGCACCCACAAACGCCAGTTGGCAGCGCTATCCTCGAAGGGGATACGCCGCTCACGGCATGCCGCCCCGCAGCAACTGCCGCTGCCTTGGACCACGGCCACATTGCGCGTGCATGTGCAGGCATAGAGGGCTCCGTGTTCCTTCAAACGGTCCAGGAGTGCGTTATAGGCGGGCAGTCGCAGGTGCTGCGCATGGTGCGCCTGATGGTCGGCAGCATCGCATGGGCCATCCTGCCAATCGATACCCAGCCGATGCAGGGTATCGAAGATGTCCTGCACGTATTCGGGGCGGACCCGTTCACGGTCCAGGTCGTCGATCCGCAGGCGCAACCGGGCGCCGACCTGCGACGCCAAGCGTTGTGTAAGCAGGAAGTTCAGCGCATTGCCGGTATGCAGGAAGCCACTGGGCGTGGGGGCGATGCGGGTGCGTGGTGTCACTGCCGGTGGGTGATGCGATGTGGGTGCCCGGGGCGGGACTCGAACCCGCACAGCCCTTACGGACCAAGGGATTTTAAGTCCCTCGTGTCTACCATTTCACCACCCGGGCCAACACACCGGTCAGGGGCCTGCCATGGCGGCCCTGGCCGAAAATAACGATGCCTCCCGGGGGGAGGCATCTGGAGCGAGAAACGGGACTCGAACCCGCGACCCCGACCTTGGCAAGGTCGTGCTCTACCAACTGAGCTACTCTCGCGTAGGGGCTGCAAATATAGTGCCTTGCGCGTTCCTACAAGCGCACCCCTGCATCTCATGGGGCGATTTTCTGCAACTCCACTGCAAAGTCCCTCACATTCAGGCTGTCAGCACCTTCATACCAAAGATACGCGCCCCATTCGGTCCCCGGTAGAAGACCATCCGTCCGACGCACCACCATCGCTTCCGCCCATCCATCGGGCCCGGCCGGTCCTTCCAGGGGTATCGCTTCATACGCTGCCGTGGAGCCCTCCACTCGCTGCTCGAACACCACGCGAGCGCCGCCGCGCATATCGCCCTTGTAGATGGCCCGCACCACAAGCGCATCACCTAGCATCCGAAGGCTGTCCGCTGGCACCCGGTAAGCCCTGCCGTAGGGCGAAGTCGGGGAAAGGGTCATCCCGGTTGCATCGCGGTAAAGGACCTCAGAGGGGGGGGCTTCTGCCGTGCGCACCAGCGACCAGGCACCATACCGGGGCTCGACCAGGCTGTCGATGGGCTTGTACGCGTGTGTTGCAAGCCAGGCCCGTTGGGACTCCGTGGGAATGCAACCGTACCAAGCAACGACCAATGTATCCGGCAGGTCCTGCAACACCGCGGCAAGGGCTTCGGCTCGGTCAGGTGCATCGATGCGATAGGGGCGTATGCGCGGATCGGATATCGGCAGGGGCCGGTCGCTGTTCACGGCCCAGACGGCTTCCCGCCAGGTTGCGCCCCACGACCGGAGATGGTCCCAGCCGATGGCCAGGTCCTCCGCTTTTGATCGATGACCGTGCATGGCAACGATCCAGCCCAGCAAGCCGATCGACGCGATCGACATGGTCATGGTACGCCAGGTCCCCTGCCACAGGAGCAGGAACAGGGCGGCGAACCACGCCATGTGCTGCAGCTGCAGCAGCATCGCCAACAGGGGACGTTCATAGGCGACCTCCACGGTATGCCGGCCCGCCGGCAGCCATGCGCCGAAGGCAGCCACGTTAGCCCGCACCAACTCCACCGGAACACCATCAACATGCACCTGCCAGCCCGGGTAATGGTTCTGCTGCACCAACAGGAATGAACGGTTGTTCGTAGAGGTACGCAACACCACGCGCTGATGGTCACCGCCCACCACGGAGAGCGATCCTTCGCCCATCGCCTGTACGGGTGGCTGGGCATCCTCCAACAGCACGATATCGCCATCCCGCAGGGGGTCGATCCGGTCATCGGTGATCTCAGAAGCGGCCCGGACATCCATGCTCAGGGATATGACAGGCCTGGCGCGCATGGTGGCGAAGAGATTGGGATGGTCCCTGGCAAGCCGTTGGTGTTGCGAAAGCCAGAAGGAGTTGAACCCCTCATGGCCGGGTCCGCCCTGGAACACCCGTGTGTTGCGCCAAAGCGGTGCCACGGGACCCTGGCCATCGCGGTTCCCAGCCATCGGGGTTAGCGTGGGAGGCAGGGGGCCCGGGGGATACGCCTCGATGCGTGCCAGCAGCTGACCCGGAGTGAACGGTGCCATTGCAGTATGCCAGCGGGTGGCATGCACTGCGACAACACCCTCCAGCGCCAGCAGTGGCAGTAGCCATTTCCTGTCCCATAGCAGCAGTGTAAGTCCCGCAAGGGCCCATACCCCAACGCCAAGGGCCATGACCCAACGATACTCCGGTGCAACGGTCTCCGCAGTGCCGCTGTGTAACAGGTCCATCAACGGACCGAACGTATCAGGGAGAGGTCCGGACCACAGGGCCAAGAGCACCAGCAGCAGCAGCGCGGCGCCCATGGTACGGCGCTGACGCCCTCCTTCCACGACGTCGTATCCGAGTGCCACCAGCGGCAGCATCGCCAGGATCACCGGATAGAGGAAGTACCCCGGGAAACGGAACAGGTCCATTCCGGGCAGGGTGGACCACATCCAGCCATGCACCGGTGTGGCACTGCCCAACGCGGCGAGGAAGGCGGGCACGGCCAGCAGCACCACTGCCGGCAACAACGGCGTCCGATGCAGCCTGCTGGCACCGGCCAATGCCAGTAATAGAGCGACGGCGCCCAGGTAGGCGTTGGACATGGTGGGGTCCGTGCCCAGCACATCGGCCCCCTTGGTGGCGACAAAAGGGAAGACCACGCTGGGAAGGGCCTTCCACGTGAACGGGTTCACCTGGGCCTGCTCCAGACCCATCCCCTGCAGACGGTCCACGTGGTGCGCTGCCTCCACCACCGCATGGAACGTCCCGGCCGCGAGCAGAATTGAAGCCAGTGCGGCCACCACGGACCAGCGGACACGCTGGAGCACACGTGCACGATCGTGCCGATCGCGCCAGAGCGTGACCAATACGAGTGCCAGGGCGGGATACGCTGTGATGATCAGCAGGCCATGGTTGCCGCCCGTGAGCTGCAGTGAAGCGAACAGCGCGAGGCGCATTGCGGCCTGCCAGCCCGGCGCTGCAAGCAGGCGTTGCAAGGCCCACAGGCACCAAGGCAGCCAGGCCATACTGATGATGGCGAACTGATGCATGGCGTGACCGGTGACGAAGCCCGACAGGGCATAGGTGAGGGCAGCCAGCATCGCACCATTGCCACTGGTTCCGAACCCTTCCACCCAGCGCCGCATGCCCCAGCCCCCGATGATGACGTATGCCAGGAAGAGGAACTGCTGCACGGCCGGCCCCATGCCCACAGTGCCGCCTAATACGATGGCCTCCACATACCAGGCCGGCCCTTGCAGGTCGGCGTGCAGTGGATAGCCCATCTGCTGCCAGAGGTTCCACTGCGGAACGCCACCATCGTGCAGGATGGATGCGATGAGCCAGCGCCATGGAAGCCAGCAATCCTGGGTATCACCGGCGGGAATGGTGGACCATCCGAGCACCAGGGGCCAATACGCCACAAGGACCACCAGTGCCAGCAACAGGTCGCCCCGGTGCCGGAGCCATGCTACGCGGACTGCTGAAGGCGCGGCTGCCATGCCGTTGCCTATTTGGATGCGGCGGCACTTTCGCGCACCAGCCGTTTGATCTCGTTGAGCTTTAGCAGGGCCTCCACGGGGGTGAGCGTATCAATATCAAGCGCGCCGATCTCCGTGCGGATGCGGTCCAGCACGGGGTCATCCAGCTGGAAGAAGCTCAACTGCAGTTCACGACCCAGCCGGCCCATGTCATGGCCCTGGCGTGCGGCGACCGGCACCTGTTCTGCAGGCGCACCGAGGTCACCGGCATGGCTTGCTTCCAGGTGGGCCAGCACCTTCCGGGCGCGGGCAAGTACGGGTGCCGGCATGCCTGCCATCTGGGCCACATGGATGCCGAAGCTGCGGTCGCTGCCACCCGGCACCAGCTTGCGCAGGAAGTGCACCTTGCCATCGGCCTCGCGCACGGCCACGTTGGCGTTGCGGATGCGCGGAAAGGTCGCCGTCATCTCGTTGAGCTCGTGGTAATGGGTGGCGAAGAGGGTGCAGGGCCGGGTGCTGTGCTCATGCAGGTACTCGGCGATGGCCCACGCGATGGAGATGCCGTCGTAGGTGCTGGTGCCGCGGCCGATCTCGTCAAGCAGGACCAGGCTGCGGCCGCTGAGGTTGTTCAGGATACTGGCCGTCTCGTTCATCTCCACCATGAACGTGCTCTCGCCGGTGCTGAGGTTGTCCGATGCACCCACCCGCGTGAAGACGCGGTCCACCACCCCGAGCTGGGCCGCGCGGGCGGGGACATAGCTCCCCACCTGGGCCATGATCACGATCAGCGCGGTCTGTCTCAGGAGGGCCGATTTACCGCTCATGTTGGGCCCCGTGATCATGATCAACTGGCGCTCATCCGGATCCAGCAGCAGGTCGTTCGCCACATAGGGTTCACCCGGGGGTAGTTGCTGCTCGATCACCGGGTGGCGCCCATCCACGATGGAAAGGCGGTGGCCTTCATCCAGGAGGGGGCGACAGTAGTTCCATTGGCGTGCGTTCAACGCGAACCCCCTGAGCACATCCAATGCGGCCATTGCCTGGGCTGTGGCGGTGATGGCGCCGATGTGCTCCACCACGTACTGCACCACGGCCTGGCAGGCCTGCTCCTCCAATGCGAGGATGCGCTCCTCGGCACCGATGATACGGTCCTCCAGCTGCTTCAGTTCATCGGTCACATAGCGCTCGGCGTTCACCAGGGTCTGCTTGCGCACCCACTCGGCCGGTACGCGTTCCTTGTGCGTATTGCGCACTTCGAGGTAATAGCCGAAGACGTTGTTGAACCCGACCTTGAGGGACGAGATACCGGTGCGCTCAGCCTCGCGCTGCTGCAAGCCCATCAACAGTTCCTTGGCGTTCCTGGAGATGTGGCGATGCTCGTCGAGTTCGGGCAGCACACCGGCGCGGACCACGCCACCTTTCTGCACGGACACGGGTGGGTTGGGTTCGATCGTATCGGCGATGCGCTGAGCCACGGTCATGGGGGGCACCAGCTCCGCAGCGGCGCGGGCGAGCGCGGCACTTCCTGCGAGCAATGCGGTGCGCAGGCGCTCAGCCGCCATGAGCGCGTTCATCACCTGCACCAGCTCGCGCGGGTTGAT
>Ga0169931_10002603_pt1 | contig 29250 bp, 28 predicted proteins | sample Kivu_15m_20L_FD_129675 | JGI IMG/M metagenome (GOLD analysis project Ga0169931, IMG submission 129675) | Freshwater microbial communities from Lake Kivu, Western Province, Rwanda to study Microbial Dark Matter (Phase II) - Kivu_15m_20L... | ecosystem: Environmental > Aquatic > Freshwater > Lake...
CAAACGATTGGCTTTGACATTTCGATGAAAAAGGGTGTCCAATTCAGGTTCATAAATTGGAACCATTCCGTTTCTCATTTTTTCAACTTTGTTTGCATCAATATCGATACAAACTACTTGGTTACCCGTTTCTGCGAAACAAGTTCCGGTAACAAGTCCGACATATCCAGTTCCAACAACGGCGATTCTTTTCATTTCTAGATAGATTTTTTAGGTTGTAAATTCAAATAATTTTTTACCTCGTTAATAATATAATCTTGTTGGTCGTCTTGCATTTCTGTGTGTATAGGTAGAGAGATTACTCTATCCGTTAACCAATCTGTCGTTTCCAACTTCAAGTTTCCGCTTCCAAAATGCTCAAACATTTTTTGACGATGTGCAGGAATAGGATAATAAATCATTGAAGGAATGTCTTTGGACGCAAGATATTCACTTAAACCGTCGCGGTCGTGTCCCTCAAGTGTTAGAGTATATTGATGAAATACATGTTTGGAATCATCCGACCTGAATGGAATTTGAACACCTTCAATTGGTGCGAAAGCTGCATCATACTTTGATGCAACAGCACGTCTTGCGTCTATGTAATTGTCTAGGTGTCTTAATTTTATTCGTAGAATTGCGGCTTGAATGGTGTCTAAACGGGAATTACATCCAACAACATCGTGTACATATTTAACGCTTTGCCCGTGGTTGGCAATCATTTTGATTTTCTTAGCCAATTCATCATCGTTGGTGAAAAGAGCTCCACCATCACCATAGCAACCTAAGTTTTTAGATGGGAAGAATGAGGTGCAACCAATATTTCCAATTGTTCCAGTTTTCACCACTCGTCCGTCAGTTAAGTGATAATCTGATCCAATCGCCTGAGCATTATCCTCAACCACAAAAAGATTGTGCTTTTTTGCAATTTCCATTATTGCATTCATATTTGCCGCCTGTCCATATAAATGCACAGGAACAATTGCCTTCGTTTTTGAAGTAATAGCGTTTTCGATAGCTTTTTCATCTATACAAAACGTGTCTTTGTTTACTTCTACAAAAACCGGTTTTAAACCCAAAAGGGCTATCACTTCAGTAGTTGCAATATAAGTGAATGAAGGAGTAATCACCTCGTCACCTGGTTGTAAACCTAAAGCCATCATTGCAATTTGTAAAGCATCAGTTCCGTTTGCACATGGAATAACATGCTTTACACTTAAATATTTTTCGAGATCTTCTTTAAAAGAAGTTACATCTGGACCATTAATAAACTGTGCTTTTGCAATGACATCTAAAACTGCTTGGTCAATTGAGGGTTTGATTTTTTCGTATTGAGCACTTAAATCAACCATCTGAATTTTTTTCATAAACGTAAATTAGGAGTGCAAAAGTAGTGAAAACCAATATCCAAAGTAAGATAGAGACCAAATACCCCCTACTTTTTGTAAATTTGACACCAATATTTTTTATGCAAGAAAAACAACGAAAACTAAAAGTCGCTCAGTTGCTAGATTCATTGACCAAAGGAAATAACTCACAAAAGCTAATTGCACTCAAAGAATTGAAGGAAATTGGTGATGTTTCAGTAATTGAAACTTTAGTGCCTTATCTTCTCAATCCCAATAATGAAATCAAAAAAGAAACGACGGAGATTTTTTGCTCTTTGCAACAACAAGAAGCCGCAGATGTCATAATTGACGTGTTAAGAAAATCAGATGATGTTGTTTTGAAACAACTTTTACTTAATACGATGTGGAATTCAAAGTTGGACTACAGCAATTACTTGGCTGATATTGTGTCGATTGCTTTGGAGGGGGATTTTATGTTGGCGATAGAATGTTTGACTTTAATTGAAAATATGTCTGGTCCTTTTGAAGAACATCATTTGCTGGAATCTCAACTTCATCTGAAAGAATATTTGGAAAACGAAAGAGGAAAGGACGACCGAAAAGATTTAATGGTGAGTGATATTGCTAGCTTTATCCGCGACCAAAATGAAGGTGTTGACGCAGATTTATTACTCGACTAAAGCAGATTTATGATTCACTCCATGACGGGTTTCGGTAAGGTTAACGGAATCTACAATAACAAAAAAGTATCAATTGAAATTCGTTCCTTAAACAGTAAAGGTTTGGATTTGAATATCAAATTACCGAATTCTTACAAGGAATTAGAAAATGAAATTCGTCGAATTGCCTCGGAGAAAATCTCACGTGGAAAAGTAGATGTTGGCGTATATATTGAATCTGACAGTGTTGAATCAAATGCTACAATAAATAAAGAAATTGCCAAAAAATACATTTCCGAACTCAAGTCGCTTAATGAAGAGATAGGTGGAAAAGATGTCGATTACCTTTCTATTGTAATGAAATTGCCGGATGTTGTAGTTCAACAATCGAAAGAATTGGAGGATGTCGAGAAGTTGTGGCTCATTGATTTAATGCAAGAAGCGACCGAACAACTCTCACATTTTCGCGCAATAGAAGGTCAAGCGCTTTACAAAGACTTAGTTGCAAGAATTGAAGAAATTCGTTTGCTTTTAGAAGAGGTGAAACATTATGAAGCTGAGCGTTTGCAAACGGTTAGGGACAGAATCCTAAAAGGATTTAACGAATTGAAAAATGTTCAGATTGACGAAAATCGTTTGGAACAAGAAATGATTTTCTACATGGAAAAGCTCGACATCTCCGAAGAAAAAACACGTTTAGCCAATCACCTCGACTATTTCCTTACTTCAATGAACGAACTCAGTACTGGTAAAAAACTTGGTTTTATTGCACAAGAAATTGGAAGAGAAATAAACACTTTGGGTAGTAAGAGTAACCACGCTGAAATGCAAAAGTGTGTCGTTAACATGAAAGACAGTTTGGAAAAAATCAAAGAACAATTGCTCAATATTTTGTAATGAATAGTCAAGGTAAATGCATCATTTTTTCTGCACCATCAGGAGCTGGAAAAACAACTATTGTTCACGCTTTATTGGCAAAAAGAAACGACTTGGCTTTTTCAATCTCTGCCTGTTCTAGACAACCGCGAGTGAACGAGAAAGATGGTGTTGATTATTATTTTCTTTCTGTTGATGATTTTAAACAACGAATTTCTAATGATGCTTTCATTGAATGGGAAGAAGTGTACACAGATATGTTTTACGGAACATTGAAATCCGAAGTTGAAAGACAATGGAAAGCTGGAAAAACTGTGCTTTTCGACGTTGATGTGAAAGGAGGAGTCAATTTGAAAAAGAAATTTGGTAAACAAGCGCTTTCTATTTTTGTAAAACCACCATCTGTAGAAATTCTTGAACAAAGATTGCGAAATAGAAACACGGAAACTGAGGAAAAAATTCAACTACGTATTTCTAAAGCAAACGAGGAATTGCTCTTAGCTACCGAATTTGATTTGGTTATCGTTAACAATGTACTTGAAGATGCCATTAATGAAGTAGCTCAGGTGGTAAATCAATTTTTAAATAGTTAACATCCATGAAAGTAGGACTTTATTTTGGAACCTTCAATCCTATTCATATTGGTCATTTGGTGATTGCGAATTACATGGTTGAGCATACCGAACTCGAACAAGTTTGGATGGTTGTAAGCCCTCACAATCCATTGAAAGACAAATCGTCCTTGTTGGCTGATTATCACCGTTTAGCTTTGGTTAAAGTCGCGATTGATGACAATGAAAAACTTCGTGCTTCTGATGTGGAGTTTTCTCTATCTAAACCAAGTTACACCGTTTCAACCCTAGCTCATTTAAAAGAAAAATATCCAAATCATGAGTTTTCATTGATTATGGGTGAAGACAATTTACGCACTTTTCACAAGTGGTTTAACCATGAAATAATTCTTCATCGGCATAAAATTTTCGTCTATCCGCGTGTACTTACTGTGCAAGAAGAATTGGAGGTTGTTATAATGCAACAAGATCAAATCAATAATTTCCGTCAACACAAGAATGTGGTTTTTTGTGAGGACGCACCTGTAATGAAAGTGTCTTCAAGTTTTATTCGTCAGAGTATTAAAGACAAGAAAAGTGTGCGTTATTTGCTGTCTCCTGTGGTGGAAAAATACATAGACGAGATGAATTTCTACAAACTCTGATACTTAAATAGGGCAAAAAAAAACGCCCTCTTTCGAAGACGTTTTTATAATCATTTGTTGTTTTATTAACCATTCAAAGCTTCTGCTCCACCAACGATTTCTAGGATTTCGTTTGTAATAGCAGCTTGACGTGCTTTGTTGTAGCTCAATTTTAAATTCCGTTGTAATTCTTTCGCGTTGTCTGTTGCTTTGTGCATTGCAGTCATACGTGCACCATGTTCAGCAGCAAATGAATCGCGGATTGCTTTATAAAGCTGGATTTTCAACGTTTTTGGAATCAAATCTTCAACAATTTCTTGTTTTGAAGGTTCGAAGATATAATCAGATGCACCACCATTTCCTACCTCAGCAGAAGGAACAATTGGTAAAAACTGTTCGGTTTCAATTACTTGAGTTGCAGCATTCACAAATCTGTTGTAAACAACAACCACTTGATCGTACTCTTTATTCAAAAATCCACGCATCAATTCATCTGCAATTGCGCTAACGTTTTCAAAACTCAAGTTTGCGTAAACATCCTCCAAAGGTGCAAGCGTATCGTTAATGAAATAGTTATCTGTGCGCTTGTAAACGTCTTTGATTTTCTTTCCTAAACACAACAATTTAACATTTTTACCCTTGTATTCTTCGTTAATCAAGAAACTTGAGCGCTTAATAATGTTGTTGTTGAAACCGCCACACAAACCACGATTTGAAGTTATACCAACGATCAGAATGTTTTTAACCTCACGCGTTTCCGAATAAGCATTTTCTGAAAGGTCAAGTGTTGCGCTTAGATTGGCAAGAATTTCTTTCAATTTTGTTGCATAAGGACGCATTTGCGTAATAGCATCTTGTGCGCGCTTCAATTTCGCCGCGGACACCATTTTCATCGCAGAAGTAATCTGCATGGTTGATCCAACCGACGTGATTCTATTGCGTATCTCCTTTAAATTTGGCATCTTTTTTTAGATTGCGGATTTTTAGATTGCGGATTCTTTGATTGCGGATTGCGGATTGAATATTAATAACCTATTATTTTCAATTCGCAATCCGCAATCCGCAATCCTCAATTTTAATATTTATCAGCTACTTCCTTAGCAACTTTAGTTAAAACATCAGTTAGTTCGTCGGAATATTTTCCTGCCTTAAGTGCAACCAAAACATCAGCATGCTTCGCCTCTAAAACATTCAAATATTCTTTTTCAAACTCCTTCACTTTAGAAACAGGAACTCTTTGAATCAAACCTTTGGTACCAACGTAAATAATCGCAATTTGCTTTTCTACTGGATATGGGTCTCCTTCACGTTGTTTCAAAATCTCAACGTTTCTTGCTCCTTTGTCCAAAACTGACTTAGTTGCAGCATCAAGATCAGAACCGAATTTCGCAAACGCTTCCAATTCACGGTATTGAGCTTGGTCCAATTTCAAAGTACCTGCAACTTTCTTCATTGACTTAATTTGTGCTGATCCCCCTACACGAGAAACGGAGATACCTACGTTAATCGCTGGACGTATTCCCGAGTTGAACAAGTCAGACTCCAAGAAAATTTGTCCGTCAGTAATGGAAATTACGTTTGTAGGAATGTATGCAGAAACGTCACCAGCTTGTGTTTCAATGATTGGCAAAGCAGTTAATGAACCTCCACCTTTAACAATTCCTTTCAAAGAATCTGGCAAATCGTTCATTTGTTTTGCAATGTTGTCATCAGCAATCACTTTCGCTGCTCTTTCCAACAAGCGAGAGTGAAGGTAGAAAACGTCTCCAGGATACGCTTCACGACCTGGTGGGCGACGAAGTAACAATGAAACCTCACGGTAAGCAACCGCTTGTTTTGATAAATCATCATAAACAATCAATGCTGGTCTTCCTGAATCGCGGAAAAACTCACCAACAGCAGCACCCGTCATTGGAGCGTAAAACTGCATTGGCGCTGGATCAGAAGCATTAGCAGCTACAACAACTGTATAAGCCATTGCACCAGCATCTTCCAATTTTTTCACGATACCAGCAACAGTAGAACCTTTTTGTCCAATAGCCACATAAATACAGAAAACAGGTTCACCACGATCGTAAAACTCACGTTGGTTAATGATAGTATCGATGGCAACTGTTGTTTTTCCAGTTTGACGGTCACCGATGATTAACTCACGTTGTCCACGACCGATTGGAATCATCGCATCAACAGCTTTGATACCTGTTTGAAGTGGCTCATTTACCGGTTGACGGAAAATTACTCCAGGTGCTTTTCTTTCGATTGGCATTTCATAAAGTTGACCCATGATTGGACCTTTACCATCAATTGGTTGACCTAAGGTATCAATTACACGACCTACTAGTCCATCACCTACTTTAACAGAGGCAATTTTACCAAGACGGCGAACAGTATCACCTTCTTTAACTCCTGAAGATCTACCCAAAAGAACGGCTCCAACGTTATCTTCTTCAAGGTTCAACGCAATTCCTTGCATTCCACCGTCAAACTCGATAAGTTCACCGTATTGTACACCGTTCATACCATAGATGCGTGCAATTCCGTCACCTACTTGAAGTACAGTACCTACTTCTTGTAATTCTGCCTCAGATCTGAATCCTGAGAGTTGTTCCCTCAAAATCGCTGAAACTTCTGCCGGTTTGATATCTGCCATTTTACTTGTTATTTATGTGAATAGTTATTTTGTTAATGTTTGTTTTAAGCGGCTTAATTGACTTGAAACAGAAGCATCAATTTGATGGTCTCCCATTTTCACAATAAATCCACCAATTAATTTTTCATCAATGATTTCAGTTACTTCCAAAGTTCCTGAAATGTTTGATTTTAGTTTCTCAACAATTTTAGATTTAGTTGAGTTATCAAGTGTTTTTGCACTTACGATTGAAATTGGAACAATTCCTTTTTGCGCTTTCAGTTGTGCCAAATATGCAGATGCAATTTCAACCATTAGGTATTCGCGACTATTTTTTGTTATCAATTCCATAAAGGAAAGTGATAAATCGCAAAATGCACTAAAAAGTTCTTTTAGAATAGATACTTTTTTATCTGTGCGAATAACTGGAGAATTTAAGAATATTTGAAAGTCACGTGTTTCCTTTGCTGTTGCAATGAGATACATCATATCTTTCTCTACCAATTCTAACTTGTTTTGCTCTGTTGCCAACTCCAATAAAGCCTTGGCATATCTTCCTGCCGATTTTGTTGATTTCATGGCATTAATTCAAGTTAATGTCTCCAGCTAATTTGTCAGCCAATGATTTTTGTTTGTCGTCAGAAGCCATTTCACCACGAATTACTTTTTCAGCAATTTCCAATGAAAGTGTCGCAACTTGAGTTCTCAATTCCAACATAGCCGCAGCCTTTTCGCTGTTAATCGTATTTCTTGTGCTTTCCAAGATTTTTTCAGCTTCTACTTTTGCTTTTGCTTTCGCCTCTTCAACCATTCTAGTTGCTGCCTCTTTTGATTCTTTCAAAATCGCGTCTCTTTCTGCTCTCGCTTCACGAATAATTTTTTCATTTTCCGCTTGCAAGGACTTCATTTCATTTCTTGTTTTTTCAGCCAATTCCAATGCTTCAGAAATCTTTTGTTCGCGTGCGTTTACAGCAGACAAAATTGGTTTCCAAATGAATTTCACAAGGATGAATAACAATAAACAGAACACTAATCCTGTCCAAAATAACAAACCTAAATCTGGGGTAATTAAATCCATTTTTTTTGTTTTTAAACTGTTTAAATAAAAAAAGAGTACCTCAACCAACCGTTAAGGTACTTCTCTTTAATTAGTTTGCTCCGGTGTTCAATCCTAAAAGACCAACTACAACACCAAAAAGCGCAACACCTTCAATCAAAGCGGCTGCGATAATCATCGCTGTTTGAATTTTTCCTGAAGCTTCAGGTTGACGAGCGATTGCGTCCATTGCAGAACCACCAATTCGACCAATACCTAATCCTGCTCCTAATACTGCAAGACCTGCTCCAATTGCTGCGATACTTCCGTACATATATGTATAGTTTAAAAATTACTAATTAATGATGTGCTTCCTCAACTGCTGCTCCGATGAATAATGCTGACAACATTGCGAAAAGGAATGCTTGTAAAAATGCTACCAATAATTCCAACACTGAAATAAACAAAGCCATTGGAACTGATAAAGCTCCCCACGCAGCGTTTTGATTTATAAAGATGATTGAAATTAAAGCCAAAATAATGATATGACCCGCTGTGATATTGGCAAATAAACGCACCATTAAGGCAAAAGGCTTAGTAAAAATTCCAACCACTTCAATTGGAATCATTATCAATAACAACGGAATGGGCACTCCTGGTGTTGCAAAAATGTGCTTCCAATAGTTTTTGTTTGCTGAGAAAAGAGTTACAAAAAGGGTACAAATGGCTAAAAATAATGTAATTGTTATGTTACCCGTTAGATTTGCTCCGCCTGGAATAATTGGAATCAATCCCAACATATTATTGAACCAAATAAAGAAGAAAATAGTCAATAAGTAGGGAACATATTTATGGTATTTGTGATGGTCAATATTTGCTTTTGCAATATCGTCACGTACCATAACAATTAGGGGTTCTAAAAATTTGGCGACTCCCTGTGGAGCAACGGCGCCATTTTTTTTGTAAAAACCAACCACACTAAACATTACCACTAAAATTAGTGTTGCTCCAAAAAATAAGGAAAGGACATTTTTGGTAATTGAAAAATCTAAAGGTTTAATATTGTGTGGGTGTCCATCAACAAAATGCAAAGCATCTTCGTCTAATTTATAAATTTTTTCATGAAAAATGGCATAACCCTCAGCTTTACCTTGTCCTTTGAAGTAATGCACTTCTTTGCCTTTGTCGTCAACTGTAAAAACTTCCTCACCATGATAAAGTTCAGCGGAACTAAATATTTTCACACCATTATCCAGAATTATTACGGGTAAATAAATGGATGTATGACCAAACAAATGCCACTCATGCGCATCGTTAATGTGATGCATAATGGTTTCAGTAACGTCGAATTTGTTTTCCTCACCTCCGTGGTTGGCGCGTGAAAAGAAATTAAATGAAAGACTGAAAATTAACAGTAAAGCAATGGATTTTAATTTATTAGAAAGCTTCATGTGGGCTATTTCTTTTGTCGGTTTCCCAAAAATTTGCGCAAAGGTAGTTAAAGTTTCTTAACATACAATTATTTATTCAGACAAAGAAAACATTGTTAAAGAAAGGTTTCATACTTTATTGGCTCTCAACTTTTTGTAAAGTTTTATACCAATCATTAACAAGATGGCAACCCCAAAAAAGCCAATTGTTCCATAAACCCAATTCACTGCGTTTTTCAGAACCACCAAAAACACAACTGCAACCAAAATTAGTGTTGCTCCTTCGTTCCATAAACGCAAAGAATTGGAGGTCCAAGTGCATTTTTGTTTTAGAATGTCAAAATGTAGCTTCTGACAATAAAAGTGGTACAAAAGCAATAACACAACAAAAGTCAATTTCATGTGCATCCAGGGCATTTTCAAAAAAGCGGGATTTAAAATGAGCATCCACAAACCAAAGACAATTGTTAAAACCATTGCCGGTGTGGTAATTATCCACCACAATCGAGATTGCATAATGGAAAGTTGTTGGTGCAGTATGGATTTTTTCGGTTCTTCTTCCAATAAACATTCTTGATTGTAGATGAACAAGCGAACCATATAAAAAAGACCCGCGAACCAACTCACCATGAAAATGATGTGTAAGGATTTTACAATATCAAAAGACATGGGACAAATGTAATAACACCGTTGGAGCTAGTTGGCATTTTCCGTAATATTGTCGCACTAAGATGATACGATTTCTATTTGTTCTAACCTCTATGTTTTTAACCTTGGCTATTCTCGGTCAAGAGAAACTGTTTTCAATTGAAGGAAGTTACCAAGGAAAAAATTTGTTTGTGAATAATTCTCCTCAATCTGATGGTTTTGGTTACTGCGTTTCCAAAGTTTTAGTCAACGGAGATATTCTACCTGCATCAATTCAAACCGCCAATTTTGAAATTGATTTTTCGCTTTTCGGACTAAAATCAGGAGATAAGGTTTTTGTTGTTTTGGAACATGCAGAAGGTTGTGAACCTAAATTTATCAATCCGGAGGTTCTTCTTCCAAAAAGTACATTTAATTGTGTGAAGATTTCCGCCACAACAAAGGGACTTTTACAATGGCAAACGACCAATGAAAACGGTTCTTTGGATTTTATTGTTGAACAATTTCGTTGGGGCAGATGGATTGAAGCAGGACAAGTTAAAGGAGTTGGATCGAGTGCTACAAACAATTACCAGTTCGAACTAAGTCCACATTCAGGAAATAATAAAGTGCGCGTTAGTCAAGTGGATAATACAGGTCAGAAAAGAAGTTCCAACGCTACGACCTTTCAATCCGATGTTCCCAAAGTGAAAAAATATCCTGCTAAAGTGACCGACTACATTTTCTTTCAAAGCAATGGAAAAACGGTGAAGACAAAGTTTGAAGTTTATGATGCTTTCGGAAATTTATTGAAAGTTGGTTTTAACGATAAAGTGGATTGTCGCAATTTAGTGAATGGGGTTTACTTCATCAACTTCGATAATTCCACAGAAAAATTCATAAAGACAGAATAATGATTAGAAAAATTGAACATTTAGGAATAGCTGTTGAAAGCTTGGAACAATCCATTCCAATTTATGAAGCTTTGCTGCAAACGACTTGTTACAAAACAGAAACTGTACTTTCAGAATTTGTGAATACCGCATTTTTTCAAGTGGGGGAATCTAAAATCGAGCTTTTGGAAGCAACGGACCAAACCTCAGCCATTGCTAAATTTTTAGAGAAAAAAGGTAAAGGATTTCATCATATTGCCTTTGATGTTGATGATGTCAGTGCTGAAATTGAACGGCTTTCCCGTTTAGGCTTTCAATTGATTCACCAAACACCAAAAGATGGTGCGGACAATAAAATCATTGCTTTTTTGCACCCAAAATCAACAGACGGACTTTTAGTTGAATTGTGTCAAGAAAAAAGTGCGTAAAAATCTTTTGCGTCTTGGTAATAATGTGTTGACCAACCTGCTTTTTTTGCCCCTTCAATATGTTGCGGACTGTCATCAATAAAGAGAATGCTTTCAGATTCTTTGATTTTCAACTCGTTTTGAACCCATTGAAAAGTGGCTACATCAGGTTTTCTTTTTCCAATTTCGAAGGATAAAAAAATTTGATCAAACAGTTCACCCATCCCCAACTTACTCACTTTTTTCCAAGCGGTTTGCACACCAGGAAGATGAAGAATATTTGTATTGCTTAGCAAGGAATAAGGTTTTTTGCCTTTCAAATTTTCAAGTAATTGGATTTTCTCTTCTGGAATATCACCCAGCATAGCATTCCAAGTGGCAACAACCTGATTGGGAGAAGTACCTTGTTTACAAAAAGGTAAAACTTTATTGACAAAATGTTGAGCACTGATTTCCCCGCATTCAAAACGATCAAACAAATCTTCTTGTTGGAATTGCGAGTAGGCGTCATCAAAATTTTCAAATCCCAAATTTTCAAAAGCGATTCGTGTGGCATGGTAATCAATGTCAATTAAAACACCACCGAGGTCAAAAATGATGTAGGAAAAAGTGGATGAATTCATACTTATGAAAGTGGCAAAAATACCGTTTTACAAATACTATTCTTCAGTTCAACCATGAAATCCAATCCTCATTCCTTCACAAAACGTTTTACATTTCCATCAATCGCAAGAAAATAAATTCCTGATTGAAGTTTGGTTAAATCAATAAGTGGATTTATTGAAAATTGACGATAGGGTTCAATCTCGTAGTTTCCATTTTTAGAAATTGATTGCCACTGCGCCGTTATCTGGCTTGAAACTAAACAAAATATTACAAGTGCTAAAACTTTCATTCCTTCAATTAGGGTTTCCTCGAAAATCTAAACGCTAAAAATCGAAGAATTGGATGGTGAAGGTCGATAATTTAGTGGAATATAAAGAAAATCCGTGTTATATCTAATTTATAACCACTCTAAATTAGCATTTCTGACAATCTTGTGACAATTGAAGTTTGGAGCAAAACGATATTTGTATCCGAGAAAGCACAGAGAATTGATAGAACAACTACATATTATCGCATTCACCCATAGAAATCTTGAGGTCAATAAAATTGGTCTTTTACATATCGAAAAGGAACAACAGTTGCAAAGACTTTCAGCAATAAAATCAGCATTTGACATAGATGAGTTGTTCTTTCTAACTACTTGTAATCGTGTTGAATTGACTGTTTCCACTCGTCATTCTGTTGATATGCTTTGGGTACAAAAAATAATGGCTTTGCTCTACCCAAGTTTAGAAGAGGAAGCGCTTCGATTTTATGCGCAAAAAGCCGAAATTCACATTGGAACCCGTGCTGTAGAACACGCTTTGGCTGTGGCTTCTTCCATTGATTCAATGATTATTGGTGAGCGTGAAATCATTACACAAGTAAGAACAGCTTTCGAATTTTGCAGAGATTTAGGTTTGACAGGGGACACTTTGCGCATTTTGATGAAACAAGTTATCCAAACGGCGAAGAAAGTTTATACGGAAACCAATATTGCTACTAAACCTGTTTCGGTTGTTTCTTTGGCTTATCATCAATTGAAAAAACAACAACTTTCACTTGATGCTAGAATCTTGGTCATCGGTGCGGGAGTTACAAATACAACAATGTGTCGATTTTTGAAAAAACATGGTTTTCATGATTTTCATGTTTTCAATCGTTCACTTGAAAAAGCCGAAGAATTAGCATCAGAAATTAAAGGTGTTGCGTACGCTTTGTCAGAAATCAAATATTTCGACAAGGGTTTTGATGTGATTATTACGTGTACCGCAGCTGATTATCACCTTATTTCGCCTGAATTGTATGACACTTTACTTAAAGGTGAAACAGATTCAAAAATGGTTATCGACCTTGCAATCCCTCAAGATTTGCATCCAGATATTATTGCAAAACACCACCCACATTACATTTCCGTTGATTTTCTTCAAAAGATTTCAAATCAAAATTTAAAGGAAAGAACCCAAGAATTGCAACACGTTGAAAAAATTATCGCCGATGCAATGATTGAATTTGAAGGAATGTTACGAGAACGAAATGTCGAAATTGCTATGCGTGCTGTTCCTCAAAAAATTAAGGATATAAAATTGACCGCTTTAAATGAAATTTTCCGCCAAGATATTGAAAAGTTGGACGAGGAAAGTAGAGCAGTATTGGACAAGGTTTTGGGATACATGGAAAAAAAATACGTTAGCGAACCAATGAAGTTGGCTAAAGAAATATTACTTAAAAATGCCTGAAAATAAGATTGTTAGAATTGGAACTCGCGGAAGTGATTTGGCACTTTGGCAAGCATATCATGTCAAAAGTCAATTGGAAAGTTTGGGTGTTCAAGTGAGTATTAACATCATTGAAACACAAGGTGATAAAATCCAAGATTTAAGTTTTGATAAATTAGAAGGAAAAGGATTTTTCACCAAGGAAATAGAAGCTGCCTTACTCAATAAAGAAATTGATTTGGCGGTTCATTCTCACAAAGATTTAGAAACAACTTCACCTCCAGGTTTGGCTATCGCTGCCGTTTCAGATAGAGAAGACCCTTCAGAATTGTTGCTTATTTTACCCACGGCTGTTGACAAAACAGAAAAATGGGGATTGAAGAAAAATGCAGTAATCGGGACCTCATCCGCTCGTAGAAAGTCTCAACTTATTACTCACCGCAACGATTTGCAAATTAAGGACTTACGCGGAAATGTTCCAACAAGAATAAACAAACTTCACACAGGTCAATACGACGCGATTTTATTGGCAAAGGCCGGTGTTTCACGTTTAAAGTTGGATTTGTCAGACTTAGAAGTTGTTACCCTCAATCCTTTGGAATTTGTACCTGCACCTGCACAAGGAGTTTTAGGTTTGCAAATCCGTGAAGAGGATACTGAATTAGCAGCTATTCTTGGTCATTTAAATGACACGAGCATAGCGGAAAAAATAGCGGTAGAAAGGGGAGTTCTCAAAAACATGAATGGCGGTTGTCAATTGCCTTTAGGTGTATATTGTGATGGAGAAAATGTGTTTGTTGCCTATTCAGAAAATGCGAGCTCACCTGCAATTTACCAGACCTTCCGATGGGAAAATTCGGACAATCAAGCACTAACAATCGTCCATGAACTCAAAAAAACTAGAAGGTAAAAGACTTTTTATTTCTAAAAATTTAGGTGTTCAGGACGAGTTATATGAATGGTGTGAAGAAAATCAAGTGCAACTTACAGCGATTTCACAAATAAGTTTTCAAGGAACCAAATTTGTCTTAAAAGATAGTTTCGACGTCGTTTTTTTCTCAAGTGAACGTGCGGCTCATTACTTTTTTGAAGGAATAAATAAGATAGAAAGTTCGTGGAAATATGCTTGTATAGGACAAGTTACGGCCAATAAACTAGAAAAGTACAATGTCAAATGTGAGTTTGTAGGTGAAGAAGCGGGTAATCCTGAAAAAGTAGCCGAACAATTTAAGGAGTGGGTGGGAGAGCGAAAAGTTTGTTTTCCAAGATCCAACGTTTCCTTGAAAAGCATGCAAAACGTGCTTACTCAAGATCAGGTAATTGATTTAGAAGTTTATCAAACCATTCCATCTCCGAGTGTGATTGAACCGCAAGATATATATGTTTTCACGAGTCCGAGTAATGTAAATGCGTTCCTTCAAACCAATCAAATTCCTGAAAAATCTCAACGAATTGCATGGGGAAAAAGTACAGAAAAAGCAATTATAGAAAACAATTTGAGAGTCGATAGAACGCTGAAATTTTCCACACAAAAGGAACTAATCTCTACACTATGCGAATAGAATGTTACAGAGATAATGACGTTTTTACAAAATCAATTAGAAATTAATATCTAGATTGATTTTGTTATGTTTTCGATATTACAATGTCATGAATTAAAGAAAATCAACGAATCGCCTCAAATGTGAAAGAATATTAAATCATTAATTTTTGTTTTATTCTCTTTGCCTAGAAATGTTGTTCATTAAATGAAAATTTTTTTCGCAAATTTCAATAAAACTCAAAAAACTGACCTTTATATTTTTATTTTAAAAGGGTTTTACAACAAATACAATAAAACACTCAATAAAACACATAACCCCCTTTTAAATCGCTTTAAAATCAATTTTATCGTCCCAAATAAATCAAAAGGATAGAAATATCGCTTGGAGATACCCCTGAAATGCGTGAAGCTTGTCCGATTGTAGCCGGTCGAATGGATTCTAACTTTTCAATCGCTTCACTACTGATACTTTTGAGTTGACGGTAATTTATTTCAGCTGGAATGGTCAAGTCTTCCAATCTCGCCATTTTTGCTGCTGTTTCCTCTTCTCTTTCGATGTAACCTTCATATTTCAACTGAATTTCCGCTTGTTCAACAGATTCAGGATGAACATTCATCATTTCTTCAGCAAAACTTTTAGCCTCTGGAGATAATTCCAACAACTCATTCATCGTAATATGCGGTCGTGTTAGAATGCTAGTCAATTTCACTTGTTGATTTACATGCGAGGAATTCTTTGCTTCCAACAAAGGATTCACCACACTTGGTTGAATACCAATTTGACGTAAACGTTTTTTGAGTTCTGTTGTAGCTTCTTGTTTCGACTCAACTTTTCTCAACATTTCATCATCTGCCATTCCAATTTTGTGGGCGAGTGGAGTTAAACGCAAATCTGCATTATCTTGTCTCAACAAAATCCTGAATTCCGCCCTACTCGTAAACATTCGATAAGGTTCCTTAGTTCCCTTGGTAATAAGATCATCAATTAAAACACCTATATAAGCCTCACTTCTTGAAAGAATAAACGGTTCTTTTTCATTGATTTTTTGATGTGCGTTAATTCCAGCCATCAAACCTTGACAAGCTGCTTCTTCGTAACCCGTAGTACCATTGATTTGACCTGCAAAATAAAGGTTCTCAATCAACTTTGTTTCTAGTGTGTGTTTCAGTTGGGTTGGTGGAAAATAATCGTATTCAATTGCATAACCTGGACGGAACATTTTTGCGTTTTCAAATCCGGGAATTGTTTTCATTGCAGCATATTGAACCTCTTCAGGTAAAGAAGTACTGAAACCATTAACATAAATCTCAACTGTTTCCCAACCTTCAGGTTCAACGAAAATTTGGTGTCGTTCACGTTCTGCAAAGCGATTTATTTTATCCTCAATACTTGGGCAATACCTAGGACCTGTACTTTTTATTGCACCATTAAACATTGGTGAACGGTCAAAACCTGTTCGCAACAATTCATGTGTTTGTGGATTTGTATAAGTAATATGACAAGGTAACTGACGCTTCAGTGCTTCCGTATTTTGATAACTAAACTTAGAAGGATTATCATCTCCAGATTGAATTTCCATTTTGGAGTAATCCAAAGAACGTCCATCCACACGTGGTGGTGTTCCTGTTTTCATTCTTCCTGCTTCGAATCCCAAAGCGATCAAATCTTCTGTAATTCCATGAGAAGCCCTCTCCCCTGCCCTACCGCCTCCAAATTGCTTTTCACCCAAGTGAATGAGTCCGTTCAAAAATGTTCCATTGGTTAACACAACTGATTTACCGTAAATCGGCATACCAATACTTGTTTTCACACCAATTACTTTATTCCCTTCCACAATAATTCCGGTTCCCATGTCTTGCCAGAAATCCACATTAGGATTTCGTTCGAGCAATAAACGCCATTCCATAGCAAACATCATTCGATCATTTTGTGTGCGTGGCGACCACATTGCCGGACCTTTAGATAGGTTAAGCATTCGAAATTGAATAGCACTTTTATCACTAACAATACCTGAGCCACCTCCAAGCGCATCAATCTCACGAACAATTTGACCTTTAGCAACACCTCCCATCGCTGGATTGCAACTCATTTGTGCAATAGTGTTCATATTCATGGTTAATAATAAAACACTGCTTCCCATTCTTGCAGCAGCATTAGCAGCCTCACACCCCGCATGACCAGCCCCAACAACTATAACATCGTATTCCTTTAACATCCCTTATGTTTCACGTGAAACAAAATTACTCTTGAAAATCAAACTACATTGTTTCACGTGAAACAGTAGTCTCTAAATAATAATTTTCTTTTATCCTCATTAATAAAATATCTTCATCCGTTTTGTCCTTGTAACCACACAAATGAAGTGTTCCATGATAGATAACACGTAACAGTTCCTCCTTCCAATCAACACCAAATTCCTGAGCGTTATCCTTGACACGATCAAATGAAATGAATAAATCACCACTAATAGTTGTATCAACACAGTAATCAAAAGTTATAATATCCGTGTAATAATCGTGGTTCAAATAATCCCGATTTATATCAAGTATATAATCATCTGAACAAAAAATAATACACAAATCACCTACAATCTTCCGCTCGAATTCAATCAAACGTGAAAGGTTTAAAACAAAAAATTCCGAGTTAAAACCCGGAATTTCTACATCTATAAATTCAAATTCTATCATTTATTAAAATAAAGCGAGACCGTATTGCCTCCATTTTCAAACTCGACTTCATCCGCTAAATTCTTCATAAGAAAAATTCCACGTCCATTTTCTTTCAAAATATTCTCTGGTGCTGTTGGGTCTGGTAAATCGTTAAAATCAAAACCTTGACCACCATCTACAATTTTGAAACAGAAATCTTCTTCACCATTTCCTACAGCAACCTCCACTAATAAATCAGCAGCGTTTTTATTTCCATGGATTATAGCATTATTTACTGCCTCTGTAACGGCAATTAAAACGTTACCATAAACTTCTTCACTTACTTCTAACGTTTCTCCAACTTTATTAATCAAAGCTTCAACATCAACCAACGAAGTTAAATCCGACGGTAATTTTAATGTTTCGATAATAGTAAAACCTTCTTTCATAGTAGCAATACTCTTTCTTATTGCTGATTAAAATATTGACCTGTTTTGTCCTTGTAATACTTTCTAAGTGTAGGATCAACCGACCTCAAAATCTCAATCTGCTTTTGTTTGTCTTGCTTATACTGCTCTAATTTTATTTGGTTACTATTTGGTTCATCTTTTCCTGATTTTGATTCACGTTTTTCATCAAAACCTCTTTCCATTAAAGCATTCTCACTCTCTAACAAACGCGTCAAAATCTCTTTCTGACGGTTTATTGTTTCCTTATTGATGTTCTTGTTGATTAACTGTCTTTCTTGTTCCTCTAGTTCCTTAATGAGCGGATTTAACTTATTTCCTAATCCTTTACCTTCTTTATTCAATTCATTACGCATTTGCTCTAATCGCTGTCTAATCGCTGTTTGTTCAGCTGCCATACGCGCCATTTCTTTATTTCCTAAACCCATCATACCTTGACCACCTTGTTGACCAGGTTTCTGTCCCGGTTGATCTCCTGGTTTCTGTCCACCCGGATTTGGACCTTTTTGCATTTGTTCCAATTGCTTCTTCAACATTTCCTTCATATCACCAGGCGAAATACTCTGACCACTTTTCGGACGACCTTTTCCAGGAGAATTACAGCTCCCTGAACCTTCCATTTCACTTTGCATTTGGGATTGCATACTTTGTAAGGATTCATTTAACAATAAAGCAAGATTGTTATAACTCGTCATTGCGAACTGTTGGAACTTAGCTAACTCTTTCTTTTTGTGATCATCTATGGCCTCAATTGCACCTTTGTGATTAACTTCTAATTCCCGAAGTTCTTTATCCACAAAAGACGCAATTTTTGGTTGACGTTTTGCCAACGCCATCAAACTATCCTTTACAATTTTAGTATCATCAATCACTCTTCTTTGACCACGACCGTATCGTTTAAAGGCAGGATCGTTCGTTCCGACTCTTCCCATATCAGACATAATGCGCTCTTGCTCGAAACTCAAAATCATCAAACTCTCAAGAATATTACGAAGCGAATTTATATCCTCTTGTTGTTGCTTATGATTTGCTTTCTGCTGTGCTTTATCCAACTTATCCGCCATTTCCTTCATCTTATCAGCAGCTGATTGCTGTTTTTCTCCACTTTTCTTTTGTTTCCCGTCAGACAAACTTTCTTTGGCACCTTTCATGTCCTCAGAAACTTTTTGCTCATCCGATTTTGTATCTCCCAATTCCATAGGTTTATCAAGAGCTTCATTCAACTTCTTTAAATCCTCTAATTCTTTCTTTAAATCATCAAAACGTTTATTCAAATCTTCTTGCTTATCCGCACCTTTTTGATTGTCCAGCTTCTTATTTTCAATATCCTTTTTTAACTGCTCTTGTTCTTTCGCAAGTTCTTTTAATCCATTTTCTATGTCATCAATTTTCTCATTTACCTGCAAACGTTTAAGCATTTCCAAGCTTCTATCCAATTGCTTTTTCATGTCATCTGCTGACATTTGTAACTCTTCCAACTTTTCTTTTGCACCCTGTTTATCATTCTCTTGCAGCAACTTTTCTAATTCATCCAATAACTTTTTTAACTCATCATCCATCAATTCCTCTAACAATTTCTCAATCATTTCTTGCTTATCCAACAACTCCTTATCCATCTCACTTAACTGATTCTTGTTCTCAACACTATTCTCCATCTCTTTCTTGACTTCTTCCAATTTATTGATCAAGGAATTTTGTTCTTCTTTCAGCTGTTGAACTTGGTTTAATTTATTCCAATCATTTGATTTCGAATTCAATGTCTCCTTCTTTAACTTATCTAGCCTTTTTTGAAAATCATCCGTTCTTTTCATTAATTCCGAGAGATCTTGCTTGGTTTGATTTTGTTCAGCAGTACGTTGTTCATTCAATTCTTTAAGACCAGGAAGTTTATAAGTATTTGTTTGTGAACGAGTTGATTTACTTCCATTAACTCCGTCGTTGTCATAAACCATGAAATAATATTCAATTCTGTCATTCAACTGAAGATTCTCACGACGAAAATCAACACCAAAATCAAAATCGGACTGAGTTGTATTCAATCCTTTGACTAACAAACGATTATCTTTACGTTTTCCGTTCTCACTAATAATGGAATAAACAAAATAAACTGACTTCAAACCGTAGTCGTCCTCAACACTTCCTTTAAAATACCTCACACCAGATTTTACAGAATCGGCTTGTTCTTCAACAAAAATGGTAGGAAAAGCATCCTTTAAAACTGTAATTTTATAAGAAACCGAATCAACTTTATTTCTGTAAGCATTCCTTAAATTAAACCTCAATTTTTCGTCCTGTCTGTAAATTTTAGAAACTCTGAAACCTGTATTATTCTTATACCAAACCTTTCCATTAAAATTCAAGTCAACATTTGCAGTGTTCTTCGTTAAAATATTCCAAGTAACATTTGTACCCTCAGGGACAACCAAATCTCCACTATTTAACAAAGTCTCATCCAAACGATTCAAATAAGACGGATAATTCAACTTTACCTCCGACTTACCAACCATAGATTTTCCAGTTACCGAAACCGCATATCTATCACTTTCAAAATCATTCGCCTCAAAGTAAAAAATACTTTTTCCTTTCGGTTTTCGAATTATACCAGAGAAACTCGTTTTACCCACTTTATTCATTACAAACTTTCCATTCTCGCTTACCAAATAAACTTTTTCAGGAAGTAAGGAACCTTTTAAATTCAACTCTATAACTGCATCTTCACCATCTTCAATGTCTAATTTTTCTTCATTAACGAGAAATTCAAATGGAGCTTTGGGTTTAAATTCTTTATCGTAATTGACAACTCGATTTGTTCCTTCTTCTAAAATCGTTGGAACAAAAACCAATAAAGCAATAAACACAAGGATAAGAGGAAGAACGAGTTTTAAGTATTTCTTATTCTCATTAAAATTGACTGCTGATGCAAAAGGAACCACATTTAATTGACCCGAGCGCTGCTGAACACTTGCACGCAATAATTCCAAATTTCCAGTATTTGCACTAAGCGCATCTTGTAACTGAAGTGTATTTTTAAGTCTATCGGAAATATCAGGAAAAAATTTACCAATAATCTCTGCGGCTTGATAACGAGAAATACGTTGACCAAAAGCATACAATTTGCTCAATGGAAGAAGAATGTATCTAACTAAAACAAACAAATTGGAAAGAATAAAACCGAAAAAGAAAATTGCTCGAACAACAGAACCAAATCTTCCGAAATATTCCAGAACAGTTGTGGACAAAAACGTCACCAGAAATATTCCTACAAAAAATAGTAAACCTCTCAGCAATTCATTCTTGTAAAACTTTCGAATGAAACCATCTATTTGATCCAACAACCGCTCAAAAGCCTCTGATTTAATTTCTGTACTCATGTAATCAACTTAAAAAAGTAACGTGAAACACCTACTTCAAATTGGTGTAAACAGACGAAATTAACGCATCTCAGAAATCAAAATTCAAAAGTCGTGTTAAAATATACGAAGTGAACAGAAAAAGGAAAAAGGAAATAAAAACTAATCATCTGATTTCAAAACGATTAAATATAAAAATGAGTCCAATTCACTTAAAGAAATCAAAATTTCTCAATCCACCAAATTTCGAAGCTTCGGGCGCTTTTTTAAATAAAAAGAAAAAAAAAGAAAATTTTAAATCTTCTTTGTTGCTCTTATTAAGGTTGTGAATATGTGCGTAAAGTTTTTTCAAAAAACTTGCTTTTCTCAATTGTTAGTAATCCAACAATGATATAAACAAGTTATCACTATTACAAATCTTTGTAAACCAGTGAAAATAGCATGAAATTAACAATCGGTTTATAAATCCTTAATATGGATAACTTTTTAAGAATCGAGCTTCAAAAATTGTGAATTAAACGTTCGAAAATCAATTAAAAAAGACCAAAACTTTGCTTGCACACGTCAAATCTATTTTGGTTTGGAAAAAGAATTGGATTACGCAAGTGAAACTTATTGAAAGTTCTAAACATTAATTCACAATTTTAAAATAAAATCGTTCGATAAGTTTAATCTTGCATACACTCATTATCAAGCACTTAAATTTTAACAAAAACCACCTTTGTTGACAACTTCATCAAATTGTGAATAGCCTTTTTTAAGACAATCAACGAAGAATTGGTGGTAACTTCCCCCCTACTCTAATGCTTGATTTCCGTTAGCGCATACATTTGAAGCAAATTTACCTTAATATGGCCTTAATATTGAGTTGCAGGGAAACGACCCCAAAAATCGGCGAAAATTGTTGGTTGGCACCCAATGCAACAGTGGTTGGTGATGTTGAAATGGGAAATGATTGCTCTGTTTGGTTCAATGCAGTTATTCGCGGTGATGTGAATTCCATTCGAATTGGAAATAAAGTGAACATTCAAGATGGAGCAGTCATACATTGTACTTACGAGAAAACAAAGGTTCAACTTGGCAATAATGTGTCGATAGGTCATAACGCGTTGGTTCATGGCTGTACAATTGAAGACAATGTATTGGTTGGAATGGGTGCAATTGTAATGGACAACTGTTACATAGCTTCTAATTGTATAATCGCCGCTGGAGCCGTTTTGTTAGAAGGAACAAAAGTGGAAGAATGGAGTATTTATGCCGGAGTGCCAGCGAAAAAGGTGAAAACATTAAGTCCAGAATTATTTCAAGGAGAAGTTCAACGTATCGCCAACAATTATTTGATGTATTCAAGTTGGTTTAAAACAAACGATTAAAAATGAAAGGATTAGCTAAAATTTTATTGAGTGTTTACCTACTGTTTTTAGGTTTTTCAATCCGTGCTGAGGAAGGAATGTTGATTCCGTCTTTAATTGCTGCATTCGAATCAGATATGCGAGCAAAGGGGATGAAACTTTCAGCAGAGGACATTTACAGTGTGAATAAATCAAGTATAAAGGATGCGATTTTACATTTTGGAGGAGGTTGTACCGCAGAATTAGTTTCCAATAAAGGATTGTTGTTGACCAACCATCATTGTGGTTATTCACAAATTCAATCGCATTCGTCTTTGGAAAAAGATTACTTGAAAAATGGATTTTGGGCAAAAACTTTAGCAGACGAACTTCCAAATCCAGGACTAACCGCAACCCGAATCGTAAGAATTGAAGATGTGACCGCTGCAATTTTTGCCGGTGGAGTTACAAAAGATAATAAAGCAGCCATACAATTGGCCATTCAGAAATTAGTGGAAGCAGTTGTGAAAGGGACGAATTACGAAGCAGAAATTAAGCCCTTCAACTTTGGGAATGACTATTATATGTTAGTTAAGGAAATATTTAAAGATGTTCGTTTGGTCGGAACCCCACCTAATTCAATAGGAAAATTTGGAGGAGACACAGACAATTGGGTTTGGCCAAGACACACAGGTGATTTTTCCGTTTTTCGAGTTTATGCCGGAAAAGACAATAAACCTGCAAATTTTTCTAAGGACAATGTTCCTTACCAACCCTTACATTTTTTACCCATTTCTTTTAAGGATAGAAAAGCAGGCGACTTCACAATGGTTTATGGTTTTCCTGGTGTGACGGAACAACACGTGGTATCGGGTTATTTAAAGTTCATCGTTGAAAAAGAACGTCCAGCGCGAATTAAAATGCGTGATTTGTCTTTGAGTGTCATCAATGATGGCATGAAAAACAGTGATATGATACGAATTCAATATGCTGCAAAACAAGCTTCTATTGCCAACGCTTGGAAAAAATGGATAGGTCAAATTCAAGGTTTAAAGGAGTTAAATGGGTATTACAAAAAGTTGGATTACGAAAAGCGATATACAGAACGAGCATTATCTAAACCCGAATGGAAAAAATACAGTGACATCGTTGAAAAAATGAATCAATTGATCGAGAAATCGGTTCAACACGAATTTGAATATGCTATGGGTGTGGAATATTTGTCGGTTGGACCAGAATATTTCCGACTTGCCCGCTCTTTTAATGAAGTTCTCACGAATTATGCGACACTAAAATCAAGTAATACCCTTTCTGCATCTTTAGAGAAATTGAAATCAGGAGCAGAAAGTTTTTTCAAAAATTATGATGAAAAAGTGGACAGAGGAATTTTCGAATTACAAACCGTGGAGTATTTCAAGCAGGATGGATGGCATGAAAAAATTGCTTTAGAAGTTTACACCAAAACATTAACGGAAAGCATTTACAAACAGTCCATTTTCACGAACAAAGAGCGATATTTAAAGGCAATTAATAGCCTCAATGAAAAGTCAATAAAAAAATTAAGTAAAGACCAAGGATTACTTCATTACACCAAAATATTGGATAAATTTAGATCAGAAGTTTTGCCGAAATACCAAACTTTCCAAACAGAAATGACAGGTTTATTACAAGTTTATGTTGAAGGAAAGTATGTGATGTTTCCAGAGGATAAACATTGGCCAGACGCGAATTCAACTTTGAGAATCACTTATGGGCAATTAGAGGGATCGTGTCCGGTTGATGGTATGTGTTACACAGAACACACCACTTTAGATGGAATTATTGCTAAATACAACACTGGAAATGCTGATTTTGAGTTGTTGCCTCGAATGTTGGAATTACACGCCGACCAAAATTATGGTCCTTATGCTCAGGACGGAAAATTGTGGGTTTGTTTTACAGGTTCCAATCACACCACAGGAGGTAATTCTGGTTCACCTGTTTTGGACGAAAACGGTCATTTGATGGGACTAAATTTTGATAGAAGTTGGGAAAGCACCATGAGTGATTATTTGTTTGATTCTTCGAGGTGTAGGAATATTGTAGTTGATATTCGTTACGTACTTTGGGTGATGGACATCTACTCCGACGCGCGTCACTTAGTGGACGAAATGGTGTTGGTGAAAGAATAAATATAATTTTGCGCATTTTAACATAAATTACACATGAATAAATACCGTTTACTGCTTGTTTTACTGGCACTTACATTTTCAACATTTTCACAAGTAGCGAAAAGAGTAGAGGGTTCTTTGGCTGATTTTAAAACCAAACGTCCTGCTGATGAGGTGGAGATTACTTTAAAATCATTGGTCAATCAAAAGAAATATGTTGCTGAAACAGATGACGACGGGAAATTTGTTTTCAAAAATATTCCAATTGGTAAATGTGAATTAATCATTACAGATAAAGATTACCGCCCTGAAACATTCAAATTTGAAATGAATCAAGATCACCTTGAGCATTTTACTTTTTCTGAGCCATTTAAGGTAAATTTAAAAGTCTCTTGGTTGTTCAATTGGGGAGATAGAACCATCGAAAAAGATGGAAAAAAAATTGTTCAAGAGCATTATTGGTCTCATTTATTAGCACGAATTATTTTAGGAATTTATGGTTTATGCTTGATTTTAATTTTTTATTACAGTGTTGTTCAGGTGTCACTTGCGGTTTCTTATGTTCGAAATAGGAAGAAAATAAAGTTGGAACCAACACCAAACTTTGATCCGGCTACAGCACCAAAAGTTACCGTTCAGTTGCCGATGTTTAACGAACTCTATGTAGCCGAGCGAATTATAGAAACTTGTGCTGCATTTGACTATCCTTCAGATAAACTACAAATTCAAGTTTTAGACGACTCAACCGATGAAACAAAAGAGATTATTGCCAACAAAGTAGCTGAAATTGCTGCGAAAGGAATCAATATTCAACACATTCACCGAGTGGACAGAACCGGTTACAAAGCCGGAGCACTTGACGCGGCTATGGATCAAGTAGAAGGAGAATTCATAGCGATTTTCGACGCGGATTTTGTTCCAGATCCAAACTTCTTAAAAAGGACGATGCCTTATTTTAAGGATGGTATAGGGGTGGTTCAAACGCGTTGGGGACACCTCAATAAATCTTATTCTTTACTTACTGAACTTCAAGCTTTTGGATTAAACGGACACTTCGCAATCGAACAAGGAGGAAGGAACGCTAACGGACATTTCATCAACTTTAATGGTACCGCAGGAATATGGAGAAAGGCTTGTATTATTGATGCTGGTGGTTGGGAACACGACACGATTACGGAAGATTTAGACTTGAGTTATCGCGCTCAAATGAAGGGTTGGAAATTCAAGTATTTGGAAGACGTTGAGTCTCCTGCTGAATTGCCGATTACAATGTCTGCGCTCAAATCGCAACAGCACCGTTGGATGAAAGGAGGGGCAGAATGTTTCATAAAAATGTGGAAACGATTACTTACTTATCCAGGGGTAAAATTCAGTGATAGGGTTCACGGAATGGCGCATCTTTTCAATAGTTCTGTTTTTGTTTTTATCTTGATTTTATCCTTGTTGAGTTTACCTGTTTTACACATAAAAGATTCATTTTCAGATTTAAACATAATAATTCAATTTGGTGCATTCTTTATCCTAAGTACGGTATTTCTTGCGTTCTATTATTGGAATTCATACAGAGACAAAACAGGAAGCACCTTTTCGGACATATTTCGCTTTATTGGCCGTTTCTTCCAATTTTTAACCGTTTCTATGGCGCTTGCATTGAGTAATGCAGTGGCTGTAATTGAAGGGTATTTAGGAATAAAAAGTTCTTTCGTGCGAACACCAAAGTTCAATGTTGCGAAAAAAGACGAATTCAAAGGAAATAAGTACGACAAGAAGAGTTTGTCCATAATCAATATAGCAGAGGGTTTGTTGATGGTTTTATTCGGATTTACGGCAATAAATAGAGGTATTTATGGCGATTTAGGTATGGTTCCTTTTCACGCAATGTTGGCGATTGGATACGGAATAGTGTTTTTCAATACTTTAAAGGAAGTTAGGACAGGACAGTAATATTATTGTTTTTCAATAATCAGACTCTCCATTTTCGAAACGCTTTTTTCCGTTCTGAATTGAAAGCTGCATCTGAAGTTTTCCTTATTTACAACGTAAGTTCCAACGGAAAGAACTACATTTTCAGCATTTTCTTTTCCTTTGAAATTAAAATTAAAATCACCCTTTGGCTTTTTAACGAAGAAATCGTTGAGAATTGTTTCCGCTTGAGTATGATTGAAAGCACCTTCTTTACCTAAAATTTGAAGAACGATTTTTTCTTTACCGAGGGCAACAATCGTTTTCGCATCGTTTGATTTCATTGCTTTTTCGATAGTTGTGTGGGGAACTTCTTGTGGGGAACCAAAGAATAATAAGAAGCTTGAAATTAATATCGTCCAAATTTTCATAGACATTAAACTTATCAAAAATAATGCCGTATAAAAACAACAAAACCCACTTTTCCCCTTAATTTTGATTGCTACATTTAACGTATGAACAAAAAAATCGCCATAGGACACCACGACTTTGAATCCTTGATTCAGAATGAGTTGTACTATGTGGACAAAACGCCCTTCATCCAAAAACTTGTTGAGAATAAGAGTGTCGTTTTTCTTTTCCCTCGACCACGAAGATTTGGAAAAACATTGAATATGATGATGTTGCGCCGTTTTTTTGAGATTTCAGAAAAAAGTAAAGCGCACCTGTTCGACGGATTAAAAATTAAAGACTGGCAAGATTTTGAGAAATATCAAGGGAAATATCCAGTGATTTGGATTTCCTTGAAAGACGTCAAAGACAAAACGTGGAAGGTTTCTTTCGAAAATATTAAGTCAAACATTATTGAAGAATTCAATCGACATGGTTATTTAGTAGCTTCCTCGCGATTAACCGAAGCTCAAAAAGAATATTTCGAGGCTATTGTTTCCAGAAATGGAACAGAACACGAATACACTACAAGTCTCTATAGATTGAGTGAGTTGTTACATTGTCATTACGGAATAAAGCCTATTGTGCTTATTGACGAATACGACACACCCATCAACAACGCTTTCACTCAAAACTTTTACGACGAGTGTATTGGATTTTTGAGGTTATTGTACTCTAACTGTCTGAAGGATAACATTTATGTTGAACGCGCAGTTTTGACAGGAATTTTCCGTGTAGCGAAAGAAAGCATTTTTTCAGGTTTAAATAATTTGAAAGTTTCCACGATTTTGGACGATGAATTTGCTGAAGATTTTGGATTTACACCCGATGAGGTTCAACAACTTTTATCTGACTACAATGCTTTAGGTTACGAAGAAGAAGTAAAACGTTGGTATAACGGCTATCTTTTTGGCGCAGGAAAAATCATTTACAACCCTTGGTCGATTTTAAATTTTGCGGCAAACTCACAACGTGAATTGATGCCGTATTGGGTAAACACGAGTAGCAACGACATCATCAAAGAATTGATTTTGAACAGTTCAGCGGATGTGAAACGCGACATTGAAACCTTACTTCGTGGCGAGACAATTCTAAAAATGATCAATGAGGATGTGGTTTTCGGAAATATCAATCAATCACTGGACGCGATATGGAATTTCTTCTTGTTTTCGGGTTATCTAAAGCTAATTAAAAAGGAGTTTATAAACGGTGACTTACACGGACATTTTGCGATTCCAAACCAAGAACTAATGAGTATTTTCCGTACTTCGGTATTGCATTGGTTTGTAAAATCGGAAACTTATGACCGCTTTAAAGTGGTGATGGAAAACATGAAGAAAGGTCAGCTAAAAGATTTCTCAAAATACTTTTCTGATTTTATCAAAAATGCTTGTAGTTACTACGACTTCGCAGACCAAGAACCTGAAAAAATTTATCACGCACTCGTACTAGGAATGATGGTTCACTTGCAATCGGATTACCGAATTTCTTCCAATCGCGAAAGTGGTTATGGACGTTATGACATAGTACTTCATCCGCTGAAAAAAGAACTTCCGGGTTTTGTTTTCGAGTTCAAGAAATTCGATGATGAGGACGAAGAAAACATTCAACAAACCTTAGATTCCGCATTTCAGCAAATGTTGGAAAAAGAATACGCAAACATTTTGGTTCAAGAAGGTTGTGAAAAAATTCATCATATTGCTATCGCATTCAAAGGGAAAGAAGTTAAAATGAGGTATGAGTATTAGAACGTGGTAATTGAACTTTTTCCGAAAAGTGGAGATTTTTATGTCAATCTAACCGCCTATTATAATATTGAACTCAGGTTATAAATAAGCTAAGTGTTTTTCATTACTATTTCATTCGAATTAAAATTTCAATAGCTTGGCAATTAATTTAACTAATTACCCCAATCTTCGCAAACGATGTTAATAAATAGCCTCATAACTCTTTGAATCAAAGAGTTACGAGGCTTTCGGGTTTCACCCAAATGGTGTACTTTTATTCTGCTAAAAAAAATGTACC
>Ga0169931_10002604_pt1 | contig 29243 bp, 19 predicted proteins | sample Kivu_15m_20L_FD_129675 | JGI IMG/M metagenome (GOLD analysis project Ga0169931, IMG submission 129675) | Freshwater microbial communities from Lake Kivu, Western Province, Rwanda to study Microbial Dark Matter (Phase II) - Kivu_15m_20L... | ecosystem: Environmental > Aquatic > Freshwater > Lake...
GCGAGTTGGACGGTTTGTTCATCTTCATGCCGGATCGTGCCGGTGTAGATCTCACCGGTCTTCAGTCGGACGAGGTCCCACTTGTGATACGCTTCGACTTCGTCAGCCACGGCCTTCCATTTGAACTTTTCGGTCGCGTAGATCACGTCTGGATGCTGGACCCGCTGCATCGAGCGATGCGTCGGAATGGCGACGACCTCAAGGTTGTAAATCTTGGCGAATTCGTTCGCTTCAGTCATCGCGGTACCAGTCATACCGCAGATTTTTTCATAAAGCTTGAAATAGTTTTGCAGGGTGATGGTCGCCAGAGTCTGGGTCTCTTCCTTGATTTTAACCCCTTCTTTGGCTTCGACAGCTTGGTGCAAGCCATCGCTCCACTGGCGCCCTTCCATCAAACGTCCAGTGAACTCATCGACAATGACGATCTTCCCTTCCTTGATGACGTAGTTGACGTCGACCTTGTAGAGGTGATGTGCCTTCAGGGCATTGTCGATCATGTGCGGCCAGTCCATGTTGCCAAGAGTGTAGAAACTCTCGACGCCAGCCAGCTTTTCTGCTTGTCGCACGCCTTCGTCAGTCAGCGTGACATTGTGGTCTTTTTCGTTGACCACGTAGTGTGTTTCCTTGATGAGTTGCCTCGCAATGCGGTCGGCATCGGCATAGCGGGCAATATCGGCATGTGCTGGACCGGAGATAATCAACGGAGTCCGGGCTTCGTCGATCAGAATGTTGTCGACTTCGTCGATGATCGCGAAATGGAGATTTCGCTGCGACTGCTGCATGCTTTTGGGAAAGCGATCGTCGCCGTTGGACGCCGGACGCATATTGTCGCGGAGATAATCGAAGCCGAATTCGTTGTTGGTGCCGTAGGTAATATCGCGGGAATAAGCATCTTGTCGGCGACGATTTCCTTCCGAGCCCTGCATGTCAGATTGAATCGCACCGACGGTCAGTCCCAAGCCCATGTAGAGCGGGGCCATCCACTCCATGTCGCGGCGAGCCAGGTAGTCGTTCACCGTAACCACGTGCACACCTTTGCCGGTCAGCGCATTGAGGTAAGCCGGCAACGTGGCGACCAAAGTCTTGCCTTCACCCGTTACCATTTCGGCGACCGCTCCGCTGTGCAGAACCATGCCGCCAATCAGCTGAGTGTCGTAGTGCCGCATGCCGAGGAAACGCTTGCCTGCTTCACGGCAGACGGCGAACGCTTCGATCAGGATGTCATCCAGCGACTCGCCATTGCTTAGTCGCTGCTTGAACTTCGCCGTCTCGCCACGCAACTGTTCGTCGGAGTACTGCTGGTACTTCGGCTCCAATGAGTTGATGGCATCGACTTTGGGCTGCAGTCGCTTGATGAATCGGGCATTGGCCGAACCGAAAAGACCGGTGATTAACCGGTTAATTCCGACGCCGATACCAGAGCCAAACAGCGAAATGAAATCCCAAATTCGCTCGAGCAATTTTTCCATGTCAAAACGATCCACGAATTCGGGGACGAAAGCGGTGCCAAACTGACAGTTTGGCAGCGGCGATTATCGGTCGATGATTCAACGGCAAGAGAAAGCGCAAATCCCCGTGGATTACCAAGTTATAGTTACGGTCTGGACGGGTCAATCGCGTTTGGGGCTTCCCAAGCGGACAACGCATTCTGCCGAATCGTTCGCCAAATCACCGGAAAGACCCCAGTCAGGGCAAGTTGTGCGCCCAAATTAGCCGCCGGGCAATTTCAAGCCTCAAATCGACCTGAATTTCCTCGCTAATTTGGGCCCCAGATCGGGCCCAAGAAAGGCGGCCCCGTGAGCGATTCGAAGGAGGGAATCAAGTTGTCTGGCACATCGCCGCTGCCTGAGGCTTATCACACCACAGGGCTTGGTTTACTATTTGAACTCTCATTGAGCGGTTGCCAAGGTGAATGCCTCAGCGGTCACACCCGTGGGGTTACCGAAGTGCTAGCTTGGCAGAACCCGAAAAACAGCTCCAAAACAGACCGGCTTTCCTGAAAACTCAAATCGCCTCGTGCCCAAGCAAGTACACACTACCGACATCACCGGCCAAATGATTCTCCTTGGCACGGGCACCAGCGTCGGCGTCCCGGCAATCGGCTGCGGCTGCCCTGTTTGCATCAGTGGCGAACCCAAGAACCAGAGAACGCGAGCCAGCGTCATTCTCGGACTGCCTGAAGGCAACCTGCTGATTGACACGGCACCCGACCTTCGACAGCAGTTGTTGCGAGAGCGGATCGGAATCGCGCACTCGGTGGTCTACACCCACGAGCATTCCGATCATGTGATGGGGTTTGATGATTTGCGGCTGTTCCAATTCTATCTCGGAAAGCCGGTGCCGATTTACTGCAACGCGGCTGTGCGCCGCCGCATTGAATCTGCTTTTGATTACGCGTTCTCAGGGATCGAGCCAACTCACGCGGGAGCGGCTCCTTCGGTCGACATCCACGAAATCGATCGGGCTCCTTTCGATGTCCTGGGCGAGACCTTGATTCCGATTCCGCTCAAACACGGCCCACGCTTCGAAGTCCTCGGTTTTCGAATCGGCCGAGTTGCATACTGCACAGACGTGAGCGAAATCCCAGAAAGCAGTTTGCCACTGCTGGAGAACCTCGACGTCCTGATTCTTGGAGCCCTGCGACCGACTCCGCATCCAACTCATTTCAGCTTGGATGAAGCAGTAGCCGTCGCACAAAAGCTTGGTCCCAAGCAAACGTACTTCACGCACTGCTCGTGCCACGTTGATTATGCGACCGTGAACGCTTCGCTACCTCAGGGAATCGAGGTGGGCTACGACGGGCTGAGAATCCCGTTGACCTAACGGGACGCCATCTCAGCGTTCAGCGCATTAGACTAGATTGAAACATCTCGGAGCGGCACGCCCAATCAACTTGGGCATGCCGAACTCCGACTGTTTCATCAGCTTAGCCCTTGTTCAAGAGCCGGGCGTAGTCCTGAGTGATCTGCAGGACCTCTTCGAGGTAAGGCGTCATCTCGATTCCTTCCGTCTTGCTGGCGGTTGATTCGAGTTGCTTTTCGTCCTCTTTCTCTGCGTCAAACTCTTCGCGTTGCTTGCGGAACTTTTCTTCGTTCAGCTCAACCGACTTGGCGTTCTTGAATTCGACATACTTGGCAATCTTGCGGATTTCCTTTCCGAATTCTGGGGACTTCTCAATTCGCTCGCGCGAACGACCCGCCAAATCAGTAACGATTTCCGGAGTGACCATGCCCATCGTCTTGAATGGAGCTGCCGAGACGCGGTCGAATTCGACGGGGTAGTCGAGGTCGGTCTCGCTGACATCCATCTTGTCGGTTACCGAGGGCAGAATAATGTCCGAGAGCACACCGCGCTTTTGAGTACTGTCGCCGCTGGGGCGATAGAACTGCTGCATTGTGATCTTGAGTGCACCGAAATACTGCGGAGCGTCCTGGCCTCGGAAAACGAGTTGGTTCAGGTCGAGCAAGCTCTGTACGGTGCCCTTACCGTGAGTGGTTGTATCGCCAATCACCAAGCCCCGGCCGTAATCCTGTACGGCACCAGCCAGAATTTCGCTGGCGCTGGCGCTGAACTTGCTAGTCAGCACAACTAGCGGCTTGTCCCAACTCAGCCCGCGACGTTCGTCGTTGTGCTGTTGGACTTGCCCTTGCGGATCCTTGACCTGAACAACTGGACCGTAGTCGATAAACAAGCCGGTGCAGTTGATCGCTTCCCGCAAGCTGCCACCGCCGTTGCGACGGAGGTCAAGCACGACAGCGTCGACGGCTTGGCCGCGGAAATCCTGAAGGATTTTATCGACATCGGTAGTCGTGCTGCGGCCTTTGCTGCCATCACCGCTATCCATATCGGAATAGAAACTCGGCAAGTTGATCACACCAACCTTGAATGGCGACCCATCTGCCTTTTGGCCCCGCTCAAAGACTTCGCCTTGAGCAGCTTGGTCGTCCAGATTGACCTTTTCCCGGTTGATTCGAATTTCCTTCGATTCATTTCCGGAAATCACCGAGAGACGGACCATTGTGTTCGGCTTGCCACGAATCATCTTCACGACATCATCGAGTTTCATTCCGGTAACGTCGACGTATTCACCGTCCTCGCCCTGGCCAACAGCGACGATCTTGTCTTCAACCTTGAGTTGGCCTTGCTTGTCGGCAGGGCCCTTGGGAACGATGCTCTTGATTACCGTGTAGCCTTCGTCATCGGACGAGAGCGTCGCTCCGATTCCTTCCAGTTGCAGGCTCATTTGAATCATGAAGCTCTTGAAGGTGTCTTTCGACATGTAAGTCGTGTGCGGGTCAAAGCTGGTCGTGACTGCCGTTACGAACATTTCAACCACATCGCTGTTGTCCAGTTGCTTCATGCGGTTTGAGAAGTTGCGATATCGTCGGCGAAGTTTCTCTCGGGGGTCATCCTTGAGCGACTCATCGCCCTTGAGAACCAGCAGGTTGTACTTGATTCGCTTCCGCCAGCGGTCTCGGAGTTCGGCCTCATCGGCCGCGAATTCCATCTTGTCGGAGTCGGTGCTCAGGGTTTCATCGACCGAATAGTCCATCGGCTGGTCAACCCAGTAGAGCGCCATGTTGACGCCTTCGTCGACTCGCTGCAGGAATCGCTTGAAGATTTCAAAAGCGGCACTGAAATCGCCTTCCTTGAACTGATCGTCAAGTTTGGTGTTCCACTGTTGGAACTCGGCGATGTCGGACTTGAGGAAGTAAGTTTTGGCCGGATCGAGAGACTTGATAAACATCTCCAAGGCTCGCCCGGAAATCAGGTCATCGATCGGCTTCTGCGAGAGGTGCTCGCGGAGCATTAAGTCAGCCACCCAGCGAGCGCTTTGGCGGTCGTTCTTACTCACCTCACCGAGTTTCTCGTCAGCAGCGGGGCCGCTTCGGGAGCTCTGTGGAGGCGAGACGGCGTTGGCTCCGGCCTCAGGTGGAACTGTATTTTGTTGGGCAATCAGACTGGACACAGCCAACAGGCTCAGGCAAACGCCGGTCGTCATCTGGCTTAATCGAGTCTTTTTCATTTGCAGCTCTTTCATTAATTATTCCTGCTGAATGTGGGTCAGGCAGTAGCCGGCCTGGCCCGGGTGTTCACCGGAATCCTAAACGCTCAAAAATCGCGCGGCAAGATCGATTCGCCATTGAACTGCCGGTGAAGTCACAACGATTCGTTGTTAAATGCGGTCACAACAACCAATTTGGGGGCGTTCTCGAGTGGTCTTTTTAGTCCACGCACGACACCCCCCAGTTAACTGTCGCGCTGGCCCTGTGTCCAACCGAAAAACAATCTTATTAATCGGAAAATCGATGGCCTTTCTCAATCAGCCGTTTGTCGACTCAAGGGTGAAATCGGGGTATACTCCTACGGGTTTCTCACTCGATCCGCTCTGTTTATTGTTTTTGGGAACGTTTTTGCAGTGAATGCGTTTTTGTTGATGAGTTCGGCGGCGGGCAGCCAAGCCCATTTCGAACTCTCGGACCAATCAGAGAACCTCCTCGGACGTGACTGGACCTGCCAGATCGTCTTGAACGATCCGCAATGCTCGCGAGTTCACGCGGCGATTTACAAAAACGAAGAAGGCTGGTGGATAACCGACCGCAAAAGCAGCAATGGCACCTACGTCAACAACCAACTCGTCGACACTGCCCAGTTAATTGACGGCTGCGAAATTCGAATCGGCACTTTTTTGTTCCGGTTTTCAACCCAGCAACAACCGGCAGCGGCCGATGATCGGCAGGTCGACGGCCAAGACACTTCGACCATTATTTTTGACCGCAACTTCAGCACGGGCGATTTCGGTCAGAACACTCTCGATTTTCTGAATAACTCCAAGCTCGGTCAGGATTTCTATTTCCTGTTCCAGCTGAGCGTCAAATTGCTCGGCGAGAGCGACCCAAACGAAGTCATCCAGCTCTGTCTCCGCCGGATCGCCGAACGGACTGAGTCCGACGTGGCCGGATTCCTTTGGGTCAACGAAGCGGGCCAACTCAAACCCAAACTGGTGATCCCCGAAGACCAGTCTTCAAAATTGCTCCTTCGCAAAAGCCTCACGAAACGCGTGGTGTTGGAGAAACATGCCATTCGCGTCGAGTATGAATCGAGCGATACGGGCGAAGCTTACGCGGATGCCATCTGCGTGCCGCTGGTTGCGGACGAGAAACACGATGGCAAAGTCACCCAGCGAGTTATGGGTGTGATTCACCTCTACCGGCAGCATACGCGGTTCAGCGACACGCACTTCGATCTCGCTTGCGCTCTGGCCAACATCATGATGCGGGCGATGAATCAGGCTAACCAGCAAGCCTCGCTCGCCGCCCAGCACTCCAGCTTGGTCCAAAAGTCAGCCGCCAGCGACGAACTGATTGGCGAAAGCCAAGCGATGCTCGACCTGAAATCGAAAATCGCCCGCATCAGCCGCGCGACGGGCTGCGTTCTGATCCGCGGAGAGAGCGGCGTCGGCAAGGAACTGGTCGCTCGAGCAATCCACCGAGCCAGCCCGCGAGCCGATCGCCCGATGCTTACAGTCAACTGCGCGGCGATCCCCCGCGAGCTGATGGAGAGCCAACTCTTTGGTCACAAGAAAGGAGCCTTCACTTCGGCCGATCGCGACCACGTCGGTTGGTTTCAACAAGCCGACCTCGGGACGCTATTCCTCGATGAAATCGGCGAAATGACTCTCGAAGGACAAGCCAAACTGCTCCGCATCCTCGAAGGCCATCCTTTCATGCCAGTCGGCAGCAGCGAATCGATCACAGTCGATGTCCGCGTGATCTGCGCAACCAATCGCGACCTCAAGGAATTTGTCGCGGAGAAAAAATTCCGCGAGGATCTGTTCTATCGCCTCAGCGTTTATGAACTCAGAATCCCGCCACTGCGCGACCGTGGCACGGATATCCAGATGCTGGTCGATCATTTTCTCAAACACTTCCGCGAGCGAAACGGTCGGTTTGACCTGACTCTCTCGCCGGAAGCCAACCGGATTCTGCTCTCCTACAACTGGCCGGGCAACATCCGCCAACTCCGCAATATCCTGGACAGCGCGGTCGTGATGGCTGAGGGAAATGAAATTCAAGCCCAAGACCTCGGTATTCGCGATACCGAGTCAGTCGAACTGGAGTCGCTGCGGATCGACCACTGGGAAAAGAAGCTGATCGTCGAATCGCTCAAGCGAACCGGCGGAAACATGCCCGACTCAGCGAAGATGCTCGGCATCAGCCGCGCGACGCTCTACCGCAAACTGGATGAATACCAGATCTCAAAGCCCGAGTGAGAACAACACTCACTCAGCAGGTGAACATTTTCAGACTCCTGCTTCAGAGATAGTGCACGTGTTGCGAAAGCTGGTGTCAGGGAGGTCAATTGCGCTTCGTGAAAATGCTTAAAGAAATTCTCTCTCACCCGGTCAGTTAGATTGCGTTCAGGGACATAGACCCGCTCGCCTCTTTCCGCGATCGTTTCGGCAACCACGCTTCTGGATTTTGCCTCAATCAAAAAAACAGGCCGCCCATTTGGACGGCCTGTTTCGTTTTTTGTTTCAGCGGTTGCTACTGCTGTTTTTCAGTAGCGGTGAGAGGAGTCGAACCTCCACGCCCGTAAGGACAATTGATTTTGAATCAATCGCGTCTGCCATTCCGCCACACCGCCCCGGTAAGCATCGATCAGTCGAACTGACCAAGCCACGGATCTCGTTTCAATCCCAACCTAACTCCGGCACGGGCCGGCGTCTGTGTCAGGGCTGAAAGCGAAGTCAAAGTTTAATCTCGCCCCCCTGATTCAGACAAGTCCCAGCGAAAATGGTTCGGCAAATTGCCGGGCGAGAGCCGCGCCTCTATCGATTGTGCCTATTCTCCACGGAGCGACCCGACCAGCGGCAATCGCATAATGGACCGAGCCGCCAGCAGGCCGCTGAGCAAGCCCACCGCGGCAATCAGAGCAAACATTCCGAGCAGCCACCCCCACGGCACTGTGGCCATTCCAACCAGAAGATGCGGGACCGTTGCCGCCGCCGCAGCAGCCAGCCCAATCGCCAGTCCGGCAAGCAGCACCCAAGCCTGCTCCCAGAACAACTGACCCGCCAGCGTTGGCAAGCGATATCCCAGCGCCTGCATCAAAGCCAATTCCCGACGCCGCTCGAAAATGCTCCGCAACTGAACCGCAGCCAGCCCGAGCGTGCCGAGTAGCAAGCCCAAGCCGCCGAGAGCTTGAAAGGCCGAGAGATACGTGTTCTGCACCGCCATGAATTGGTCGAGCAAACTCAGGCTAGTCCGCGGATCAAAACCTTCATTGGCCAGCGCATCGGCCACCGTTCTCACTGCACTTTCCTCACCGTCAACCAGAAACATCCGATAGCCGCTCAGGTATGGAAACGCGCGAACAAAGTCTCCCTCGCTGATGATCAGACTTCCCTGCAAGAGGCTGTTGTCGAGAAAGCCGACGACTTTGAAGGTCAAGCTCTCGCCTGAATCATATTGCACACGATAGGTTTGGCCGACCGAATAAATCTTCAAACTGTACATCGCCGTGTTCTTGTCGATCACGCAAGGAATCGGATCGTCCTGTTTCCGCTCCCCTGCCCCGTCGAGCAGCCGCCACGGATTCGACTTCTGCTCAGCAGTGGCCGCCAGCGAACCGGCCCAAGCCATCGGAGTAATCCCAGTCTTGTCGAATCGTTCGATCCAAGCCGCAGGCACGCCGAGCACCTTCGGCTGCGTTGCCTGATAAAGGTTGTTGCAGCTGGCGTCCTGTCCCGGCTTCACACGAAGCGAGTAAAAACTCCGCCACTTGTTGGCATCGAGCCGCTCGCCCAAGACCTCATCCTGCCCAGCCGCGGTCGAAAGGTCGGCGAAGATTGGCTGAGCTGACTCGGCGATCCAGTTCATCCCTCCCGTGGCATCCTCTTTCGGACGCAGGCGAAAAGAGCTGATCGCGACAATCAAAAAGGTAGCAACTGCGATCAAGCCAACCGTCAGCAGCGTTCTCCGGGGATTCCGCCGCGTGTTCAGCCAAGCGAGCGTGCGCGGCCCCATGCCGCTGACGCGATCTCGCTGCGGAGGCGTGCGCAACCAGACTCGTAACCCCAGCAGCAAGGCCACGAGCACCAAAAATCCGGCACCCATAAAGGCTCCCGCTTGGCTATCACCACCGAGACGAGTCGCCAGAAAAGACAAGCCGCAAGCTCCTGCCAAAAGCCCAATCACCAGAGCCAACTGCCAACGCCCCCGGCTCGCTTCAGAACTTGTGTCCCCTTCAGCCCGTCCGCTCAGCAGCTCGCGAGCCGGCACGCGCTGGGCTTTCCAAATCGCCCAGACAATTGTGAGCAGGCTGACTAATAAACCGAGTAGCGCCCCGCCGATCACAATCGGCCAGTCGACGTAAAGCTGCAAGAACGGGCGCGAGATGGCTCCCACCCAAAGCGTTGTCAAAGCCCAAATGATTAGCCGCGCGTAGCCAATCCCCACCAGTGCGCCGAGAATCGCGCCACAGCTTCCCAGCAGCAGCACTTCGACGGACCACAGCCGAACCGTTTTGCCGCCGGGGAACCCGAGCGCCGCGAGCAGGCCGAGTTGCTGAGCCCGTTGGTCCAGCCCCAAGCGGAACAGCAGCGACGTGAGGATCAGTGCAGAGGCAATCACGAACAGGCTCAGCCCAAGAAACAATCCATCAAAGGGCGTCGAACCCGAGGCCGCCTGCAGTCCTAGGCGTTTGACCGGGAGCAAATTCCAGCCAAACAATTCCGGTCGCGCTCGCCAAGCGTCGCGCAGTCCCTCGCGTACCGATTCTTCGCCAGCCGCAATGGGAATCCGAAAACCGGTTACCTTTCCAAAGCGACTCCCCCAAATTTTTTCGGCGAGGGCTGGACTGACGAAACCCTTCGGCGTCGTTCGGTACTCATCCCAGTATTCGTCATCGGCACGGCGAATTTTCCCTGTCGTTTCGAACGGCAAGTCCCAGTTCTCGATCGAATCACTGTCGGTCAGTCCGGGGACTTCGGGAGTCAGATCCGGGTCGTTGGCGGCCGTCGGTGTTTGCGAGAACTCTGCCGGCACCGGCGGTCCCGTTCGCTTCGCCTGAAAGGGCCGCGCCGGCCGAGTCAACTTGGCAACCGCTTTCAGCCGCAATTCTTTCGTCAGCTCCACTTGCTGGCCATGCGTCGACTCAGGCTCGAAATACTTTAGCCGAATCATTTCGCCAGGCTGAGCCTTCAAATCAGTTGCCGCCCAGTCATTCAAAATCAACTCTTCATCGCTCGGAGTTTGCAGCAGTTGCCCGTCAACCGACTGCAGTGGAAACTCTACTCCGATCGGCAGAGCAGAAAACATCGAATAGGGAATCCCCTGCCCCGCCACGGCGTCTGCTTTGCTTATCTCGTTCACAAGGTAAGTCAGCACCCGCGTCGCCTGCGGAACCAATTGTTCAACTTGTGTTGCGAGCGAATCCTCAAACACGAGCTGTTCGGTCGTGAGACTGAGGTAATCAAACACGGGCGCTGAACCGTTCGGGTCGGCTTGAGTCACCCGCTTTAATTTCAGCCCTAAATCAGCCAGATCTGGCTGCCAGCCTTTCGCCAGCGAGTTCAAGCTCAGTGGCTCGGGCAAACTGCGCCCACTCCCCTCCCCTGCCAGCAGCAGAGCGTTGACCTGTTGCGTGTTCGGCTTGTGTCGCAAGGCCGAATCAGCGAGGGCGTCCTGAAGTGTTTCCAGCGCGAGATAAGCGTTGCGGGCCAGCGACTGGCTTGGCTCCAGAGCGAATCGCCCGAGTCCGCGGTTATCAACGATTGCGACGACCCGCAGCCGCACAAGGCTCTCCACGAGGTCGCGCTTCTTACCAAGCGAACTGTCGCCCGGCAGCAAACTCGGTTTAGGAATCCGTAGCGTCACCAGCGTTGACTTGGCTGCCACTTCCTGATCAGTGACTCCAAGTTCATCGGCCACGGCCCGATTGAGGATAATTTCATCAGACTGCAGCGAGGGGACGCTGAGCGGTTCGCTGCTGAGTGACCAAAAACTGTCACGAATACCAAGCACACTGATCCGCTGGGCCCGACGGGGAGTATTTCCCTCGGGCCTTTCCAGCGAAGCGGCTGGAAACAGAATCAGCGGTTCAACTTGCCGCGGGACTTGCGACTCAGACGCTGACATCTGCAACTGTTCCGCCAAGGACTCGCTGAAAAATCCCCGACTGAGGAGGACTTCGTCAACCCTACCCAGTCGTTCGAGGGTCATCGCCCGCAGGCTGCCTCGCATGCTGCTGCCGACGACCAGTGCACCGACCAAAACCGCTGTTGCCACCGCCACGGCGAAGATGACGGCCAGACTGGTGCGCCAGTAATGTTTGACGCTGCTCCAGGCCAGCGTGCGAGAATTCAATTTCATACCGCCGGCTTTCTGAAATTCCGTTTCCAAAGCAGAAGCTGCGAGCGAGCCGCATCGTAAAGCGCACGATCGGGCTGGAGTCGCTCAACCCACCAGTCGATTCCGCGGACCGTGCGGTGGAGATTGTCGCCAAAACGATCTTGATAACCGGATGGCCGACAGGAAACGGATCCGAAAAACAGTCCGCCGCGCCTCAGCACCCGCTGGATTTCCCCCCAGACCGAGAGAATGTCTGCTTCGTCCAGGTGCTCCAGCACATCAAAGCTGGTCACTAGTGAAAAATAGTCATCCTCAAACGAACTCAGTTTCGAATTCGTCACATGCCGCACCCGCGTTGAGGGATCAAACGAGAACCGGCCCAGTCTCTCTCGCGAGCGCTCGACCGCAACGTCGCTGGCATCGACGCCGTAAACCTCAAACCGATAGGGCGGGGAGGCAAGGTACTCGAGGACAAATCCAACCCCGCAGCCAAAGTCGAGCGAGCGACCGCCGAGCAGCGAGAGCCCGTGCCCGAACTCGACACAGTTTTGATAGCCGGGTGAAAACTGGGCGAGGTTGTAGTTCTCCTCGCGCTCGATCACGTCGTTATAGATGGCTCGGTAGTCCGGCATGAGCTGGCTCCTCAAATCAGTTGACGAACTTCCCGGATTGCAAACGTCGGCGAGTTTGAAACATGCCCGCCAGCGTGGGGCTGTGCGTGACGCAAATCAACATCGCGCCAACTCGCGACTGGACTTCCAGCAGCAGTTCGCCAATCGACCGAGCGTTTTGCTCGTCGAGGCTGCCCGTTGGTTCGTCGGCCAGTAGCAAGAGCGGGTCGCGAATTAGCGAGCGTGCGACCGCGACTCGCTGGCGTTCGCCCCCGGAAAGCTCACCCGGTCGATGCCCGCTGCGTTGCCCCAGACCGACTTGGTCGAGCAGTTCGCGTGCCCGGGCGATCGCTGCGGCATCAACGGTTTGTTCGGCCAGCACCGGCAAGAGGACATTTTCGAGTGCGGTCAATTGCGGCAGTAGATGATGTTCCTGAAAGATGAAACCGATGCGGTGATTTCGGAAGGCTGCCAGTTCGCGGTTTGCCAGGGTGAAAGGGTTGACTCCCTCCAGGCTCACATCGCCCGCGGTCGGCTGGTCAAGCGTACCGACAATTTGCAGAAACGTGCTCTTGCCGCAGCCGCTGGGACCGAGCACCGCAAGGTTCTCGCCCCTGCTCAGCTGCAAGTCGATTCCATCCAGAATCGTCAGTGGGCCACTGGGCGTCGGATACTCTTTTCTCAATCCGGAAACCGTCAGTTCCGCCATGGTTTGCTCTCCCACCCGCTTGCAACGTTTACCACTGGTTAACTGCTTGTCGAGTCAATCAAGTACGGAGTCAACTTCTCGCGCAGCAAACGCGGGATCGGTACGGATTGTGGTGGAACTCCGTGCTCAAACAAGCAGCAGACCGCTGTGATTCGTCCTTCGGCCACCAACTGGCCAGAGTGCTGGAAGCGGAAATCGTAGGTCACACTTTTTTCGCCGATTCGGGCGACTCTGACCGTGATGTCGATCAGCTGTTCAAACTTGATCGCCCGGCGGTAGTCGCAAGTTGCACTGACTCGCGGCCAGCTGATCTCTTGTCCTTCGACTTTCGCAATCACGCCCAGCTCGAGGCTGCGGAGGAATTCGTGTTCTGCTTGCTCCATGTAGGTGAAGAAGACGGAGAAGTGGACGATCCCCGCCATATCGGTATCGCGAAACTCAACGCGACGGGTGACTTGAAAGGACTGTGACAAACGAGCAGCTCCTCTCTCCGCGGGCCGGCAAGCGTTGGCCTCGGGGAAGACAAAGATTCTGCGACCGGCGGACCCTACGGAAGAGTTCCAAACAGGTAGCGACTAACATTCTAACCGACTGCTGAAGGTCAAAAAGCAGACGAGCCGCACCCAGAGGCGCGGCTCGTACGATGTTTTCAGTTTTGGCAATGCAAGTTGAGGACAAGCTTGGGGGCGCTGACGGCAGAGAGCGCGACAGAGAGCCCAGCTAAGTGCTTAACCCAGCCAACTACTCGCCGACGTAAGGCAGCAGAGCCATGAAGCGAGCTCGCTTGATAGCTGCCGAGACGGCGTGCTGGCTGACGGCCGTGCAACCGGTCTTGCGACGGCTGACGATCTTGCCGTGGCGATTTACCAGCTTCTTCAGCAGCTCAAGGTTCTTGTAATCGACGTACATCGGGCGCGGCCGTTCGCCATCAATGAACAGCGGGTCCTTCTTGATGGTCTTGGTCTTGGCTTTAGGTTTCCGCTTCGGCCGATTCATCGGCCCACGATTGGGATTACCGAACGACATATTTGTTCCAGACTCCGGGCAAAAAAATTCCGACGCTTGTTTTCAGGAATCACGGATTATCGGCAAATATCGGCTGGTTATCAAGGCTTAATCAGGCCTTTGGTCGTTTTTGTGTGAATTCCAAAAAGTGAGGGCAATTGAGCCTTAAAGCCGCGTGAAATCCTCCCTCGCGATTTCAAAATCAGCCCGATTTGCCCCGAAACCTGGCCGATGGGGCGAATCAGGGCAAAGTGCAGGCAGGCGCAATGCCGCAGTCCAACGACGAGCCGCCGACAAGACTATTCGGCCGCCGGGACGACTTCCAGCAACTGAATTGCGGGTTGCTGGTCACAGAAGATGATCGCCGTTCGACCGTAACAGGTCTCGCCCGCGTCCAGGTCGAATAGCCGGCGAAGAACGGGCCCTGCAGTTATTTTTTGGAGCGAGAGGAGCCGGACCGATCGGAGCACGCCGTGTTCAACCAGGACTCTGCCAAGCGGTTTGTTGGCAGCCAGAATTTCCTGCTTCACTGAATCGGCCAGTAGCCTCAGGTTTAGTCGGACGATTCCATATTGCACGACCGCCTGATCGCTTGAGCGTCGCAGAATGATCTCTCTCGCGTACCAGTCTCCCTCCATTAGGCTGCGCAGGACATTGACCTGGAGCGGGCAGCAGTGGAACTTCTCGACGGTCACCGTCATGTGCTGCTCGTGATCCAGCAATTCGCGAGTCGCCTCAGGGATTTCCTCCGAGGTGACTTCAGCAAACTCCCCCACTGAGGAGATCTGGTCGTAAAACAAGTCGACCAGTTCTGCCAAATCAACTTGTACAGAATCGCGGGTCAAAGGTTTGCCTCTTACACTGGGGTAATGTCGACCGATTAAGAACGGCCAACTTGATCTAACCAACCCGATGATTTCGATACAACCTCAATTTCGGGCGCGACGCCGCCGGAAAAAAGGCAAACGGATTGGTGTTGGCTCGAACTCGTCATCCCGCGGGACGAATTGGCCATGCACAGGTGAGTTTCGACGAACGCCCCAAATTGAGACAGAGTCGGGGCTTTGCCTGCAACAAGGTCGCTGCGCCCGACCTAGTGGTTGGGGCGCGAATTGAGACCATGAGGTCGATTGATAACCGACTCAATAATGTACTCCAACAGTTGCCGCATCGCACCCTCGGGGAATTCCCGGGCGACCTCTGCCGCAGCCATTCGCTGGTCGAGTACTAATTTTCGTGCGGCGGCGAAGACATCTGCTTGACGGTAAAGCGTGCGTGCTTGCTCGGTCCGGGCAGCCAAGCTCTTGCTGTTATCGCTGGGTAGACCAAGCAGCAAATCATGCTCTTTTTGGGGGAGTTTTTCAAGAGCCAATGCCCAGAGCACGGTAGGACGTCCTCCGAGCAAGTCGCCGCCAATCGAGTTTTTGTTCCCCTCGTCCCCTTCCCAATCTTTGAGGTCATTGAGAATCTGAAAAGCGATCCCGATGTGCCGAGCGAATCGACGAAAGGCTTCCTCGTGACTTCCCGCGGCTCCACGCAATCGAGCTCCACACATCAACGCTGCCTCAAAGGCCGGTGAGGTTTTCAAAGCATAAATCTGCAGCGCGTCTTTTGGTTGGAGTTGCTTATCGAGGGCATCACGCCAGTAAAGCTCGGCACCCTGCCCTTCACAAAGTCGCTGATGAGCCTCCGCCAAAATGTCGAGGACATCTGCGGCCGTCTCAGGACCGAGTACCGACGCATCGCGGCTCACCAGGCGATATCCCATTCCGATCAGGTAATCGCCAACGTTAATTGCCGAGGCAACTCCATAGCGGCGATGCAAGGTCGGTTGACCGTAGCGATACTCGTCTTGGTCTTCGATATCGTCATGAACCAGCGAAGCCTTGTGAAACGACTCGATTGAAATCGCAACCCGCTTGACTTGGTCGGGAATTTGCCAGGCAGGATCGGTCAATGCTTCGTCGCCCAGTTGGGCCAAACTTGGGTTCTGCTCTAAACCGAGCGCGACGTAGGTTGCCAGTGCCATGAAGGGGCGGGCTTGCTTTCCACCGCGGGAGAGAAACTCATAGGCAACCGTCTCGGTGAACGCGATCGGGTCTGAGCCACTGGAGAGCGTGGCGCTCTCGCCGCTCTGTTTCGGTTGACTCCCTTGCTCCATGCGAGTCTTCCGATGCTTGGGTGGCACCAGACGGCACAATTCATCCTCGGAGAAAATCTCGGTAGCCACTTGGAGGACAAAGCTGTACGGGCTCGACGGAACGGTGTCCTCAGCGGCGAACCGGTTTTCCCCACAGCCACAGTGCCAGTTGGCGTCCTTGCCTCCCGATTTGGAAACTCCTCCAGCGTGTTCGGAGGTATGACGCAGCTCAGAACTTCGGTGTTCGCCGGCGCAGCAACCAACCGAACCAGCATTGGTCCGCGGTTCTTGCTCCTCAATCACACCGTCAGTGACTTCCATTAGTCTGTTCCAAAACTGCGATAAATCCGGGTTTTTCAGAGCGGTCGTGCAACTCCGAAGCAACGCCTCCCCTCAAGCCCAAAAAAACTATGGAGTGCCAGTTTAGCGAATGACCCTAAGGCTGGGTACACGCCCCAGAGCGGTGGAATGAGGCCCTGAAAGCCCGAAGACACCGGCCAGATTCAACCTTCCTCCAACCAAACCGCAGAACCCGGGAGAGGTTAAACGGTCCTTTTTTCAGCTTCGATAAGGAAACAACTGAATTCGTCGTTTTAATCGGAGATGATTTCTGTAAATGGCTCGCCGTGGCTGAACGAGCATTTAAATCGTTCAGCACGTCCAAGTTGGTAACAGCGTGAGAATATTCTCCTGCCAAGTCGGGGCTGGATGGGCTGGAAGCCGATGCGGCAGCCTTGGCCACTTGGCTGTTGAGTTTCGACTCAAGTTAGCGCAACCTCAAAAGCGGCCTCTTCGACTGCCCAATCCTGCCAACTGCAGCCCACGCTATGATCTCGGCTGCAGTTCCTTCCCCGGCCGTTGAGCAGACGGCCACCGGCAGCTTACGCCGACCCGCTCAGGATTGCTTTTTTGCGCAGCGTGCAAAAGCTGGTTTCTATTTTTTCAGCGAGAGCACCTGTAAGAAAAGGCTTTCCCCCACGCGCCGTTGGGGAGAACGGGGCCGGCCCGATGAGTAAACGCATTTCTTTTCCCGACGGCAACTGAGCGACTCATGACTGATTCGATTGACGTGATTTTCGATGAACTCAACCGCGTCCATGACCGAGGGTCAGCGGTCGCAGCTGCAGAGAAGTTAGCCACTTGGTTTCGCGATCGACACGAATATCATCGCTTGTTTGAAGCGAGAAAGTTTGCCGCGCGAATTCGGGCCGGAGTCTCGCCGTTTTTCATTCAGCGATCCCCCCAGCTCTCAGCCGACCAGAACAAGGCGATCGAGACGGAGCTTTTAGCTGCTTGCCGCGAGGTCGGCGAGCTGCTTGCCCGTTCCGGCCAACCCGGCGCGGCTTGGACTTACCTTCAGCCTTTGGACGATCTCGATTTCGTCCGCCAAGTTTTGGAGCAGGTTCCGCGGAATGAAGAATCGCTTTCCGAGTTGATTCAAATCTGCTTGTTTGAACGAGCCCATCCGGAGTTTGGCTACAGCCTGGTCTTGGAGGAGTTGGGAACCTGCCAAGCAATATCCGCGTTTGATTCGGCTCTTCCCGGGTTGGATAGTGAGCAGCGAGCGGCGCTTGCCGAGCGGCTGATTCGCCACATGCACCGCGAGCTGACCGCAAATGTTCGCTCAGCCATCTCGCGTGCGAATCCAACGGTCGCCGTACAGATTGAGTCGGCAGACTTGGCTCAACTACTCGAACAACACAGGGACACGATCCGTCAATCGACGCCGCATTTGGACGCGACGCACTTGGTTTCCGCGATGCGGATCGGCCGACTGTTGACCAGCCCGATGGCGCTTGGCGAAGCGCTTAGCTTGGCTCGTTACGGTGAACTCCTGCCGCCGCTGCTGCAGTATGCAAGCGAACCACCATTCACCGAGACCTATCCGGACCACGTTGTTTATTTTCAGACACTCGTATCGGGCGACTCATCCGCGGCCGTTGCACGCTTTTTAGAACGCTCGCAGCAGACAGCTTCGCCGTTGGACCGCAGCGCTGCTGCTGAGATTGCCGTGGACCTGTTGCTGAGGTGTGGCAAAACAGAGGAAGCAGCTGCTCTGGCGCTGCGACAAGGAGCAGACTTTGGCTCAGCCGGCATCGCGCCGGGGCTGATTGAAATCGCCGGTCGACTGGAGAAGCCCGATTCGATTCTCAAATTTCTGCGTGAGCAGCAGGATGTGCTCGCCTTCGCAGCGGTTCGCTTACGCCAAGCAACCTCGGCACCATAGTTGAGAGACGTCGCTGCCGGGTTTGTCCTCGCGGGAAAACAACTCTCATCTCCCACTGGCGCGTCTCGCCGCGCAAAAAGAAAACCCCGGCCTTTGACAGACCGGGGTTCTCAGAGTTTTTCAAGTCAGCTTCGGCTTGGTATCAAGCCGGGCAGAATTTAGTTGTTATTCGAGTAGTTAGCACCGCGAATGATGAAAGCATTCGGGTCAACAACTGGAGCTCGCTGGGTGTTGTAAGCGCCAGTGGTAGGCTGAGGTTGAACAGCAGCGGGAGCAGCCGGGGTAGTGGCAGCAGGAGCTACGGTGCTGTTGCAGCCGCAGCCGTTGCCAACAACGTTTCCGCCGTTGCAGCCACAGCCGTTGCCAACAACGTTTCCGCCGTTGCAGCCGCAGCCATTTCCAACCAAACCACCGTTGCCGTTGCCGCCGTTGCAGCCACAGCCGTTGCCGACGACGGCACCGTTGTCGCAGCCGCTGTCGCAGCCAGCACCGAAGCTACTGCAACGAGCACGCAGGCGGTCAATCAGACCAACGCGGCCACCGCAGCAAGCGGAAGCAGCACCAGTGTCGCAGCCGTTCGAGGCAGCGCCACCGTTGCATCCGCAGCCAGCACCGACGGCAGCGCCGCCGTTGCAGCCACAGCCAGCACCGACAGCGGCGCCGTTATCGCAGCCGCTGTCGCAGCCGGTTCCGCAGAATCCGCGGCCACCGAAGCGACCACGCAGACCGCTGAAGAAGTTGCAACCGCGAGCTGCACCGCAGCCGCTGTCGCATCCGTTGTCGCAAGCGTTAGCAGCAGCGGCACCGCCGTTGCATCCGCAACCAGCACCAACTCCGGCGCCATTGTCGCAACCGGTGTCACATCCGCCGCCAACTCGGCTGCGGAATCCACCGAAACCGGAGAGCAGGCCACGGCCGCAGCTGTTGCCGCAGCCAGTGTCGCATCCGTTGTCGCATGCATTGCCGCCACCGAATCCACCGCGATTGCACAACCGAGGCAAGCTCAGGCTGACATTCAGGTTCAGGTGGAAACCACGTCCGCAAGAAGAAGCGGCTGGGCTGTCGCAGCAAGTCGAAGGAGCAACGCCCCCGTCGCATCCGCAACCACGGTTAAACATGTTGTCAAGCAATCCACCAGCTTGAGCGTCGCAACAAAGTGCGAAGCAGAGAGCCAGCGAAGAAAGAACCATTTTCGTTTTCATCGAGACAAGTCTCCTCTGTGTCGGGCGTTTACTGACTTCCTGATACCGCCGGATCAACGCAGTCGATAGTTCGGCCGCGTGTTCCACTGCGTTGCGCATCTTGGCTCTTGGCCGCAGCCTTCGCCTTGATGCGTTGGACCACCCTCCGGGCGGTACAAGTTGCGCAATCAGTCATTACCCTTCGATGATCAAACCGAGTCTGCCTAAACCGTCCACTGGCTCAAGTACAATCAAACTTCGGCTTCGATAATTCCATCCCCGTCAACGATGGTGGCGGGGGTCAGAGCTTTCATCGGACAGGACAATTCAAGCTTTAAAACATCACACCCCGAATTGCAGTTACTCCACTTGAGACGGTCGTGCAGGTCGTGCCATGAGTACCGGCTGTACCAAAAAAACTCCCGGATTTCCGGAATCTGAGCCGGTCTGGTAAACTGTGAGGACCTTTTTCGAAGCAGCGAGCGACCGGCTCGAGGCTCGAGCCCGTTCGAACGGTTGGCCGAAATCTCTCGGGAATGGTTTGGATGGACATCTTTCGAAGGTGTTTTTCCTCACGCCCGCTCGAGTTCACGCCTCCAAAGCTCAATCGTGCCTCGAAAGCTCAATCGTGCCTCCAAAGCTCAATCGTGCCTCCAAAGCACAAGGTCAGCTGTTGCGATTCCCTCTTTTCCTTTTTTAAAAGATTGTCCAACCGCGAATGATCTTCTCCGTCGGCTCAACCCATTTCGAACAGCCACGCCGCCTTCCCAAGCTCTGCTTGGCGATGTTCTGCTACGCTGGATTGATTTTGACCACTGGTTGCTTTCAGCAGAGATACGAGCCGGCAAACTGGGAATCAGCTTCGCGACCCGCTGCCAAAAAACGCCCCGCTCCCCCCGCAGCAGCAGTGCAGACCGGAACCACGCTGCCAGGCAAGCAATCTGGACAACCCGGCAAGCAATCCGCTGCGACCACTCTCCCCGGACGAAAGCAGGGCGGCGGCAACTCGACGCTACCGGGCCGAAGTCTTCCTGCTCAACCCAAAGGAAAGGATTCGACTCAAAGTCGTCCTGGACCCAATCGAGGGAATACCTCTCTGCCAGAGCGACCTCGTCGCGGTGGTACAACCCTGCCGGAACGAAGCCGCAACGAGCAAGCTGAACCAGCTCGTACTGGCCGCGATTCAAACACGACCCTTCCCGGACGAGAACCGCGTCGCACGCTCGATCCCGGACGCAATTCCGGCACTACCCTGCCCGGTCGACGTTGATAAGATTCAGCCAGCCCCCATGCTGCAATCCGCTTCCCTCTTGACCTCTGCTCGCCCACTCTCTTTCCCCAGTTTCGCGGCCCTAAACGGTGTTCCCCACAATGGAAAATGCTCCTGAAGTTCTGGTTGCCGGAAATTGTGGTCCCGATACTTGGGCACTTCAGGGGCTACTCAAAGAGCTTGGAGCTGGTGAAGTCCATGTGGCTGAATCGTCCGAAGAAGTGAAACAGTTCGTGGGCAAGCAAGCGTTCAAGCTCGTTCTGCTCAACCGAGTCTTCGATTCGACTGGCGAGTTGGCACTGGATATCCTCCCCAAACTCACCGCAGAACAGCGCAGCCGGTGCATGTTGATCTCGAATTTTGAAGACGCACACCAAGCAGCTGTCAAACTCGGGGCAAAAACGGGTTTCGGCAAACGGCAATTGCGAGACGCTTCAACCCGGACACTTCTTCAATCAGCGCTTGAATCCTGAGCCGCTCGAGTGGTCGCGTCTGTTTGGGTCGCATGTCCCTGAGGCTCTGCGAAGGGCGTGATGCTGTTAGAGTAGGCCTTTCGTTTTTGAACTGCTGAACCGGGGGCTGGCGCGAAGACCCGGCTGACGAAGGAAGGCAGAACGGATAGCGGAAATGCTGGCCACCACCCGACCTCGCGTCGGTGGAGCCATGAGTAGGCGGCTACCCAACGCCGCGCAATCAGTTAATTGCCCACCACCCGACCTTGCGTCGGTGGAGGCGTGACTAATTAGCTAGACGCCCTGCTAGGGCAAGTGACGCAACTAGGGAATTAGCCCAAAAGTGATGCTCCACCGACATAAGGTCGAGTGTTGTCTCAAGCAAAACGCCGGCCAGCTTCCGAACCGGGGGCCGGCGCAAAGACCCTGCTGACCAAGAGCGAGAAAACAGACTGCTCCAGGTGGGCAGGCGATAATGTAACTGGGTTCAATTTACCGGTCTTGAGGGGTTTTCACCCAATTCCGTCGACATCTAACTCTCTCCTGACAATTCGCCTTGGAACATCTGCCCAGTCGAATCAGAATAGGAAGCGGTTGCGAGCTTTCACCCGTACGCTTTTAACCCACCCCCAGAGGGTGTTAGATTGTGCCGTCCGAAAACCGGCATGGAACTCAAGTTGCGGATGCAATTGTTCTTGCTCAGCCGCATCCCAAACACCTCCATTTCCCCTCCCACAGCACCCGCCTCCTCATGATTTGCGTCAGCATCGGCCGCGGGCGACATCGCATGATGATCGCTGAACTCGAACACCTCGCCTCCCAAGGCGTGGGACTGGTCGAACTGCGCCTTGATTACATCCGGCGCGCGGTAAACCTCGGACGATTACTGGAAAGTCGTAAGTGTCCGGTCATCGCAACGGTCCGCCGACCAAGCGATGGCGGTAAGTGGCTTCGTTCCGAGGACGAAAGACTGACACTGCTTCGCACAGCGATCGCCAACGGCGCAGACTATGTCGACTTGGAGCATGACATCGCAGGCAAGGTCCCCAGGTACGGGAAGACGAAGCGAATTGTCAGCTACCACAATTTTGCCGAGACGCCCGCGAACCTCGAGCAGATTCACCAAAGTCTGGCCAAACTCGATCCGGACGTGATCAAGATCGCCACTTTGGCCAATAACCCGATCGATAACATTCGAATCCTGCGGCTCTGCCGCGACTCGAAAATCCCGACTGTCGCCTTTTGCATGGGCGAGATGGGTGTCATCAGCCGCATCCTCTGCGGCAAATTTGGGTCGCCATGGACGTATGCTTCACTCACCGAAGATCGCCTCTTGGCCCCCGGCCAAATGACGCTGCAGCAGATGGTCGAAGAATTCCGCTACGACCAAATCACCAGCAAGACGGGAATCTACGGAGTCATTGCCGACCCCGTCGCTCAAAGCCTCAGCCCCAAGGTTCACAACGCGATGATTCGCAAAGCGGGGCAGGATCTGCTCTACCTCCCGTTCCGGGTTTCGGCAGCGAATTTGGATGAGTTCATGGCTGCCTGCCCCGGTATGGATATTCGCGGACTCAGCGTCACCACACCGCACAAAGAGAAAATTCTCAAGCACCTCAATGTGCTCGACGATTCGGTTGCCGGCATTCGCGCTGCGAACACGGTCGTTATGAAAGACGGAGTCGCGTTTGGCTACAACACCGACCTTGAAGCTGCTTTGACGGTCCTCGCCAAAAAACTGGAGATCGATCTAACCGTCCCGGAACCGTTCGCAGAGCGGCGGATCTTGATTCTTGGCGCCGGCGGTATCGCGCGAACGCTGGCCTGGGGCTTGCGGCGTGCGGGAGCATTCGTAACGGTGTCGGCTCGCGATTACCGCAAGTCAGAAGCGTTGGCCCAAAGCCTGAAGGTAAAGTCCATCGACTGGCCGATTCGTCAGAACTACCCGCACGACATTCTGATCAACTGCACATCTTGCGGCATGTTTCCCAACATGGACGAAACTCCCTACGAAGAAGGCTGGTTCGACAAACACACTCTGGTATTCGAAACGATTTACAATCCAGAGCAAACGCTATTGGTCAAACATGCCCGCGCCGCGGGGTGCGACACGCTCACGGGCGTCGATATGTTCGTGCACCAAGCTGCCCGGCAATTCGAATTGTTCACCGGCCAGCCAGCCGACGTGGACTTGATGCGGTTCGAAGTCAAACGCGCGACCAGTGCCGCTCGTTACTAAAGCTCGCCGAATTTCAGGCCCGGCGGTCGGCCCAAGTCTTGGGCGTCTCGTAAACCCGCACGTTGACCAGTCGCAGCGGAGCGACCTCCCGTTCCAGCAAGCGGAAACAGACATCCGCAATGTTCTCAACGCTCGGGTTGAGATCGCGGAACTCCGCCACGTCTTCATTCAAGTGACGATGGTCAAATCGGTCGACCACAATTCGCTTGACGGTCGATTCAAACTGGGCAAGCGTCCAGTCGGACACGTCTCGCTTTGCCTGCTCGGGCATTCCAGCCGTGACCTCGACGACATAGTTGTGGCCATGCCCATTCGGGTTATTGCACTTGCCGAAAAGTTCCCGATTCTGCTCGGGAGAAAGCTCGCGGCAATTCAGCCGATGAGCGGCGGAAAATTCGAACTGCTGGGTAATCGTAACCATTGTCGAATCCTCCCATGAAAACCCAAAAGATAGTTGCGGGGTGGCGGCAAGTTGCAGGCTGACCAGCCGAATCAGAGTCGACTCGCCTGCTAGTTTGTGAAACTGTTCCGGCAAGGCTGCCGCTGTCGCCCCTATTAATTGAACGAAGCTCGAGTCGAGTGGCTTAAGCTCTTTCGCCGCGATGTTAAACGCTTCGCGAAGCGCGTCATCGAGCAGCTTGATGTTGCAAATGTAGCCGCTGGGCTGCTCAACCGCTCCCGCGACGGTCACCTGTAGACTGAGCGGGATCCCGATTTGGAGACTGCTGTTCCAGCCGCCCCAAGAGTTATCAGACTTATTGGGCAGCGAACCGCCGCGCCAAAAGAATCGGAACTCACGAGTCAACTGCGTAGTCATTTGCTTATTTCGTTATCCGCTTTATTGACGCGTGACCGTGAAAGCTTCACCACTGCAGTACTGCCAAGCGGATGAAGTCAGCTGGTTGATGACCGTGGCCACTTCGTCTGCCGTGACCGTTTGCTCCGCTGGGAAATCGGGGAACAACTTATCGAGCAGCGGCGTCGTGACGGCTCCCGGACGCACGACGAAAGCTTTGATGCCGTGCGAGCGGCCCTCATCGGCCCAAGCTTTCGTTACTGTCTCCAGCCAAGCCTTGCTCCCGCCGTAAGCGCTGAAACCTGTGAAGGGCGAAACCGCTGCCAGCGACGAGACATTAACAATCACGCCGCTCTTTTGCTCGCACATTGCGGGCCAAATCACCTGGGTGCCAAGATAGATCGAGCGAATGTTGATGTTGACCACCTCGTCAAACAATTCCGCCGAGGTCTGCTCAAATGGAGCCAGCGGGGCGAGCGCCGCGGCATTGACCAGAAAATCACAGCGACCGGTCGCTTCCAAGCCACGTCGCATCGCATTGACCGCTTGCTGGGGATAGCGAAAGTCGACCGCGATACAGTGACAGGCTGCCGCTCCCGCATTGCGAATCAGCCCTGCTGCTTGCTGCAACCGCTCTTCTGTCCGGCCGAAAATCACGAGCGTCTCTCCCAGCCGAGCCCGCTGGAGGGCGGTCGCCAATCCGATGCCGCTGGTTCCCCCAGTGATGAAAGCCACTTTGGCCATAAATTCCCCTGCTCCGCTACTCTGTTCCCCGCAACCGAACCCCTGCTCCGCAGCTCCCGCTGTGGCGATTTGCACTCGGGCAGACTATCGCTTTCCCCGCCGATTGCCAAGCTGCGGCTGAATCCATAACAATAAGCTAGACCAAAGCTCAGAGGCACGGCAGAGATTTCTGTAAGGCTAAATCAGCCCCGGCCTCCAGCTGTTTGCTCAAAATCAATCCCCTCCCCTCGGCAGCCTTCAAGGCCAGGATCACTCGTATGCCCAGTTATCGTCGTCTCGGAAAACTCCCTCCCAAACGCCACATTCAACTGAAAAACGAAGCGGGTGGGTTCCTTAACGAAGGACTCTATTACGAACACGTCGTCACAACGCAAGGGTTCGATCGCGCGTACAGCATCATGTACCACCAGCGGCCACCCACTCGGGTGACAGCCAGCGAGACAGCCGGAAAAATCGAGCTGCGAAAGATTGAAGAACAGGAACTTCGGCACCACCACATCGAGACTCAAAAGTTGCCTCGCTCGGGCGACCCGATCACCGGGCGCGTGCCGATGATGTTCAACGAAGACGTCGTCTCCTGGCGCGCTAAACCCGATCGGCCTCAAACTGAACTCTATCGCAACGGTGCGGCTGACGAAGTACTCTTCATCCATCACGGCAGTGGCCGAATCGAAACGGCTTACGGCAGTCTCCCCTACCGACGTGGTGACTATGTCGTTATTCCCAGAACCACCACCTACCAAATCATCTCGGACGACATCCAAAAAGAAGACCATCTGGTACTGGAGTGCTTCGGACAAGTTCGAGTCCCAACACGCTATCAAAATCCAGACGGCCAGATGTACCTCGGCGTTCCTTACTACGAGCGGGATTTCCATTCTCCGGACGAGCTGGTGACGATCGACTCGGAAAAGCCGACGACGATTCTGATAAAGGATCGCCAGCGGCTGACGCGAATCACGATGCCACATCATCCGTTCGATGTCATCGGCTGGGACGGCTTCCTCTACCCCTACACATTTAATGCCTGGGATTTCGAGCCGCTGACTGGGACAACCCATCTTCCACCACCATTCCAGCAAACCTTCGAGTGCCGTGGTTTCGTGATTTGCACCTTCGCCCCGCGGTACCTCGACCACCATCCGCAGGCGATCAAGGTTCCCTACGTTCACTCGAATGTGGAAGCGGACGAAGTTCTGTTCTATGTCGACGGTGAGTTCGGATCGCGACGCGGCGTGGGACTCGGCTCGATGACGCTGCATCCCGGAGGAATTCCCCACGGTCCGCATCCCGGTACGATCATGAAAAGCATGAGTATGGACCGAACCGAAGAGATGGCCGTGATGTTCGACACCGATCGCCCTCTGTTCATCACCCCAGAGGCCTTCGCTCTGGACGACCCGAAGTATCCCCGCAGTTGGCTGGAAACTCCCGCTGCCCCTCCCACCGGTCAGTACAGCGGTTAGTCGCTGGTCTCCAGCCGGACAGGATCGAACGGATGAATTGCTGCGATTGACTTGGCTCAAGTGTCTTTGTGATCTCCGGCCTGACTTTCACTTTTGACTCACAAAGCCAACGATGGATTACGACCCGTCAAAACTGAGCACCAGCGCCGCCTATGCTTTGATGATACGGGCGATCACACCGCGTCCCATCGCTTGGGTTTCAACGCTTTCGCCCAGCGGCGTGCCGAACCTTGCGCCGTTCAGCTACTTTGCTGGCGTCGGTTCCAATCCGCCGGCCCTGATGGTCTCGATCGCCAATCGCCCCAGCGGCGAGAAGAAAGATACGCTGCGGAATATCGAGACGACCGGCGAATTCGTCGTTAATATCGTGCCGCATGAACTGGCTCAGCCCATGGTCCGTTCGGCGGACGAACTGCCGTACGAAGCGAATGAATTCCTGCACGCTGGGCTGGAGACAAGCCCCAGCCAACTGGTCCGCCCTCCGCGCGTTTCCGCCGCTCCGATTCACCTCGAGTGCCGCACGCTGGAAATCGTTCGCATCGGCAGCGGGGCTTCCGCCGCCAATGCCGTCTTCGGACAAATCGTCTGGTTTCATGTTGCGGATGAGGTCCTCAATGCGGAGCAGAAAATCGATCCGGCCAAAGTCGACAGCATCGGACGACTCGGCGGACTATCGTATTGCCGGACCAGCGATAGGTTTGAATTGAAATGACTTCGGCTTCCTCTTCCCAAGCGGTCTGAACATGTCCTCTTACCATCAACGCCAACGGGCGCTCCCCCCGCTCCTCGAAAAACAAGCTCGAGAAGTTCTGCAGTCCAACAAGCCGACGCTGGAGAAATGGGCTGAGCTCAACTCGCTACTTCGCCAAGCCGCGGCCCACCCGGATCTTTTCCGCCAGCTTTGGGAGGAGTGCTTCCGGGAATGGGACACGCTGTACGACGGACCGGCTCCCATGTGGGTCCCGAGTGAACGCGAGCGGAACGACTCCAACCTCGCGACCTGGTTGAGAGAACGCAAGTTCGATTCGGTCGCCCAGCTTCATCAGTGGTCGGTCGATCATCGAGCCGAATTTTGGGCAGCCGCAATTGAGCGATTGGCGATCCGCTTTCACAAGCCCCACCGCGCGGTTCTCAATCCTAACGATGGGCCCGAGAGCCCACACTGGCTTCCAGGGGCCGAGTTCAATATCGTCGAAAGCTGCTTTCAAGCTCCCGCCGAGGCGACAGCGATCGTCTTTCGCGGACCGAACCAGCCGCTGAGCAGCTGGAGCTACGCGCATCTGCACAGCCGCGTGCGCCAAGTCGCTGCCGCGGTCAAAGCTGCGGGCTTTAAGGAAGGCGACGCCCTCGCGGTAGTACTGCCTATGACGGCCGAGTCGGTCGCAATCTATCTCGGGATCATTTGGGCTGGTTGCGTCGTCGTCTCCATTGCCGATAGCTTCGCTCCGCCTGAGATCGCAAACCGTATTCGAATCGCAAATGCGCGAGCCGTGTTCACTTACGATGTTCAAGTGCGCTCCGGCAAGACATTGCCGCTTTATGCACGCGTGGCCGAAGCTACCTCGCATCCGGTCATCTGTCTCCCCAACTCAGCAGAGGGGGCATTGGCGGTCGAACTGCGCGGGCAAGATCAGAGCTGGAGCCAGTTTCTCGCCGGTGCAGGCAATCGCGAACAGTGGCCGGCGGCGCATGTCGCGACACCAATTGAGCCGATCAACATTCTCTTCTCCTCGGGAACAACCGGTGACCCGAAAGCGATCCCTTGGACACATCTGACGCCAATCAAGTGTGCGATCGATGGTTACGCGCTCCAGGATATTCACCCCGGCCAACGAGTCGCCTGGCCGACCAATCTCGGCTGGATGATGGGCCCGTTTTTGATTTTTGCGGCACTAATCAATCGGGCTACGATTGCCCTCTACGAGGACGCGCCGCTAGGCCCCGATTTCGGCCGCTTTATCGAAGAAGCCGAGGTCAACATGCTCGGCGTTGTGCCGACGATCGTGAAAAGCTGGCGGACGAGCGGCTGTATGGAGAGTTGCGACTGGTCGCGTATTCACGTCTTTAGTTCAACCGGAGAAAGCTCGCAGCGAGACGACATGTTTTATTTGTCAGCGCTCGCGGGAATACGCCCGGTGATTGAATATTGCGGAGGCACGGAAGTCGGCGGTGGGTTTATTTCGTCGACTGTCCTCCAGCCAAACATTCCCAGCGCGTTTTCAACGCCGGCATTGGGCCTGGACTTGCTGATTTTGGATGAGGAGAACCGTCCCGCGGATGAGGGCGAGCTGTTTCTGGTGCCGCCCTCGATTGGGCTGTCGCAGCGACTGCTCAACCGCGATCACCATCAGACCTATTTCGCCGACGCGCCGCGATTGGCAGCGCACCTTGTCCTGCGTCGCCACGGAGATCATTTCCGACGCCTGCCCGGAAACTACTACATGGCTGGCGGACGGGTCGATGACACGATGAACCTTGGCGGCATCAAAATCAGCTCGGCGGAACTAGAGCGTGTGATGAATCGGGCTGAGGGAGTCCGCGAGACGGCCGCCGTCGCTTGGTCGCGGAGTGGCGGCCCGGATGAACTGGTTGTCTTTACCGTCCTCGATAGCGGCGAAGCCTCAGGGCAGAAATCGCCCGAGCAACTGCTCAAGGCGTTCAACGAGCGATTGAAAGCCGACCTCAATCCACTGTTCCGCGCATCTGAGGTCCGCGTCGTGTCGCTACTGCCGCGCACCGCCAGCAACAAAGTCATGCGCCGCGAACTAAGAGCTCAGCTGGGTAACTGAAGCTGCTTGGTTCATCGCGATAAGCGATAGGCCACCACCCGACCTTGTGTCGGTGGAGCCATGACTAGCCAGCTACATGCGAGCCCGGAAAATATTGAATTGCGAATTGACCCCCGCCCCCTTTTTCTAAGCGGCGCGGAGGCCGAGGTCTTGGCCTAGTTTGTTGTAGAGCGTCTTGACGCTAATTCCCAGTTCGTTGGCGGCGGCCGTTTTGTTGCCAGAGTGCCGATCGAGTGCTGCTTGAATCGCTTGAGCCTCAA